>OGXN01002524.1_pt1 | contig 12668 bp, 10 predicted proteins | sample 1576281 | NCBI WGS metagenome assembly OGXN01 (sample SAMEA3541494, study PRJEB24748) | human gut metagenome | biome: human gut; feature: human-associated habitat; material: faeces | place: China | collected 2012
AAGCCGTTTTCGACGCGCCACAACTCACCACAGTCGCCAAAGAGTGGCCGCTGTTTTCCTTTGACGCCTGCCCCGGCATTCTGGGCGAGTTCGTGAAGCTAGCCACGCGGAGCAGCGAGGCTGACCCGGCAGCAGTCGCCATCACCGCCCTGGTGCGTTTCTGTGCGGAAATTTACGGTCACGCGCCGAACCAGGGGCCGCATCTGTATATAGGCGAAACCGTCCACCCGCCGCGTCTGTTCGCCGTCATTTGCGGCAATTCCAGCAAAGCCCGGAAAGGCACGTCCCGGCATCCAGTAACGAAAGTCTTTGGCCGTGAACATTGTTATCTTGCTGATTTACGGGAATGGGGCCTGCCCCTGCCCGCCAGGGAGAGCGGCGGGCCGCTGTCTACCGGCGAAGGGCTGGCCTACCACGTCCGCGACGAATCCGACGAGGAACGGGAACGGCGGCAACGCCAAAACCCCAACGAGCCTATCCGTGAAAAAGGCGACAAGCGTCTGATGATTCAAGATGAAGAGTTTGCCAGCGGCCTCACCTGCACCAAACGCGAGGGGAACACCCTTTCAATGGGGCTCCGCTGCTTTTGGGATGACGGGGACTACGCCCCGTTGACCAAAAACAATCCCATCACGGTCAAAGGGGCGCATATCAACATCATCACCCATATCACCATGCAGGAGTTGGCCGTTTGCCTCGGCGACGTGCAGGCCTTCAACGGTTTCGGCAACCGCTTTCTCTGGATATGCGCCCGCCGCTCCAAACTGGTGGCCATGCCGCCCCGGATGCCGGAAACGGAACTGGCTCCGATACAGCGCGAGTTGTGGCGGTTGGTGGCCCAGGCGCAGAAGGGTGGAGCCTTGACCATGACCGCCAACGCCCTGTAAATGTGGGAGGGCATCTATCCTGAAATATCCAGGGAACACACCGGCCTTGCCGGGAGCATCATCAACCGGGCCGAAGCGCAGGCGCAGCGCCTTGCCCTGGTCTACGCTCTGCTGGACGGCCAGGAACGCATTGACGTGCCGCACCTGAAAGCCGCTCTGGCAATGTGGGGCTACGCTCAAGATTCCGCCCTGTATATCTTCGGGGATCGGTCTGTTGACCCGCTTGAGGAAAAGCTCCTGGAAATACTGAAACAGGGGCCACTTTCGGCCACGGATTTGAGCGCCGCGTTCAGCCGGAATATCCCCAAGGAGCGATTACAGCCACTCTTGCAGCAATTGGAGGCGCAGCAACGTATCAGTATCCGAAAAGAAAGGAGCGGGAAAGGCCGTCCCAAGCAAATCATCACCCTGCGCGAAATAACGACAATAAACGAAGGAAACGAAAATAACGAATGTAACGAAAAAAAGGAGGTCATATGCTGATGCTTCTTTCGTTTTCTTCGTTTTTTTCTTCCTTCGTTACCCAGCAGCATGGTCAGCGGTCCACGGCATTGTCGGCTCACGAAAGAAACGAAACATACGAACAAACACATTCCATGGCGAGGGGGATTGTTTCGGTAATTTCGTCAAATTCGTTTATTTCGTTTTCCGTATTCTTTCGTGACGCACCCAATATGTTGCCGTTTCGCTCCGGTGTTATTGCCGATAGCCAGCCTACCCGTTGTGGCCACATGCTGTGCGGTGTCCCCTGCCGGGGCTGGCGAGTGGCTGCGCCCCTTCGAACCCTGCAAAGACAAAAGCCATGAAGACGAAAACCGAAACCCGCACCGCCCTGGTGAAGCTGCGCGTCACCCCTGCGGAGAAAGATGCCATCACCGCCAAGGCCGAAGCCCAAGGCCAGACCGTGACGGACTTCATCCGGCAACGCGCCCTGGATTATCGCCTGCGGCAAACCCCCTTGGAAAAAGAGCATGTCCGACAGCTTGCCCGCATCGGTGTGAACCTGAACCAGCTTGCGCGGTGGGTGAACATCCACAAGAGTCGCGCCGAGGTCATAGATGTGCTGGTTGCTCTGGTCAGTCTGGAACGGGAATTGAGAGACACGCCCCCGCCGCCTGCCGATGAGGAGCAACCATGTATATGAAAGTTTTTCCTCACGGTCAGGGCAGCGGTGACGGCCCCACGCTTTACCTTGTCCGCCCGGATTATCCGGGCCGGGACGAGCAGCCGCCGGAAGTGCTGCGCGGAGATGTGGAAACAACCCGCGACCTCATCGACTCGCTGGACAGCAAATGGAAGTTCACTGCCGGGGTGCTTTCCTGGCACCCGGACGATGCGGTGACACCGGAACAGGAACAACGGGTAATGGACGATTTTGAAGCAATGGCCTTTGCTGGCCTGGAGCCGGATCAGCGCAATATTCTGTGGGTGCGGCATTCTCACGCGGGCCACCATGAATTGCATTTTGTCATTCCGCGCGTGGAACTTTCCAGCGGCAAGGCGTTTAACCCCTGTCCGCCCGGCTGGCAGAAGCATTTCGACGTGTTCCGCGACCTGCACAACCACCGGGAAGGTTGGGCCAGACCGGACGACCCGGCCCGCGCCCGCCTGCACACGCCAGAACATGCCGATCTGCACAATGCCCGTCTGCTGCGCTGGGGCAAGATGCCATCCAAGGATGATCGCGCCGCCGCCAAGGATGCCGTCCATGAATATATGCGGGCCAGCATCGAGCACGGGCTTGTCCGAAACCGCGAAGACGTGCTCCAGGCGCTTGTCGGGGCCGGATTGGAAATCAACCGGGCGGGCAAAGATTACATCACCGTCAAAGACCCGGAGAGCGGGGAAAAACTCCGCCTCAAGGGAGGAATATATGCAGAACACTGGAAACTTGAACTCGCTGACCGAGAAATTGAACGCCAAGACCGTGCGGGAGCGACAGGAGATGGAAGCCCTGATCCGGCAACAGTTCGACACCTTGAGTCAGAGTTTGCACGAATCGTCGAAAACCGCGCTCAGTACAACCGAGGCCGCTATCCTGCATCAGTTCACCAACTTAGAGCAGAGCGTGACTTCACGCTGCCGGATTCTGAGCGCTGCCTTTGGCTGGAAATGCCTCCAAGCCCTGGCCTTGACTCTGTGCATCCTGATGGGCGCGGGCTTGAGCGGTTGGGGCCTGCTGAGTCTGGCCGGGAACAAGGTTACGGCTTTGCGCCAGGAGATAATCGTCCTTTCGGTGCAGAAAGAGGCACTGGAAGTACAGAGCGCCCGGATATGGGCCACGTTCAAGGGGCTGGAGCCGTATCAGTCGGAGGGCAAGGATTACCTGCTGACACCGGAGGGCTGGACAATCATCCACGGCGGGACCCTTGGAGAAAAGCGGGAAGCCTGGAGAATAGTGAGGAAATAGACCATGACCGAATTGGAACGCACTCTCAAAAACACCTTGCTCACCCTGGAGCAAGAATTGAGCGCCACGCAGAAAATGCACAGCGCATCCCTGGTCAACCATCAGCGCAGCCTGGAGAGCCACGCCCAGGCCATCCGGCAGCTACAGCAGAGCATGGCCCAACTCCAGGCCAAGCAACAGGAATCAGCGCGGCACTTGCAACGCTTGAGCGATATACACGCGAACTTGGAACCGCTCTTGTCGCGTTTGAGCGCCTTGTTAAGCGCCAAATAGAGAAGGTGTGGGAACGGGATCAAGAACGCGAGCGCCAGCGTAGCCGTGGGCCGGGCATGGGGCGATGATCTTAATCTACATAAGTGTTAGCTGTTTTTGAACAGCTAACGGTTCCCTTTTGTATAAAGTTTTGAACAACTCCATGTCGTCAATGTAATTTTTTACAAGATTTGCCTTATAGAGGCTTACGAAAATGGCAACCGATCGAGCTTGGCAATTGAATGATTTTTTAGGATTAAACTCAATATCGGTAAAAGTGTCATATTGAATTATTTGGCTAATCAGGTTGTCGTTTTCGAGCAAAGCTCTTATGTATATATGATCATAAAACAACGTCTTGGGCTCTAAAGGCCATTGCCTACCTTCAAAGCTGAAGGAGACAAGATTCCCTGATTCTTTTAAACGTTCATCTCTTTTTGCATCAATTGGACTACAATACAATAAATCTTTATATGGCCCTCCTCTTTCAAATACCTTTGAAGATTGAAAAATATTTTCCACAGGATATCTTTTATTATCTTTTTTTGATTTTAACGTTAAGTTAAAGGCACTTAATTGTGTACCTAGGTTATTCTCACTCTTTCGGGACACTTCTAATATTGTCGATGCAGGATATTTTTTTAATATTTCTCCATGCAATGAGGTAATAGATTTTTGTTTTTGAGATATAGCAAATCCAGTAAAATACTCAAATTCGCATGTCTCTTCCTTGAAAAATTTATTATCATTTGTAGAAATAAAATATGGCCTAGTTGCCATTATCTGTCACTCCATTGTACATTATCGCGTGAGTTGAAATAGAAATTGTTGCATATATATGAAAATTTATCTAGCAATGTTACATTATCCATATTGTGAATAAATTTATTAAACTGTTCTTCTGAATTAAAAAAAACACTGTCAATAAATTTGCTGCTAATTTTCCCAGCGACGAGAACCTCAGACTGGTGATTAGTTGGTAAATATGGCTTTAAGCTCTTTTCAGTTCTTGTGTATGGATACCTTGTGTCCGGATTTTCTTCTCGAAATATGTTGATAAATGCCTTATACGTTGGAAGAAAATCGGGATTGGTGCTTAACATGTCCCTGCACATTTTTGTCGCTGCATTGTGTATAGTGTAGTAAATTTTACCATCATGGAATTGGATCACTTTTCTCATATTCAATCTCAGTACACATAAGTTTTTATGCTTGTATCTTTTCATAAAAAATTCGTTAGGGTATTCTATGGAAAAACATGTGCAATCTTTTCTGCCATCACGTCTTTCACTGTCATTAAATTCAAAATGAACGCGATCATTTTCTAAGTTATACCTTGGTATAAACCCATTTGTTAAAATAGACTCTAGGTTGGCAATACTCGTAAAGTGGATAAGATATTTAATTTTACGGGCTTCAATTTCTTGAATAATTTTTTTTAGCCCATCCGATCTGTTTTTCAGTGTATTGCTGCTCTCATCCTCAAAATCACTATATGGCATGAAATTGTCGCTAGCTTCCCACCCCGCATTTTCTTCACTTCTTTGAGAGAGATCTTTATCGCCTTCGGACACGGACTCATCAATATTCTCCAACCATGAATTGCATTCTTCCTCTTCAGGCATAGAGTTGTCGCTTTGCTCAGAACACGGTGGAGAGACGGCTGCCAAAAACTCCGATGTCTTCAGCTTTTCCGGCACATACTCCATGGCCGATTCGTCAGACTGAACAGCAGCAATGCATATCTCTTGTGTCCTAAATTTCATCGGCACATAGTTAAGCCATCCGCCTTTCTTACCCTTCACAAGGGCCAGATAGAGTTCTGGCGTTTTTAGATCTTCCGGTACATACTCAAGCGCATTACCGTTTGTTTTGATGGCTGCAAAACAGAGTTCTGCCGTTCTGAGCTTCATTGGCACGAATCGAAGCAGGCAGCCATTCTTCTGAACAGCTACAAGGCAGAGCTTTATCGTTTTCTTCTCCTCCGGTACAAACTCAATAGCAAAACAATGCTCCATAACTGCGGCCAGACACAGTTCCGGAGTTCTCAATTCTTCCGGGACTAACTCAAGTGCCTTACCGTAGCTATGGACAGCAGCAAGGTAAATTGCCGGTGTTCTGAGTTTCGTTGGCACATCTTTAAGCGACTGACCATGATTCTGAACAGCGGTAAGGCAGAGCTCTGGCGTTCTAAGATTCATCGGCACATCCTGAAGTGCCATGCTGCTTTTGCACTGAACAGCTATAAGGCAGAGCTTCGGTGTCCTTAGTACCTCTGGCACTGAGCCGAGCATACAACCGAGATTTTGAACCGCTGCGTGGCAAATCTGAGTCGTTCGCATCTCTTCTGGAACTTTAAGAAAGTTCCAGACGTTCGACGTGATCTCATTGAGATAAAATTCCTGTTTTTTTGAATCTACATTTTTAAGTGTATTTTTTGCATCATGATTTTTTGAGTAATGCAGGTTCTCATTTGTGTTGAAAGCCTCTCTTGTACTTCCCGGTTCACTTTCACATACTGAAGTATCTGCCTGAGTATGTGCGACGAATCTTGCAACAGCATAGCCGAGTATTAATTCAATAAATGTTGCTAGAGCCCAAGGGCCAAACACAATTCCCCAGCATAATGAAATCGTAACAATTATGGCTATCGCTATGTTAAATCCTTTAGCCAGAATCCCAATGGCAAAGCCTATAATGCAAAATATTACGAAATAAAAAAGCACAATATGCTCCTATCGAGCTTAATGCCCTTATCAGATGTAGGTGTAGTATTTTTTCGGAAGATACAAACAAACGATACCGAAGGCAAACCATGGTTCTGGTTTTAGTATTCAGTTAGTCATTTCGGCTAAAAATTGGGGCATAAAAAATCTGTGGGGCATAGTGTGGGGCAGATTGAAACGGTGTTTTTCGCCGTTAGCAAGGATTTTCCCCACATTTTACCCCACAAAATAGGGGCAAATTAAGCCAAAAGAGGTCAAAGGCGATATGGCGAGTAGAAAGAGAGAATCGGTTGTAGGCTATGCGGGCGTGTATTATATAGAGGTTCCGAGGGCTGCCGGGTACGGCACGGAAAAGGTCTACTACATCCGCTACCGCAAGCAGGGGAAGCTCATTGAGGAAAAGGTCGGTGGTCAGTACCGCGACAACATGACCGCCGCCAAGGCCGCCAGTATTCGCGGTCAGCGCATGGAAGGGAAAGATGCTTCCAATGAGGAGAAACGCGCTGCCATCCGTTCCGCCAAGGTTGAGGAAGAATCCCGCTATTCCTTCAACAAGCTCTGGATGCTGTTTGAAGAAGCCAAAAGCGCCAACCGCACTGTTAAGGATGACCGCATCCGATACAATCTACATATCGCGCCATCTCTGGGCACAAAGAGCATTCCGGAATTGACCGTTCACGATATCGACAAGCTCCGCGTCAAGCTGGAGAAGGCCGGGAAGTCTCCGCAGACCGTCAAGCATGTTCTCACCCTGGTCAAGCGTATGCTGAATTTTGCTCTCCGCAGGGGATATGTGGAATCCATTCCCGGAACGCTCCACATCACCATGCCCACCGTGGATAACAAGGTGACGGAAAATCTCACAGCGGATCAAGTGCAAAAACTGCTGCAAGCCCTGGACGAAGAAGCGGATCAGGTGCAGGCTTCCTTGGTGCGGCTGGCTTTGTTTACCGGGATGCGGCGTGGCGCATTGCTCAACCTGCAATGGAACGATCTGGACTTTGAGCGCGGGTTCATCACCCTACGCGGCGATGTGGCCAAGAAGCAGAAAACGGAAACCATCCCCATGAACGAGCAGGCCAGGGCAATTCTGACCGCCCTACCGCAGACGAAAAGTCCGTATGTGTTCCCAGGGCGCTACGACGACAAACCGCGCGGCAACATCTCGCCCATGCTCAAGCGGGTACGGGAAAAAGTCGGACTGCCGGAATCATTTCGCCCGCTGCACGGCCTACGCCACTCTTTCGCCTCCTGGCTGGCCAGTTCCGGCGAAGTTTCCATGTACGAACTGCAAAAGCTGCTAACCCACTCCAGCCCGCAGATGACACAGCGGTACGCACATTTGCATGATGATGCCTTGAAAAAAGCGTCCGGGGTTGCTTCCATCCTGTTCAGCGCCGCGCAAAATAAAGAGAGCGAACAGGCTTCTCAAGAAGCGCCCAAGGCTGTAGAAACAAAAATACGCATCAAGAAACGTCAGGCAAAAAGTGAGCGCGCATGAACTATCCGGCATTATTAAAAGAAATTACAGACCGTATTCGTCAGGGGCAACTCCGGGCGTCAATGGCCGTCAATGTTGAACTGTTGGCCCTTTATTGGGATGTTGGGCGCATAGTTGCTGAACGGCAAGGCGAAGAAGGCTGGGGAGCCGGGATAATTCCGAGGCTCGCACAGGATATCCGTAATGAGTTGTCGGAAATTAAAGGTTTTTCGACTCGCAATATAGATAGAATGCTTGCTTTTTACCGTGAATACAGTGAGTTGAAATTTTCGCCACCGGCGGTGGCGAAAATAGAGGCGGTCACACCTGATGGTACAATTTCGCCACTGACGGTGGCGAAATTACATGTAGACAAGAAACAATCTGAAATATTTGATTTTGTCCTGCACTTACCGTGGGCGCATAATATCGTCCTCTTGGGCGTCAAAGACCGTGCGGCCCGCCTTTGGTATATGATTCAAACTGTTGAGCACGGCTGGAGTAAGGATTGGTTGGCAGAACAAATCAAACATAAAACTTACGAACGCCAAGGGAAGGCTGTCACAAACTTTGGCACCCACCTCCCCGCGCCACAATCCGCCTTGGCTCAAGAGTCTCTAAAAGACCCGTATGTTTTTGACTTTTTGACTCTCGCGGAGCCATTTCACGAGCGAGAGCTTGAAACCGACCTTGTTGCCCATGTTGAAAAATTTTTGCTGGAGCTTGGTGCGGGCTTTGCTTTTATTGGTCGGCAGTACCATGTGGGAGTTGGCAGTCAGGATTTCTACATCGACCTGCTGTTTTACCACACCAAACTGCGCTGCTATGTGGTGATTGAACTGAAAAAGGGTAAATTCAAGCCTGAATATGCCGGGAAGGTCAATTTCTATTGTTCTGTCGTGGATGATGCTTTACGGCATGAACAAGATAACCCGACTATAGGCCTGATTCTTTGTCAGACACATGATCGAGTAGTGGCGGAATACACTTTGCGAAACGTGAATACTCCCATCGGCGTTTCAGAATACGAACTTACCCGCGCCCTACCTGATGAGTTGAAATCAAGCCTTCCCTCCGTTGAGGAAATTGAGGAACGGCTGGAAGAACAGTCGTAAGAGCATGTTGCGTACTCGAATAAAAGATTATGAAGACTATCCGTGGGAGAAGTGCCTGATGGCCACTGTTAAATGATAAATTCCACTGAACTACAACGGTTGCAGGCCGAAAATGCACGGCTAAAGTCGCTGCTGACAAAGCATGGCATTGACTGGTCAGAGCCTGTAGCTTCCACTGGCCCAAAGGATAAAGCACACGCACTTAGCTATTCTCTGGATCAAAAAGTTCATATTTTCATGGGGCTGTTCCGTGGACGCGCGGATGTTTATCCACTTCGCTGGGAGTCGGCAAAAGGAAAATCGGGATACAGCCCAGCTTGCGCCAATGAATGGAAGCGCGGCACATGCCAAAAGCCCAAAGTCAAATGCGGCGATTGCAATCATCGTAGCCTGCTTCCACTCACGGAAAGAGTCGTTTTTGACCATCTCTCCGGTAAACATTGCATCGGCATTTATCCGCTGTTGCCGGATGACACATGTCATTTCCTTGCCATGGATCTGGATGAATCTGATTGGCGTGCTGATACAACGGCCATCATGCTGTCATGTCAGGAGTTTTCAATTCCGGCGGCCGTAGAAATTTCTCGTTCCGGTAATGGTGCACATATTTGGATATTTTTTTCCACTTCCGTTCCAGCTGTTGCAGCCAGAAGACTTGGGGCAGCGTTGCTCAGTCATGCTTGCGCTCATTCTCGACAGCTGGCTTTGGGTAGCTATGATCGTTTTTTCCCCAACCAAGACACTCTCCCAAAAGGTGGATTTGGCAACCTGATCGCGCTTCCTCTGCAAAAGGGACCGCGAACGCAGGGAAATAGCGTTTTCGTTGACGAACAGTTTACGCCTTACGAAGACCAGTGGAACTTTTTGGCGACATTACAAAAAATGCCTGCCGCCGACCTTGCAGAAATCACTTTACAAGTAAGCGGGGGAGGGCACCCGCTTGATATCGCGTTTGCCTCTGACGACGAGCAAGATAAGCCTTGGGAACTCCCGTCACTGGCCACAAAACAAATTGCAGGCCCTTTGCCCGCCTCGTTGTGCGTGGTGCACGCTGATCGGCTTTATGTTGCAAAAGAAGATTTACCTCAGCCGTTGCTCAATAGATTGATTCGCTTGGCGGCTTTCCAGAATTCCGAATTTTATAAGGCACAGGCGATGCGCTTACCTGTGTGGAACAAGCCCCGGATTATTGGTTGCGCGGAGAACTTTTCCAAACATATTGCCTTGCCGCGCGGTTGCCTTGACTCCGTCAAACAACTTCTTGCGGAAAACGAAATAGCCATTTCATTACAGGATGAGCGCACCACAGGGATAAAAATTGTGGCAAAATTTCTGGGTAAATTGAAAAAAGAGCAGTCGAATGCAGTAAAGGCAATGCTTCCACATGATACGGGAGTTCTACACGCGCCAACCGCTTTTGGAAAAACTGTTGTTGCTGCTGCCATGATCGCCAGACGCAAGGTGAGCTCACTCATCCTTGTGCATCGGGTGGAACTTCTTCGACAGTGGCAGGAGCGATTGGCTGAATTTCTTGAATTTACTGGTGGCGTTGTGGGAGGTGTTGGTGGAAGCAGGCGCAAGGTGACTGGCATTATAGATGTTGCGCTGTTGCAAACCCTGGCCAGGGACGAAAAAGTGGGCGAGTTTTTGCAAAACTACGGACAAGTCATAGTTGATGAATGCCACCATATTTCTGCTTTTTCCTTTGAATCAGTTTTGAAGCTGGCAAAGTCAAAGTATGTTATGGGTCTGACAGCTACCCCTGTTCGGCGGGATGGTCACCATTCCATTATTTTCATGCAATGCGGTGGAGTGAGGCATAAAGCTCCCATGCCAAAAGGTACCGTATCATTATTCGAGGTGTATCCGCAGTTCATGCCGAATCAGCCTGCTCATCATACGGAAAATATTCAGGAAATTTTTAGCGCGATCATATCAGACGCCTCCCGCAACAGAAAAATTGTCGATGATGTGCTCAGTGCGTATACTAATGGCCGCAAAGTACTGCTCCTTACAGAAAGGGCGGAGCACTTGCTTCGCCTGTTTGACTTGCTCCAAGACAAGGTGGAACATTGTTTTCTCTTGCATGGACGATTGCCTAAAAAACAAAGAGCTTCCACCCTGCGGGAACTTGCGGAACTTGGCCCGCATGTCCCCAGAGTTTTGCTGGCAACTGGCAAGCTGATCGGCGAAGGATTTGACCATTCTCCATTGGACACTATGTTTTTGACCATGCCGGTATCCTGGAAGGGAACGCTGCAACAATACGCAGGACGATTGCATAGAGAACATACGGCAAAATTTGATGTCCGCATCTATGATTATGTTGAAACAGGAAACCCCATGTTGCAGAGAATGTGGGCAAAAAGGCAGAAGGGATATGCCAGCTTGGGCTATTTAATCCACGGCATGGCAGACAGTATATAGGTTGAGGGAATAATGAAACTGAACATCTTCCAGCGCGGCATTTTGCAAAAATGCGCAACCATCTTTGTCTACCTTGTCAGTATCGGTCTTGGGGCCTTCATTCTGGACTGGATAGACAAACGCTTGTTCATTCGCCTTGCGGAAACGGCACAGCAACAGAACTTTCTCTCCCCGGAAGGACTGCGCGGTTTTACAGTCTTGAGTGAGGCGCGGGACAGTACCGCGATTTTCGCTATTATCCTGGTCGGCTTGGGCTGCGCTCTTATCGGGTGGCTGTTCATGCGCTGGGCGGCAAAGCGCAACTGGTCGTGGCCGGTTACGCTGCCGAGAGCGGTGGAGTTCCGTTCTGCAATGGATCAGCTTGGCATCGTTGACCCGGATGAGCGGGTTTACTTTGTCCGGAAGTTTAAGCTGCCGGTTTTTATAGCCCCAAAACCCCTCGTCGGCCTGGAGCATGAGAATGTGCGCGTCCAGTTGTACCCTTACGCTTCTCACTCTTCACTCGGAGATAAGGAAGTTTTCGAACTCCATACGGGAAAGCAGACGCTTTGCCTGGATGCCGCCGATTATGAGCGCCTTCTGAAAGAGCATGGCCCGAAAACCAGATCAGCCTACGCCGCCAAAATTGCCGAACTGGAGCAGAACCTCACCGATCTGAAAGCGGTCAACTCTCTGCAAAGTGCCGATATTGCCGCCCTCACCGAGGAAAACAAAAAACTTTCGGAAGAGAATGACGTTTACCGTAACAAGCAGAGAACGGTTCAGGGCCGTGGAGAGGTAGCGGATAATCGGGAAATTCGCAGAATACCCTTCTGGCGGGTGGCTGGCCCCTTGATAAATCGCCTTGAAGCGGAGGCCGGGCCGGACACTCAATACACACGCCCACAGATTCAGGCCGCTTTTTTGGAACAGCTTGAATCTCTCCCTGCACTTAAGCCCGGTATTGAAAAAGCATTGCATACCGCCAAAAAGGAACGCGAGAATACGCCGTTTGCCTTGGATGGTTGGGCTATGGAAGCCATCCGGTTCGCCTTGGGTGACTTGGCCAAAAAAGACCCCGGTGCGACACAAAAAACCAAAAAACACTGAGTTCTGTAGTAACTTTTTTCGTTTAGCAACAGAACTTGCACATTTCGTAGCTATCTGAAAACACTACCCATTTATAATAATCTCCGGATTCGCACAGAACTCGGAGATTATTTTTTTTTCCCGCGTCAGAGACGGGAATTTTATTATTCTTCAAGCTGGGTATTTTCCTTTCAAACGCAGCCTGTTCGCATCCCGCGGAGGCAAAACCAAGAAAGGGAGATACAGCATGATGAACAAACAAAAGCTCAACACAGAAGAAGCCGCCGCCTATCTCGGCATCCG
>OGXN01002528.1_pt1 | contig 12644 bp, 11 predicted proteins | sample 1576281 | NCBI WGS metagenome assembly OGXN01 (sample SAMEA3541494, study PRJEB24748) | human gut metagenome | biome: human gut; feature: human-associated habitat; material: faeces | place: China | collected 2012
CAATAATAACTTTTTCCATCATTGCTTTACTCGTTCCCATTGCATTCACTGGATATGCTGCTTTATCAGTTGATAAGCATACAACCTTTTTTACTCCGCATTCTATTGCGGCAGTTAATACATTTTCAGTACCTAATACATTAGTTTTTACTGCTTCAATAGGGAAAAATTCACAAGATGGTACTTGTTTTAATGCAGCTGCGTGAAATACGTAATCTACTCCATGCATTGCATTTTTTATACTATTAACATCTCTCACATTTCCAATATAAAATTTCAATTTATCTGAAACTTCTGGAAATTTAGCTTGATAATAATGTCGCATATCATCTTGTTTCAATTCATCTCTTGAAAAAATACGTATCTCTCCTATATCTGTTTTTAGAAACCTGTTTAAAACAGCATTGCCAAAAGATCCTGTTCCTCCTGTAATTAATAATATTTTATCTTTAAATATTGTCATTGTAATTCCTCCTTAATTTATTGAATTCTTTCTCTAAACAATCTATAAACATTTTCTTTCTATATTTTTTTTTGAAATAGTCTCTTGCATTTGTACCAAGTTCTTTTAATATATTTTTGTTGTCTATTAAATAAACCATCGCTCTCGAAAACCCATCTATGTCACCTGCTGGAACACAGATTCCACATTTTGAATCCTTTATAACTTTTTTTGTATCCCCATCAATCATGCCAATAATAGGTTTACCCGCCGCCATATAGCCTTGTACTTTTGATGGTAATGTTAGCCCTGTTTTATTATCAGATTTCAAAGAAACAATACATACATCAGCTAATGTATAGAATTTGACCATTTCTTCTACTGGTCTTCTACCATAGAATTCAACGATATCCTCTAAGTTATTTTCTTTTACGTATGCCTTCATTTCTTTCAAGCATGTACCATCACCTACAAAATGAACTTTAAACCCTTTTTTTTCACGTATCAATTTAATTGATTCTAAAACAGCGATTAAATTTTGCGCAATGCCAAGATTTCCTAGAAATACAAAATCCACAATATCATTCTTAGATTCAAAATTCATTTGTAAATAACTTTCATCTGCAAATGCCGGTAAGTATATAATATTTTTTTCGTTAATTTGATGAATTGTACTTAAATAAGAAATAAAACTATATGACTGAACCGCAATTTCATCACAAGATGAATATACTTTTTTACTAATATGTTTAAAAATTCTAAATATAAGATTATTTTCATTTCTTATATACATTTTTATAGATTCAGGCCACAAATCACAACAATACAAAAATAATGGTAATTTATACTTCTTAGCATATTTGCAGGCTGGTACTCCCATTAAAATTGGAGATAATTGGTATATAAAAACTAAATCAAATTTTTCGTTTTGTTTTAATATATGATGTGAAGCTGATATATAAAAACTCAAGTAATTTAAAGCCAAATAAAATATACCACTTTTTCTTCCAACCTCATAGCATCTGATAACATGTACATTGTTTATATATTCATCTCTTTTTCCTTTTTTATATTCATTTGGTACAATCCCTATTGGATAATTAGGGAGACCAGTTAAAACAGTTACTTCATTCCCTTTAGAAGCCAATTCTTCACAAATTGGAGTAATCTGAAAATTTTCTGGATAATAATATTGACAAACAACTAGGATTTTCATGTATCATTTCCCTTCACTTTCTTCACTTTGCCAGTTCCACCTTCGACTACTCCATCATGCTTCAATACAGATGTGATCGTTCCAAAGAAACATTTCATATCAAATAAGAAGGATAATCGCTCTACATATTCACCATCTAATCTAGCTTTCACATCAATTTCCAGTTCATCTCTTCCATTGATCTGTGCCCAGCCTGTTAATCCAGGGCGGATATCATTCGCATGATATTTATCTCTTTCTTCAATCAGATCATATTGATTCCATAAAGCTGGTCTTGGTCCGATCACTGCCATCTGTCCAACTAAGATGTTTAAAATTTGAGGCAGTTCATCCAAGGAAGTCTTTCTTAAAAACTTTCCTGCTTTTGTAATGTATTGATCTGGATTTTCTAGTAAATGTGTTGGTGTATCTTTTGGTGTATCAATTGACATTGTCCTAAATTTCAAAATATTGAAATGTGTCTTATTTTTCCCAACACGTTTCTGTTTGAATAAGATCGGTCCTCTACTGTCGCATTTGATCCAAATACATAGAATTAAAAAAATGGGACTTAATATGATCAGTCCAATCAATGCTAATAAAAAATCTATGACCCTTTTTATACAGTTCTTATACATAATCCACCTCCTTTCATACTACTTCTCCATCTTTGATATCACTTTGTTTTAAGACGTGACCTCGAAAGCTGATACAGCAGTTACTTCCAATTCTTGTTTCTTCTTCAATAACTGCCTCCGCTCTTATCGTTGAATTAGAATAGATCAAACAATCATCTTGAACGGTCGCATCATGATTTATGACAGTATTGCTGCAAATGATACATCCTTTTCCTATCCTCGCATTGCTTTCAATACAGGCATATGGAAAAATAACCGTTCCTTTATCAATATAAGAATGTTTAGATGTTCTGGAATCAGGATGTATCAAAGTGGCTAATTTATAGTTTTGACTTTCTACTTTTTTGATCAATTCTTTACGGAAATGATTATTTCCAATAGCTATAAATACCTCATCAAAATCTTGCATATACTTATCGATATCATTGATTTTTCCAATCACTTTTCTTCCTTGGATCATCTCATTGATGTGTCCATCATCTAAAAAAGCTATCTCATCATATTGATTCATAGCCTCTGCAATTTCAAGACAACATCTTCCATGACCTCCACACCCTATGATCAATAATTTCATAAGGATCATCCTTCCACTGGTTCAGGATGATAGGTTGGTACCACCTGTTTTACCAGTTCTCTCATCTGATCTGTTTCTGCATACGCTGCCTCATATAATTTCTCTAACTGTAAGAAGAAGTGCTCTTCATCCAATTCAATTGGTTTTCCAATATGAATCAGTTTGTTAGGTGTTGTCTGCATACCTTCTTCTTTCATCAGCATCTCTTCATATAATTTCTCACCTGGGCGAAGTCCTGTATATTCAATCTTGATATCGACATCTGGTTCATATCCTGATAAACGGATCAAATTTCTTGCCATGTCTGCTATCTTTACTGGCTCTCCCATATCTAAGATAAAGATCTCTCCACCTTTGGCATATGCGCCTGCCTGCAATACTAAAGATACAGCTTCAGGTATCGTCATGAAGAATCGAATGATATCTGGATGTGTGACTGTCACAGGTCCGCCCTGTTCGATTTGTTTTTTAAACAATGGGATGACAGAACCATTAGAACCAAGTACATTTCCAAATCTTACCGCAACATAATCGGTCTTTGATTTCTTGTTGTAGGTCTGGATGATCATTTCACATAAACGTTTTGTTGCTCCCATGATATTCGTAGGATTAACTGCCTTATCTGTTGAGATAAGGATAAACTTTTGTGTCCCATACTTATCGCATGCTTTCACGACATTCAACGTTCCAAACACGTTGTTCTTGATGGCTTCATTTGGTGCATCTTCCATCAATGGCACATGCTTATGTGCTGCCGCATGATACACGATATCTGGATGATACTTTTTGAATAGATCATCGACTTTGCCTTTATCTCGTACTGATGCGATCAATGTTTCTAACTTCAGATTTGGATAATCGTGTTTTAATTCTAGTTGGATATCATAAGCATTGTTTTCATACACATCCACGATGATGATCTGTTTAGGATCTTTCGATGCGATCTGTCTACACAACTCACTTCCAATCGAACCTCCACCACCTGTGATCATGACGACTTTATCTTTTACATATCCCATGATGTCATCCATATTGACTTTGATTGGTTCTCTGCCAAGTAAATCTTGAATCTCTACATCTTTGAATTTTGAAATACTGATATCTCCATTCACGAATTGATACATGCCTGGAAGTTTCTTCAACTGACATTTTGTCTGTTTACAGATATTCAGGATATCTGCCATCTCTTTTCTTGATACCGATGGCATTGCAATGAAGATCTCCTGGATTTCATATTTCTTCACTGCTTCCAATATTGCATCTCTTCCACCAACGACAGGGATGTTATGGATACTGCGATTCCATTTCGTACTGTCATCATCGATGAAGCATTTCACTTCTTTATAGATACATGCAGAATGCATGATCTCTTTCGCAATCTTTTCTCCAGCTTCACCTGCGCCAATGATCATCACATGGCTAGCTTCTTTATTTTTCGTTGCTGTCTTGCTCTTATAACTTCTCAAGAATCGATATAAGAACCTTGATCCACCAGTCATTGCTGTAAGCATCAAAAAGAAAATGAAGTAGCTTGATTTTGGCATTGGGTTGTCTGTCATGACACAGACTGCGATGTTCAATAAACTTGCGACCAATGAACCTAATACGATATTTCTCATTTCTGTAAGTGAAGCAAATTCCCATAAGCTCTTATACAGATGAAACAGATAGAACACCAAGACTCCACAAACAACGACTGGCAACACCGTGTGTACCATATTGCTCGTATATTCTGTTGGGATGTTTCCATCAAATCTCAACAGCAATGAGATATAACTGACAAATGCAATAGAAAATACATCCCAGATGACGAACAAGATCATTCTTGGATGTATTACTTTTTTACTCATATTTATTCCCCTTTCTCTTTTTCTAAATTAAAAAATGGATATAGTTCCCCCTACCCCATGACATGGATGTGGCTGTTTCCCTATATCCTGATTCGTTCCTTAAAGCGCTCTAGCGTCTATTAATTCTTCTCATCATTCGTTTTCTCTTTTATAATCATTCCTGCGATCACTTCTTTGTCCAAGACTTTCACATACAGATAGGCGATACATTTATGTCTGTCTATCTTGCGTATGTTTGCTTCCTGACCAACAAGTGGTCCATTTTCTATCATTAGGACATCATTGACGATTCTTCCCCCTGACATCCTTAATACATATTCTTCATCTAATATCGCATCCAGAAATGTTACTTCTTCCTTCTGTAATGCACTTGTGCCTTCTTCATCATATTTCAACAGTTTCCGAAAGCCTCTCAGCTTTAAGCGATACTCTTGAAACAGTGTTTCGATATATGCCTGTTCTTGATCTGTCTTGATGAACAGATATCCGGGAAACATCGGTTTGATTGCTTCCTTATATTCGCCTCTGATCTTGTATAATCGTTCCATCATTGGCACGAAAGCCACCACATCTCCTCGTTTATTGATCATGTCACGCAGGAATGTTTCTTTGCCTCCCTGCACATATAATACATACCAGTTTCTATTTGCCTTCATTGGAATAATAGTAGTTATAATAATGTTTTGCAGTTGCTTCTGTCATCGTCATCACACTGCCAAGTACATTGACACCGTTTCTTTGAAGTTCTGTCAACGCTGTTTTTGCTTCATTCTTATCCGTATCTTTTGCGGAGATGACAAAGATCGTTCCATCACATACATGCGATACTGGTATCGCATCCGCTACGGCACTGATTGGTGGACAATCGATCACGATGAAATCAAATCGTGTTCTTAATTTTTCCATCAGCTTCTTGAATTTTTCACTGGACAATAGTTCTCCAGGATTTGGTACCCTTGTACCACTTGTTAATAGAAACAATCTGCCTTCGCTGGTGTTATCCTTGAACTTCTGAAAATATGTATCATCATTCACATCGAAGCTGTCAAAGTTTCTCATCAGATTACTTAAACCTGCTTTATTGGACACTTTGAATATCTTGTGCTGTACAGGTTTTCTCAAGTCACAATCGATCAAAAGGACATTGTTGTATTTCGCTACACTGACCGTTGCTAGATTACTTGCCACTGAGCTTTTTCCTTCTGCTGGATTGGTACTTACAGCGTTGACCACCTGAATGTTCTTCTCAAAGCTTGAATATTCTATATTCGTTCTAAGCTGACGATAGATCTCTGTATACGCAAACTGATTCGTCTTGACATTTCGATGACCTTTATCGCTTTTCGCTCTTTTCGGTGCTATCTTTATATCCATGCTATTTCCTCCATAATTTTCTGAATATTGATTTCTTCTGCTCTATCTGGATATCTTCCAGTTCTTCATCATCGATGATATGTTTTGGATTTCGTTTCATTAAGATATCAGCGTTTTCTTCTCCATAAGTATCTTTCACATATTGATAAACATCCGATAATAGACAAATTCTGTTTCCACTAGGTCGGTGTGCATCACTTGCGATGATATGTGCCAGATTGGATCTAATCAGTTTATGTGCATTCTTCTGTATCGTAGAACCATGCATGCCTAAGATACTGGTACGATTGATCTGCACCTTACAGCCCATATCTACCCAGCTTTGTACACGCTCGATATCGATACCATCATGGAAATATCGTTCCACATGGGCAATCACAGGAATCAAACCTTTCACTGTGATCTCATACAGCATATCTTCTACTTCATCATTGTTTTTGATGTTCTTTCGTACATCGAACTCACATAACAGATACCTGCTTTTTGCCATAGTATGATATTGACCACTATCCAGTACATCTAAATATTCATGATTTAAGAACAGTTCACAACCTTCATATACCTTTACGTTATATGGTCTTGCGAGCATCCTTAGATCATTGATGCGCTCATCCATTACACGAATGACGTCATCATCTAACTGTCCTGGCACAAAGTGTGGTGTGGCGATCATTGCTGTGATACCATCTTTTTCCATTACTCTTAACGCTGACTCACTATCTTCCATTTCCTGAAATCCATCATCAATTCCCCATGCCAGATGGCAATGGGTATCTATGAAACTCATTTGGGATTACTCCTCGTAATATGGTATTTCCGCTAATACTGGAATACCCAGGAAATTTTCTGCTTCCTGTTTCGTTCTCAATCGTTTATCTAAGATAAATGTCAAGAACACATATCCACCAGAAGCTAATAATCCTAACAGAGCACCGATCAATGTATTCATTTTCTTACTTGGAGAAACAGGCACCTTATCTACTTCAGGATCGTTCATGACCATCATGTTCTCTACTTTTAGGTTTTCTTTTACTTCCTTAAAGAAGATAGAGGTCAGTGTCTTAACGATCTGTTGCGATTTCACTGGATCATCTGTGGTTGCTTTCACATCCATGATCTCTGTTTCATTCTTATTCGTCACACTGATCGCACCCTGGACTTCTTTTACATCGATATTCAGTTCTTTTGCGACCTTGTTTAGAATATTTTTCCCTTTGATCATTTCCATGTAGTTGTTGACCTGTTTTGAGTTAGCACTTAATGCAGCCGCATCCACTGTCCCTGTTTCCGCATTTACCTTTGAAACAAGATAGATCGACGACTCACTTGCATATTTCTTAGGTAGTAAGAATGCAGTGATACTGAATGCAGCGATCGCACAAACGACCATGGACAGGATGATCAGACGAAGATTCTTTTTCAACAGCTTGAACAGCTGGGAAAGATCAATCGTCAATACATCTTCATTCATATTTTCTTCCATAAAAAATTACTATTCCCTCCTTATTTGCTAGACTTTCTAAATACATGTATACAAATGTATGCATTACTAGATAGTCTATGAATAAGTAAAAAACATATAAAAAAAGCCTTTTTAAGAGAAAAAGGCATAAAAAAACAGCTGAAATCGATAAAAATCAGCTGTATCAAATATTATACTATTCTGTACAAATCTAGACAAAATAAAAGAATGTAAACATATAACAGTTATTATTTTAATGCCTACCAGTATTTTTTGCAAGACATAAATAGACTTTTTTAAAAGTGATAACATTCACATGTGATAATTTTCTTATTCTCCTGTTTTTGAAACGGTTACATTGATTTTTTTAGATAGAACTATAAATTCTTTATCCTCCTTCCTCATCTTATATGTGTTCTTTTATATTTCATTTTATAAATCATGAAATATACATTTATTTTACATCGTACATCAATGTACAGGTCAATTGAAAAATAGATAAAAGAAAAAGTTGAGAAATTCATCTCAACTTACTCTTCTTGTTGTGGTATTTGCTTTATTTCCTGATCTGTCACAATCAGGTTCTGTTTCTTTAAACGCTTGTTCACAAACTCCGCAAAGAATGTATATACACAGGCGGTCGCAGGCACTGCCATAACCATACCAAAGATGCCAAAGACATTGCCTAGTACAAAGATTGACAATAATACCCAAAGTCCAGGTAGTCCTACAGAGTTTCCTACAACTCTTGGATAAATGACATTGTCTTCAAATTGTGACATGATCTGATAGAAAATCATAAACCAGATACTCTTTAAAGGATCCACAGACAGCATCATGATCGCACCAACAACCATTGCCATCATTGGTCCAAATACCGGAATAAATGAGAATACTGCAATCAGGGTCGCAATCAATTCAGTATAAGGGAAGCCCAGCAGCTTCATGGATACATAATATAATACCCATAAAATACATGCTTCTACTAACTGTCCACTGATAAAGCTGTAAAAGATTTTATTAACACGGCTGGCATAATAGAATACACTGTTTGCTTTATTGTAACCAAGGCATGCCACCGTTACTTTACGCATCTGACGAATAAAAGATTCTTTGCCACTTAATAGATATAAGGAAAACATAAAGCCAGTAAAACCTACCGCAAAGCTAGACAGGAATGCCCCTGCATTAGATAAGATACTATTGGCTCCACTGGAAACGATATTTAACGCATTTTCTACAACCTTTTCCCATGGCATATTCACAAATTCTCTTACCTGTTCGATATTTTCAATACGATAATCAATATGGAAATATGCCAGAATCGCATCAATGTTTGCGACAATATTCATAAAGAACTTCGTTAAGTTATTGAATAAAGATACAAAACTGTCCACAATGCTTGGTAGTATGATACTACCTAATATGATAATCAAAATAATCGCCAATACGAAGGTTAGCGTCATGGAAATCGCACGTTTGCGTTTTCTTATAAACCCTTTTTCTTTTGTATGTCTGATTAATAACTGCTCAATCTGTTTCATTGGTATATTTAAGATATACGCAAAGATAATGCCGATGATCAATGATTGAAACAAGCCAATCAGATAACCAACAAAGCCACTGATCTTACTGAAATTCCATAAACAGAAAACAAGTAAAATCAAATAAGTGGATAAAAATATCCAAGGTTTCATGGTTTTCCATGAATGTTCATCTATAAATTTTGGTTTCATTTACATCACATCCTTAAAGATGTGTTTATTATAACATGTCTTAACTAAAAAAGACAGGTTTCCCTGTCAGTTCTGTTGCTTGTACATCAAATATAATAGATAAGCAATCAAGAAAGAATCATTCGTCATGGTTGCTAAAAGCCATACTACGGCAATATTTTTTTCATCTTTCAATAGATAATAGAAATTTACACAAATAAGCTCTGCTAAATGTATATCCTTGATATTATGTAATAGACGTTTGATATTATCACTATCACTTAAACCACTTTGAATATCTGGTGTATAGGCTTGAACAACCTTTAACAGTTGATACTTGAAATCCTGAAAATCGTATATTTTATGATAGTCAAAAGAGAATGCCTGTGCTGCTTTTTCCAGCATTGCGGTAAATGGCGCATCATAAATATGAAATTTATTTAATCCAATCAATAAGGATAAGGAAGTAATCTTTTCTGTCAGTAAATGCATTTTATCTGTTTCTATTTCTTCTTTTAAATGGGCAAAGCCCTCCTGCATTTCTTCTTCAAAGTCAAGGATTGCTTCTTCATCATGTAATGGGAAGGTATACACAGAGCCTAATAAGCGATGAAATTTCTTCATTGTATCCAAATAACCCAGCTGCATATTTTGCATAATCCGTTCATGATCAAATAACAAAAAGCTTCCAAGGGATACCTGAGGTTCTATATAGATCAAATGCTCCATCGGTCCTTTTACAACATTGCGACCGACACTTTTTAAATCAACTGCCACAATTTCTTCTGCGCCCATTTCCTGTGCAAGCTTAATCGGCACATTATCCGCATAGCCGCCATCTACATATTTTTCTTCATTGATGATTTTCATGGGGAATGCTGGATAACAAGAGGCAGATGCCATCACATAATCTAACACCGTATCCTTCTTCATATCCTTTTTTAGAAAGGGCGCTGCACTGCGTTTAGAAACATTGACACACATACAGCCATAATCTATTGGCGAATTAAAGAATTTTTCTGGATCATATAAACGATGAATCATATTGTAGAACGGTGTAATATCTGCACCCTTATGTTCCACAAAGCTTTCAAGAAAGGCTTTGTATTTTCCTTTTTGTGACATGATCAATTCAATATCCATATCCAGATCAATACCATTCAACATCACATCATCAATCGTTAAATTTGACCATAATTCATATGCTGTATCATATTCCTGCTGCACATATAAGACACCTATCATTGCGCCAATACTGGTACCACATACGATATCAAAATGCTGATCCAATTCATCAAGTGCTTTCCATACCCCGATTTCATATGCACCTTTACTACCGCCTCCCCCAAGTACCAAAGCTTTTTTCATGTCCTTGACCTCCATTCATCGCATAAGGTCAATCGACTGGTTGAAACGCCAACCATGCCTTGTGCTAAACATGCTTCTATATCCTCCACTGACTGAATAAGTCCTCCGCCAATCACATCCACCTGGGTATATTGATGAAGCTTTTCTACCGCAAAGGGAATAATAGCTGGTAATACTTCTACATAATCAGGAGAAAGCTTTTCTGCGAGTAATCCACTTTTTTCAATGGATCGTGAATCGATGAGGAACACACGTAAAACAGAAATACAGTGATTCTTTTTTGCGGCTTCAATGGCAGATGGCTTTGTGGATATAATCCCATCCACATGAAGATGCTGTGTCAGAAACTGGACACCATATAAATCATTCTGGATTCCCTTGATCAAATCCATATGCACAAAAGCTTTTTTCTTATGCAAATGAAGCTCTTTGATTACATCCTCTAATAAATTGATATGAAAATCCATTAGGATACACCATGTTTCCTCACGTTTTATAAAATGCTTTATCGCTGCCATGTCACGTAATACAGGAATCACCGGCTGTTTTAACATATGCCTACCTCCGATCCATAAAGCGGGAAGCAATTAAATCAGCACCACTATCAGCAATATTATGAACCAAAACATCATGTTCATGTATAGGTGCTTCTACTTCCAGCGTTTTACATACCTCCATTATATCAGATAATTTATCTCTTGGTACACTTTGTGAAGTAATGACCGGAAGTAATGGATGAATCGCATGATGAATGCGTACGGTAGTCGTTAACATACGCATGGGACAGACTACCTCCTGACGAACAAATTTTTCACCTCTTGGGCAGGTATTGCCTTTAACGGATATGATTTCATCATTTGCCATCATCACTTCAATATGACAGCTCATAGGACAGACAATACAATCGAATGCTTTTATCATAATGCTTGCACCTCCACAGACAGTTTCCCGCTTATATTCTGCAAATCTTCTTTCTTTAATTTGATACGTTCCATTTCCGCTGGTAAAAGATAACGTTTGGTTATCTTTTTTATGATATGTGTATCATCCTGTATGATGATTTGACATGCTTTAAATGGCTTACTGCAGCGAAAACTCAAGGTTACATCATGGTTGATGGAATCACTTAATACCTGAGGCAATACATATCCTACGCCTTGTTTTGCGATGGTTTCATGTGCACGATTTCCTCGTTGTTGTTTTAAGATATCCATGGCAGCGAAATAACCGACATCCGCAGATTCTTGTGATACAAAATCCACGATATCATGAACATGCAGCGCATTGCCACAAGCATAGACATGAGGAACACTAGTTTCATAATATTCATTGACACTGGCACCTTTGGTATGTGCATCCAGCTGAATTCCCATTTGATATCCCAATTCATTTTCAGGTATCAATCCAACCGATAATAACAACGTATCGACATCAAAGGTTTTTTCTGTACCTGAGATAGGCTGTTTATGTTCATCCACCTGGGCAATGGTGACACCTTCTACATGGTTTGTGCCTTTAATATCCACAACTGTATGAGAAAGATATAAAGGAATATTGAAATCATGCAGGCATTGTACGATATTTCTAGTTAATCCATTGCTGTAAGGCATTAATTCTGCGACACCTTCCACTTTTGCTCCTTCAAGACTCATTCTTCTGGCCATAATCAAGCCAATATCTCCACTGCCAAGGATAAACACTTTTTTCCCTACTAAAATATTTTCAAGATTTAAAAACCGCTGGGCACTGCCGGCTGTATATACACCAGGAATCCGCTTGCCAGGTATGGATATCGCTCCACGATTTCGTTCGTAACAACCACTGGCAAAAATAATGGTTTTTCCACTTATACTCTGATAGCCTTCTTGTTCATTGACATAAGTTACTATACGCTCTTCATTCACAGATACCACTGTTGTATTTAATTTATATTCAATTTTCATAGCGTCTACTTTTTCTTTATACGTTTGCGCATATAATGGACCGCTCATTTCTTCATGGAAAATCTGAAGGCCAAAGCCATTAT
>OGXN01002539.1_pt1 | contig 12568 bp, 8 predicted proteins | sample 1576281 | NCBI WGS metagenome assembly OGXN01 (sample SAMEA3541494, study PRJEB24748) | human gut metagenome | biome: human gut; feature: human-associated habitat; material: faeces | place: China | collected 2012
GAACTCCAGACATTCATCTGTGCTTCTACCCATCCCAAGCCATTCCCCAGGAAAGATGGCGAGAACTTATAATATGGCCGGTACATCCTGTAGATATCAGCCCTGGCACTGGTATTGATTCCTATTTGCTCCAAATAATCATACAAACCATAAAAAACAGCTCCTACATATGCCAATGCTGATACAAGGAATAATATCCCTGCCACTCTCAGTAAAAAACGGGATACATGAGGAAAACGCTTCAGCCCGTTCCAGATCAGGCCAACCACAATTGCAGCCAATACAGCCGCAACGGCAATTCTTTTTAACCCCAGTAAAAAACAGAGAATTGAGAGCATAAATAAAGGCCATCTTTTGGATATGTTTTTATTTTCTATACCAAAATATACTAAATAACAGCCCAATGCATAGGTAATGGCATGTAGTTCCATTTTCTTCATTAGTTCGCCGGTTTCACCGGCAAATGTAACCAAAAGCGTCCAAAATTCTCCAAGAAAGTTACCCGGTCCCCCACTCATTACAACAATAATTGCTGTAATGGAATTTGCAATAATCAAAGATGCCAAATACCACCAGACCGCATTCTCTCCGGTAATATAAACCAAAGCTGCCATCATGCAAATTCCTGATGCTAAATAAGCCGTTGTCATAATTCCTTTTCTGATTTCCACCAGGCCGGCCCCTCTGATTATCCATAACATAAGCGACCATACAAAAGGGAAAATGACTGGCAGTAACACAATACCAAGTTGTTTTACAACAATTTCCATACGGGCAAAATTCGGTGCGATTAAAAACGCGCAAAGAGCTGCCAGGACTATTATTACAGCAATCGGCAAATAAAAATAAAAATCAAATCCGCCAACCGAAAACATTTCATCTCCGCTGTAGTTATATACACATGCCAGTATACAGACAACAATGGCCAAAATATGATACCCTGCTTTTTTCTCCATTTTTACCTCAATCGGAAATTCCTGCCTCGTAACCTTCCCGCTGCTTCATCGCTGAGCTTATCAGATCTCTGAGCTGATAAATCTCCTCTTTAGAAGAAACAGCAAAACCAACGGTATATTTAAACACGATTTTCTTTTCCTTCATATTTTCATTTAATAAAATATGTAAATTATTAATCAGGGACTTCAGTTCTTCGTAATTGCCGTTTTGAACAAATATCATAAATTGTCCGCTGCCATTGTATCCCAGAAAAACATTTTCCTGGAACAATGATCTAAGGCAGCTCGAAAGGTATGCTAAAATTTCATCGCCTCCCGTCCTTCCCAGTTGGTGGTTAATATCATTCTGGTTTAACGTCTGAAGAATCAGACAGCTGAAATTTGCAGGCAATATTTTTTCTTTATATTTATTAATATATCTGTCACAGGCAACCCGGTTGGATATCTGAAACTGATGATCTGTAAAAGCAACATATTCAATCATATCACCAACTCTTCCAAGAATAATGGCCCCGAGGCATCCAAGTCCCAAGAACAAAACAGCCCCAATAGCTGTATATAACAGAATGTTTATCCCCTCAGTTATATGATTACTTGAGATTACCTTAATATATTCGGCACCCAGATATTCATTATATTCTGAGTCTGTTGCATTCGTAACAGAATACAAAGCATTCATTCGGTTTATGATATCCTTGATTTTTTCTTCTACGTATTTTATATCCTGCTGACTGCAGGGAACCGTTCCCTCCGTATAAATTTTCTCTGCGTTGTCTCCATCAATTACTTCGGCATTTTCCGTGATATCCATATCCGAATCGGAAGCATTATCTGTTTCATCATCATTTCTTATAATATTCAGATAGCCTTCACTAATAAGTTCCTTACTGCTTTCACCATCGCCTTCTTCCTCTGGCCTGGCTATCCTCTGTGCGATTTCCGTTTGATATCTGATTACCGCTTCTGTATTTCCGGTAAAACAATCAATTACATATTGACTGTATTCTTCATCTATTGCTGAATTATTATACACATCGGAAATATCAATCCAGTTTTGAAGAAGCTGCTCATACTCTGTTGTCTGATCATAAGCTACATATTCATCGTCTTCATTTTTATAATTCGGGCTTTCTACTTTCCCCAAAACATTATTTTTTTTGGTTGTATCTCCATCTGCACCAATAACCTGTGATTGCGCTGTATTATCAGACTTCCTCAGTTTTTCAACATAAGCCTCCAGAATTCCCTCTACTTCTCCGACGCGTGCCTGGTTTTGTTCCTGCAAAAGCTTGTTTGACTGTACCCGTTCTTTATACTTGCCTACTAAAGCGTCTGTATCTTTTGTTACGCGATGCTTAAGTATATATGAATACAGGGAAGAGACTTCCGTATTTTGAAGTATAGAAAATTCATTTACCAGTTCATTGAAAGAATAACCGGTACCAGATGAATAAAACAAAGGAGAAGCTTTTGCCCGGCTGTCCAGACTATTTACTGTATCCTTTAATGCAGAGTCTATTAATTCTATCTGCTCAATATAGTCATAACTGCCTTGATTTACAGATGATGTGCTGTTAACTACAGAAGATGTATTAATAAACTGTTTGGAAAATTGGGTAAAGTAGCCGTCCATTATCTCATCAAGTACCGCCCTGGCCATATCGGCGCCATTGCTGCTATCTGCCTTATAGGAAATGGCATACTTTGTAGACTGCAGATCAGAAGTCTCCCCTTCCTTGTTCTTTGCTTCATTCACCGCATCCACAGCTTCATCTGCTATTTGTTGAACTTTTATCTCTGCCCGTATACTGTCAATAGGATATTTCCCCTGATCTAATCCGAGATTATCCAAAGCCTGGCTGATTACACTCGATGAATATATACCTGTCGTATCCAGCTCAGTCCCATCCGGAGCAAGTCCATTTTCGGCATCCCCATAGACATAATCAATTATCGTGGTTGCTGTATAAGTCTGTAATGAGCGCAAAACCATATACATTCCCAGGGTTAAAAAAACAAACAATGCTATTATTAGAAAAGTATATTTTTTCAGATACTGAATTGGCCGAAATTTATTCATTTCTTTTTATCCTTTCTTTTGGACATATCATGGCCTAACTGCCTCATTGCTTCTCCAACATATGTAATGCAGAAAAACAGCAGTCCCAACGTCAATCCCAAGATATATTGGGTCTTTGGCGCTTCCACTGGTTCTGCGATAGACACGTATCCATTAGAAGAAGTATCAATATAGTCCTGCACTGTGCTTTTGGTAAGCTCAGCCAAATCCAATATTTGTTTTTTCAAAGATTCTATCATTCCTTCAGCTTTGAGATATGTATCACTGGTTGCCGTGCTTTCCTGAAGACGTTCCAGCCAATATCTTTCTTTCAGCATCATTGACAGAGTATCTGCCGCATTGCTGCTGAAGGAATCTGCATCCGCTGAAAAATGATCTATCCCTATTTTGGTTTTGGACATATAAAAGGTGTTATCCGTATCATAAGTCGGTATATACACCACTGTTGCCATATCATTATCATATTTACTTATAGCATTAAGGCGTACATGATAAGCCGAAATATCCCGTTTATAATTGTTGGTATTATGAGTATACTCATATCTCAGGCGGCTCATATACGCCTTCCTGTCAGTCGACAAACCATTGGAAAGAATATAAGAACTGAGGCTCTCCAAACCTGTATTGTTAATATCCCAGGCCTTGCTGTTAATCGAAAAAAAGCTCTCTCCCGTTTTTGCTGACAGAAAAGCGGGATCCTTCTCATAATAAGAATTAGAATAATTGCATATTATCTGTATTGCATTCGACAAATAGCTTTCCAGTTCAGGATAATCATAAGTTTTAATATCATCAAAAGGAATATCCAGAATGCTGTAATTAGCATTATATTTATTTATAAACCAATCTCTGTATGCATATGCTACCGAATGAACCACTTCTTTTCCCGATAGATTGCCAACATTTTTATTATTCTTAAATTTCAGTATAAACTGGGTGGAAACAAGCTCATTCAAATCCTTATCGCTTCCAGCCGGTTCAATATCCAGAGCATTTTCCAGTTCCGCAACAGTAATTCCACTGAATCCACCATAGCTGATTGCATTTTCAAGCACTTCATCCGACAGAATATCGCTCATATTATACCTGCTGCCGTTAGGATTTAATCCGTTAGATGCTTCCTTATAAGTCAATGCTATATTTAACGAAGCACTCTGTTGATTACTTTCTGCAGCAACTATGGTAGAAAAGAAAAGGAAAAGAAGCGTAAATACTACGATCCATCCTTTTTTTACTACCCTTCCAGGCTTTAACGCATTCATTAACTCTATCCACATATATTTCTTCCGTTTTTTTAAAAACAGAAAAAGTAATCGGATACACATAATGACAAAAATAAGAAAAACCATCATTTTCCCAGCCGTTAACAGATAATAATTCATATCATCACGCTCCCCATTTCGCATAATATTTCTTTTTCATTGCAACATAATCCGTTTTCTAGTCAATATCAATTACAACAAGTTCTGGTGTATTATTGACTCTCGGAAGTAAATTGCTGTTGCCCAGGCCTCTGCTGATAACCACATTTCCCTGTGCATTCGGGATTAACCCCGAATCATATCCAGTAAACCAATTCCAATAGCCTCCCCCTGATGTAAACATCCCTCCCAGGCCAGGCACACGTATAATCCCACCATGTTTGTGCCCACACAGCAGTAAATCATAGCGTAACTCCTCCTGGTAACAAATCCCGGCATACGGAATCAATGGCCTGTGAGTAATGATAATCTTTAAATTATCTGAATTTGTTGTCAGGAAATTTTCTATCATATGAGCCGAATATGGAAAATATCCGCCGCTTAAATTATCAACTCCAGCTATATCCACTTGTTGATCCCGGATTTTTAAACCTGCTGTATTATTATTCAGTATGACAACACCGGCTTCTTTCAATGCCTCAGGCAACCTGGCGTCTACCATAGAGATTTTATCATAATCCAGGGTCCCATCTTCTTCCGTACCTGATATAGCCGCCTGTTCATCCAGGAAATCAGCCAACATGTCTGTTCCATATACCATTTCATTCTCATGGTTACCGAAGCTATAGTACACAGGTGCAATTTCAACCAGCTGCCGGCACAATGATACCGCCACTGAAATATCCTGATCCCCCGCCAAAACCATATCTCCTGCGATCGCGATCACATCAGGTTTTAAATCCTTAATTCTCTTAACTAAATCCTTATTATCCTTTCCAAAAGTCCAGTTATGTAAATCGGCCAATTCAATTACCCTTATTTTATCCGCCACTTTTTCAGAAGATAGCTGGTAAAAGCTAACTTCAAACCGATATCTTCCTATTACGTATAAAACAGTATAAATAAGCAGAAATAATGCGAAAATAACTGCAATCCACTTTACTGACTTAATAACTTTCGGAGAGACTGTTATTTTATGCTTATTTCGTTTTACTTTACTTTTCATACCATTCACCTCATATGCTGCCATCGTTATCTTCTCTCAGCTGCCAGTCTCTTCCATAAAAACAACAATTTTCAGTCCCGATATTTAAAAATTAATCTTATTATCTGCATGTCATCTATAAAATATCTTTTAAAGAGCCTTCCAGGTTCCTGCAAAAAACGATAAAACCATTCCAGACCGTATCTGCTCATCCAGGAAGGGCACCGTTTTATATTACCTGCTAAAAAATCAATTGCTGCCCCAGCACAGACAGAAACTGGAATCTGGTATTTTTCCTGGTTTTCGTATACATATTTTTCCTGCTTGGGGCATCCCAGGCACACCACCAAAATATCTGAATTGCTCTCCCGAATAATCTGATTCATTTTCGCAATCTCATCTGGTTTTTTTTCAAATCCAAAGGGCGGGGCATAGGTCCCGGTTATTTCCAGCCCCTCATATTTATCGGCCAGCCGCATAGCCGCTTTCGCCGCAACTCCTTCCCGTCCACCCACAAAAAAAAGTCTCAAATGTTCTTTTGCCGCCTGTTCACATAAAAGTGGAAGGAAATCTGAACCGGATACCTTTTCTTTCAATGTTCTGCCTTTCAGTTTTGATATCCAGACTATCGGCATACCATCGGCTAAAACATACTCCGCCTCCTCTGAGATTTGTCTCAAATAATCGTCTTTCTCCATTTTCATGATGACGTCAACATTCACAAAAATAAGATTGGCACGCTCCCTTCGTTTTGCATGCTCTATCACTGCAGACAACAGTTCAGCTTTATCCATATTCGAAAACTTTGTATTCAATAAAGATGTTTTTCCTTGTAATATCTCATTTCCTTTCTGCATATTCCGCCTCTTTATCTTCTAAAAAATTCTTCTTCCAGCATCTGGCACCAACAATGATAAACTGGCTGCTGCAGTTCCTGAACTTCATAAGTCTGGATCGCTGGTATCTTTACACAAAAATCCACTATTTCAGCTACTTTTCCTCCCGACTGCCCTGTGAAACCAATTGCTTTCATTCCCAATGCCCTGGCTGTGACAGCTGCAAACAGTATATTTTCAGAATTGCCCGAAGTCGTTATGCCAAGAAATAAATCTCCTTTTCTCCCATAAGCGTATACCTGTTGTGCAAAACACAGCCTGCCATCCATATCATTTGCAAATGCCGTATTTAATGCGGCATGGCTATCCAATGCAATTGCCGGCAAAGCGCCCTGTAACTTAGAGGCAAGAATACTGCCTCGTTGAAAATCAGTTTCGAGCATCTTTTTTTTCTCTTCTTTTGACAATTCTCTTTTCAGCAAAAAGCTTTTCATCAGTTCAGCAACCATATGCTGTGCATCACAGGCACTCCCCCCATTTCCGGCAATTAATATTTTGTTACCCCGCTTATAACATTCTTCCATCAAGAGAAATGCTGTTAAAATTTGCCCGCTGATACAATCCAGAAGTGGATATCTTTTAACCAAACAACCGATTCGTCCCCCGCCATCTTTTTCCAACGATATATTTCCTCCTTGGGCAATCTTCTATTTTTCCTCAACCTTCCCATCACATAAGAAATGAGCAAACGCTTTTAAGTCACTGAAATTCTTTTCCCCTCCCTCGCATCCACATATACCGGCAGTATGGCATCCTGCTTTTCTCCCCGCCGCCATATCATTATTTCCATCCCCAACCATCCAGGAATTTTTTAACTCAATATGATAATCCGTAGCGGCTTTTTGAAGCATGCCCGGTTCAGGCTTCCGACATTTACATTGTATCTTGTATTCAGGCCGTTCCCCTTCAAATCCGCTCTCCGGATGATGCGGGCAAAAATATATCGCATCCAGGTAAGCTCCTGCCCGGCCTAACAGAGTTTCCATTTTATTATGGATTAGTTCCAACTCTGACAGGCTTACTTCACCTCTCGCTATCACAGGCTGGTTGGTTACTACAATTACCAAAAATCCTTTTTGATGCAGCTTTATGATCGCTTCTGCTACTCCGTCCAGTAACTCGAACTGGTCTGGATTTGTTAAAAAACCAACATATTTATTTATTGTCCCATCCCGATCAAGAAAAACAGCCCTCTGCCAATGTGTCAGACTCTTCCTGGCAACAAGTCCTGAATTAATATCTGCTTCCACCTCACTACGTCTTTCCGGCGTTCCCATATCTTTAACATATTCAGGCGAATCATAGGCAAACAAGCACCTGTCTTTTACCATTGGCTTTAAAATATCTCTGTCAAAATCCAATTTCAGAGGATGGTTCAGCATCCCCTTACGCTGTAAATAATGAAACAGCTCTGCCGATATCATATGTAACCCTGCATTAACCCGATTCCGATACCAACCTCTCTCACCCTCCGGGCTGTTCCACTCAATAACGCAGTTCTGTTCGTCTGTTACAACAATACTGCTATCCCACGGGTGCTGATTAGGATGCGTATAAATAGTAACCAATCCTCCGTTTCTGTGATGCGCTTCCTGAAATCGTAATAAATTGATATCAAAGACAATATCTCCATTAATTAGCAAAAAATCTTCATCTATTAAATCTTTCAAAAAGAACAGGCTTCCTGCCGTGCCCAACGGTTCATCTTCAATTACATATCGGATATTGACATTCTTTTTCCCGCTTTCTCCGCAACAATAGCTTCCATCGGTCCCAAAATAATTCTCTATTATTTTGTGTAAATATCCGGTTACAAGAATAATTTCCGTCACTCCCTGCTTCTGCAGCATTTCAATCTGACGTACCAGAACTGGTTTTCCCCCTACCTGCAGCATTGGTTTTGGGACCTCTGCATTCACAGAAGCTATTCTTGTTCCTTTTCCACCTGCCATAATAACCACTATCATTTTTACTCCTCTCTGCACGCTTGGGCACTCATGTAACTAAAGTCACATACAATTCAGGGAGGTTGAAGGTCTTTTTCTTTCAACTTTTTTATTAATGCTGATTATCCTTGATGTTTATAAACTGCCTGGTTTTTGTCATGTTTATTTATTTGCGCGGTTAATTTAAGTAATTTTGGGGTATTATCAATCCATTTTTCCTGAAAATCATCATACCGAACATCATCAGAAATTTCCCTTTTTGTACCCGTCGGCACATATGTTTCCGGTTCATAATAGATGACTTTTGCACCTTCTTCATCAAATTTAAAGGGAACATACAGAAGATCATTCAACGCATATCTGATTGAAGCCTGCCTGTCCAATTCTGCATACAAAAGGATAAATCCACCCCCGCCTGCCCCCAGCAGTTTTCCTCCCAGCGCGCCGGCCGCTTTTGCCTTGTGATAAATCAGATCGGTAGCATCTGTGGAAATTTCTTCATTAAGCCCTCTTTTCAGTTTCCAGTTGTAATCAAGTAAACGGCCAAAATCATTTAAATCTTTGTTTTTATCGGTCAAAATTTTCTCTGCCTCTTCTACCAGCTGTTTCATTTCCAGAAGTTCCTTTTCCTTATTCTTTATCTGGGCGCGAGTCCGGACTGAAATTTCAAAGGAATAACGCGAAAAGCCTGTAAAAAACAGCATAAGATGAGAATTCAGTTTTCTTTTTCGAATCGGATAAATTACTTCTGGCTTTACTATATAGCCAAAATCACCAAATTCAATTTTGTTCATTCCACCATAGGCTGTAGCGATCTGATCCTGGATTCCTCCTACTTCTTTGCATTTCACTCTCTCTAAGTAAATTGCCTCGTCAGCTAATTGCTTTTTACTCATATATTGCCCTTTTATGGAATGAAAGGCATTAAGCATCCCTACCGCAAAAGCACTGCTGGTTCCCATTCCCGATCTGGCCGGTATATCAGACTCATAAGACAGGCGTATTTCATGCATGTCAAGCATTTTCAATGCTTCCCGTATCAAAGGATGTTTCACTTCACTGACATGATTCACACGCTCAATCTCCGAATAACACAATTCTGATGCATAATCAAAAAAACGTGGAAGATGCCTCACATTAACATAACAGTATTTATCAATTGCCGTGGATAATACGGCACCTCCATGCTCTTTATAGAATTCTGCGAAATCTGTGCCTCCGCCAAAAAAAGATATTCGAAAAGGTGTCCTCGTTATAATCATAATTAATTATTCCCCCCTTTATTTTATGGAAATAAACTCTCGAAAAACGCGGCGCTTCGCGCCCTTGATTAAAAAGGCATATTCTTCCCTTTCCCCGGCTCCGCTTCAAGACATGATTCCCTCGGGTTTCTTTATAACTGGTACTCCATGAAACAATTCCTGCCAGAAGCAAACGTGGACAAGCTCCTGCCGGCAGGACGAAATTCAAATGCCCTAAATGAATTTCGCTGGCGGAATCCCTTCCTGCATCTGTGAAAGGCCATGCATCTGCTCCAATCTGGATAATGTCTACTTGTCAATGTTCATCCGATGATGAATCCTGGTCGGCAGCCTCAAGATTCCGAGAGCCTATTGTCTATTATAGCTAAGCAATAACATATTTTATGAAGCAAGGGTAACATATGCCCATGTAAAAAACAATTATTGGTGTATAAACGGTTAATAATGTGCGCAATCGGTATCCCCTCCCCTGAATCCGGCATGTTATAATATTATCATTGCCCCTCTCCCCGTCATTGCTGAAGGAATACTACGTCCGAATACACTATCTGAATTCCGGGGAATTTTTCTCACTACCAGCCCTGACTTTGCTATAAAAAACTATAAAATACGTACCTATCAGCATCTGCTGATTCTATTAAACAAAAAAAGACCGCGTTCTCCATTATAGAACACAGTCATCAATCATTACCTATATTTACACTGTACACATAAATCAACTTTATTTGTGTGTCATGTTCTTACATTTCTACTTTTAAAACCAAAGCCACTACATGCACAGCTTGATCCCATACTCCATTTAACTGCATGGACTACGCCATTGCGCACGGAACGAAAAAGCTTATGCTCATATCCAACAGCTTCCTGAAGCCCACCCTGCATATTTACGGGAAATGCAGGTTTCAGGAAACTGCACTGGATAAAAGCTATTGGTGCTGGAGCAGGCGGATATTGTGTTTGGGTATCTTGTACCGGGTGACAGGTCTTAACGCTCCCGCCTACTCTCCAGCCTGGATATTCTTGGGCTTCAGGGCCACTTCCTCTGAAAATGGTAAATTCGAGGAATCTCTTTCCGACGTAATTATCTGCATATCTTCAGTAATTGGCCATTGTATTCCTAATCGTTCATCGTTCCATAATATACCGCTTTCATCCTCAGGATGGTAAAAATCCGACAGCTTATAGGAAAACTCGGCAACATCCGATAAAACCAAAAATCCGTGGGCAAAGCCTTCAGGAATATATAACATATTTTTCTTTTCCGCACTCAGCACAATGCCAAACCATTTTCCGAATGTTTTTGATCCTTCCCGTATATCAACTGCGACATCAAATACTTCTCCCCTTAATACACTGACAAGCTTCCCCTGCTGGTAGTTCTTCTGAAAATGCAGGCCACGCAAAACTCCCCTTCCGGAGGAAGAACGGTTATCCTGCACAAATTTCATTCCCAGCCCTGCTTTCATAAAATCATTTTCATTATAAGCTTCAAAATTGAATCCCCTCGCATCTTCGAAAATATACGGCTGGACCGAATAAAGCCCCTCAATATCCCCGCACTGCTTAAACTCAAATCTTCCCATGGTTTTCTCCATTTCCTTTCCTATTTGATTTTCTTTTGTCCAAACGAAATATTCCCTTATATCAGTAACCAGAAAAAACTATGATTACTATCTTTAATTTACCATGAATTCCAGGACATAACAACCATCTGCTATCTGGATAACTTTGTATGTACACTGATACTCGTATACTGATTCTCGTAAACTGATACCCGCATACTGATTCCCATATACCTATAACAAAGCAAACCAAAAGGCCGGCACCCTTTTACGAATGCCGGCCTTTGATTATATAAAGCTCTGTCATTATTCAACTGCCCTGCGCATTTACCGCCAGCCGTTGCCTATTTATCTTCAGTCTTCCCAGAGAAGCTTAGCAGCCGCTTCCGCAGATGCAAAAGGCCCGGGGATGGATGCAACGCCCCTGTGTTCGCCCAGATAATCCGTATCGAACAGGATGGAGGTGCCGTCCGGATTTTCGAAGCGCTGTTCCGGCTCAAAAGCACAGCCCAGCAGATCGCTGTCGATAAGTCCTACTTTGAAAGCTTTCATCACGTCATACACATTTGTCTTAAGATAATACTTTCCGTCCTCTTCCACCAGCTCAACGGATACCTGATTCTGATCATCCACCAGATTATCCTTCTCATTTTTCCAGGCTTTGGCTCCGTTGAAATAAGCGTTGCCGTTTACCCATACGGGAAGGTGTGAGAAATGGTACTTTGCCAGCGCACCCATATCAGCGGGCTTATCCATTTCAAACCAGCCAATCCATTCATCATAAGTAGGGTAATCGTCAAATACATGCGTTCCCACTTCCCGGTTATCGGAGGTTTTAAAGCCCATATCTTCTTTTTCCTCTGCCGCTGCAGCAGGCCAGTTCTGGATGAAGATATTGTTGTACATACGGTCGTCTCCGTGAAGGATCGACATAAAGCCGGCCACTTCGGTACGGTGACGGATGTGGTAAGGGGTATAACGGGGCTGGTTGATACCGTTTACGGTATTGTCCGTTCCGCCGCCTACCGCCGTAAATGCGCCCAGAATCAGATTATGTACACAAGCCACGCCTTCGGTTGCAATCCGCAGTGCCGCTTTGGAAAGCAGCACATTGTTGTCAATCAATGTGGGGCCGTGACCCACTTCCACGAAAATATCCTGGCTCATCATAGCGCCCTGCGCCATGGGAGTGCCTTCCGGCGCATGGTTGTCATGAAGCAGGTTCTGTGTGATCCGAGTGCCCTGCGCCTGCCAGTCACACCAGATTCCCATAGTGGAATGATGGATATGGTTGCGGCGGAACACAACATCGATGGCTGCATGGAATTTGATACCGGAAATCTCTGCGCCGCCCAGCTGCTGCATATTGTTGATATGATGAATATGGTTGTCCTCAATGAGGCTGAACACGCATCCCATACGTCCTACAATACCTGCCTGTTCGCAATGGTGGATATGAC
>OGXN01002553.1_pt1 | contig 12519 bp, 13 predicted proteins | sample 1576281 | NCBI WGS metagenome assembly OGXN01 (sample SAMEA3541494, study PRJEB24748) | human gut metagenome | biome: human gut; feature: human-associated habitat; material: faeces | place: China | collected 2012
ATTGACTTAAATTCCAGAAATGGAACTCTTTTAAACGGCAGATATATTAATCCGGAAGAGGAATATCTTTTGGAAGATAAAAGTATCATTGTTTTTGCAGAAAGCCGCTTTTGCTATTATTGCTCATAGTATACTTTGGTATATCTTGCATTGAGAAATAAAAAGTTCTATAATGTTAATACATTAATACTGCAAATGTTTATATAAAACGAAAAGGCGGAAAAAAATGGAACAAAATAACAGATACAGGCAGCCGCCTGCGTCAGGGACAGGAGAAGAAATCCGGCAGTTTCTCCGACAAAGAAAAAGAGTGCCGGTTAATACGGGACTTATTATTCTTAATTTGTTGGTATTTCTGGGAGTGGAAGGAACCGGGTCAGCGTTAGATACCAATCATATGCTCCGTTGGGGCGCTATGTATGCCCCTGATATTTTTCAGCAGGGAGAATATTATCGTCTGATAACTTCTATGTTTCTGCATTTTGGAATACAGCATTTGGGAAATAATATGCTGGTCCTTCTCTTTTTGGGAGATTGTCTGGAACGTAATGTGGGAAAAGTGCGGTATTTTCTGGTTTATTTGCTGGGAGGATTTGGAGCCAACTGTCTTTCTTTATGGTTGGAACTGCAGAATGGAGAATATTTCGTTTCTGCAGGAGCGTCAGGCGCAGTATTTGCCGTTATTGGCGCACTCATCTATGTGGTGCTTATCAATAAAGGAAAAATTGAAAATTTTACGACAAGGCAGCTTTTGCTTATGGCAGCGCTGAGTCTCTACTTCGGTGTTACCAGTACAGGAGTAGACAACGCTGCTCATTTTGGAGGATTTTTCTGTGGATTTTTCCTGGGGCTGCTGCTTTATCGGAGACCACGAAAACGAGTCTTTTGAGGGGTGTCAGGCAACCGGAAGAAGAATTTCAAACTCGGTTCCCTTGTGAGGCATAGAGGTATAGGAAATGGTGCCGTTATGGGCCAGGACAATACGCTTGCATATGGCTAATCCAAGCCCGGTTCCCTCCTGCTTATGGGTGATGAACGGTTCAAAGAGAGTATTTCGATAGTCATCGGGAATACCTTCACCGGTATCTTTCACGGATATATGTACATTCTTTTCATCGGACTGTAAGGTGCAGATGATGGAGCCCTTTGTACTCATTGCCTCCATAGAATTTCGGAGCAGATTTAAAATGAGCTGCTGGATTTTGGTTTTGTCTGCATATACCGGGGGAATAGGGGAAACTATTTCCAGGGAGATAGAGATATCCTGTTTTTGGCAGGCAGGTGTAACAGAAGTAACGATTTCACGAAACAAGGATGCAAGTTCTAATTTCTGCATACGAAGCTTTCCCGAATTATTGAAAGAGGAAAATTCGTCCAGCAGGGCTTTTAAAAAGTCCATATTTTCCGTGATTTTATTCCAACAGTAGTCCTGGGAAATTTCCGGATGATGACTTTCCAAAAGCTGCAGAAAACTGTTTATCAGCGCTACCGGGTTTCTGATTTCATGAGAAATTTGTGATAAAGTGAATTGGTGCTGTGCCTGAAGTTCCTGATATAATGCTTTATAATCAGGAGTAGTATTTGGTGAAGACATAAAGTAAAAACCCCTTTCTTTTTTTCAATAGTAGTGTATCACCGATAGTTTTAAATAGCAACGAATTTCATGTAACAAAAAAAGTCAAAATTCGACAAAAGAGGAGTAATAATATCCGTTCCAAATTCGGATATATTAGTGAAAGGAGATATAAAAATGAAGGACTGTATTTTTTGCAAAATTGCAAACGGAGAAATTCCATCTGCCACTTTGTATGAGGATGAGGAGTTCAGAGTGATTCTGGACTTGGGTCCGGCCAATAAAGGTCATGCGCTTATCTTGCCCAAAGCTCATTATGAAAACTTGTATGAATTACCGGATGAAACTGCAGGACATGCTATGATTCTTGCAAAAAAAGTAATTACGAAAATGAAGGAGGTTGTGGACTGCGACGGTTATAATGTGGTGCAGAACAATGGAGAAGCAGCGGGTCAGACTGTATTCCATTTTCACATGCATCTGATTCCCCGGTACAAGGGAGATAACGCAGGAATTACATGGAACGCAGGCACTTTAACTTCGGAAGATAGAGACGATATCTTGGCGAAGTTTTCTATGAAATAAAGTTGGATATACTGAGATGACAGAGGAAAAATTTCACGAAATCTATCATCAATATTATCAGCTGTTGGAAAAAGTTGTATATAACGTACTGCGGGATGAAGGCTTTTCGGAAGATGTTTGCCAGGAGGTATTTCTCGCTTTCTTGGATAAAGCGGATACCATGGAAGCGAAGTATTATAAACAGTGGCTGTTGGTAAACGGAAAAAGGAAGGCAATAGATTTTTGCAGGAAGTCGTATCAGGTACATGAAACAACAGCAGTACCTTCACAAGATGAAAATGGACTTCAGATAGAAAATGTTCCTTGGATTTCCGACAGAAATGGCATGTACAAGTCTGCGGAAGATGAGGTGACTCATAGAATGGCATTGAACGAGCTTACAGGGAGACTATTTGAAGATTTGGCAAAAAAGAACAGCACCTGGTACGAAATTGTTATGCGAATGAATGTGGAAGGAGAAAGTGCAGAAGAAACAGCCCGTTCTCTTGGCATCTCTATAGAAAGTCTGAGAGCCAAGAGACACAGGATAAAAGTTTGGATAAACAAATATTACAGAGAACAATTTGAAAATCTCTAGATTATTTGTTTACTGCATTCTCAAATAATTGAACAATCTGCTCGATAGAGTTCTGCTGTTTGCTGGAAGACATGGCCATCATATAAGTTTCGCGGTTTTCATATAAATCGCGAACAGCGTCTAAAAGAGCTTCGTTTGTAAGTTCTTCTTCTTCCAGAACTTTACTGTAACCCAGATGTTCAAAGGAACGTGCATTTAGAATCTGGTCTCCGCGGCTTGCGCGGGCAGAAAGCGGAATCAAAAGATTTGGTTTATTCAATGCGCTGAGCTCGCAGATGGCGTTGGCGCCTGCGCGGGAAATTACAAGATCAGCCAGAGCGAATAAATCGGCCAGTTCTTTTTTGATGTATTCATATTGTACATATCCTTTGGTCTCTTTTAGAGATTCGTCCAGTTTGCCTTTTCCGCAAAGGTGAACAATCTGGAAATCTTTCAAAAGTTCAGGAAGGACAGTCCGTACAGCGTCATTGACAGCAGCGGCCCCTAGACTTCCTCCGATAATCATAATCACTGGTTTATCAGAGGTCAGTCCCGTGAATTTCCTTGCACGGTCAGAGTTTCCGGACAATAATTCCTGGCGGATAGGCGTACCGGTAAGGACAGCCTTGGAAGCCGGAAGGTGCTCTACAGTTTCAGGAAAATTACAGCAGACTTTGGTTGCAAAAGGAATGGAAAGTTTATTGGCAAGTCCCGGTGTCATGTCCGATTCATGAATAAAAGTAGGGATTTTTTTCCTGCTTGCGGCAATTACCACAGGGACAGTTACAAATCCCCCTTTGGAAAATACAACATCGGGTTTTAATTGTTTCATAAGTTTTTTTGCTTCAAGGAAACCTTTCATAACTTTGAACGGGTCAGTGAAGTTCTTTACATCAAAATAACGTCTCAGCTTACCTGAGGAAATGCCATAATAGGGAATTCCCAGTTCTTCGATGAGCTTTTTTTCGATTCCTTCATAAGAACCGATATAAGAAATTTGATATCCCAGTTCTTTTAAACGTGGAATCATAGCTATATTCGGGGTAACGTGTCCGGCAGTACCTCCACCGGTAAGTACGATATGTTTCATGGTGTGCCTCCTGATTGGTTCATAATAGTAACTATAAGATAATATGATACACTTGTCAGGAAAAGTCAAGGAAAGATAGGAGTTTCATGGGTAAATTAAAAGAAAATAAAAACGATAAAATATCTTCTTTACCCCGGGAATTAAGTGATGAGGAGTTTAACCAGTGGATTCATGGACGATTTCTGGAAGAGGCTGCAGATATTGAAAAAGAACTGGACAGTATTCCTGATTCCGAAGACTGGAAGCCGACAGAAGAAAAGTTCCAGCGGTTGATGAGCAAAGCCAGAGAACAGGGACTTTTTACAGAGGCGGACAATTCTGCAAGCAATGTAAATGTAGATGATAGAGAAAAAAGTACAAAAGAAGAAAAATTAAGAGAAGAAAAACTGAATATGGAAAAGAAGAAAGACAGGAATGTCTACAGGAAAGAAAAAGGATATTGGAGAAGGAGAGTGATGAAATACGCGGCTTATGCGGCTGTGACGTTGATTGGAATTTTCGGCGTCAGTATGAGCAGCGAAGCGAATAGAACTTATGTTATGCAGGAAGTGAATAAGTTAGTTGGGAATAAGACGAGTAATAAGGTTAATAACACTGATGTGATTTCTACAAATAGAACAGAAATAGAAGCAATGAAAGATATAGAAGATGCTTTTAATATTGATATGCCTCAATTATTTTATAGACCTGATAATATGCAATATGAAACATATAGTGTTGATGTGGAGGCCCAAGTAGCTGTTATACAATATAGATATGGAGAACAAGTAATTACATGGCTGATTTTTGCAAATGATAAACAAGTTAGTAGGTTTTCTCAGGGGGATAAAGGCAGTTGTGAGAAAAAAATTGAAAGTGATCTAACACTGAATCTTATTTCTGAGTTGTGGAAAATAAAGGAAGAGGGCGATGAAACAGAGATGTATACATTGCAGTGGAATCATAAAAATGTATATAACGAAGTCTTTGGGAAAATTGAAAAAGACGAAATAGAAAAAATAGCAAAAAAGATTGCTTATTGACGAAAGGAAAAGGATATGAAAAAAATAAAAAAATATATAATGATATTGTTTTGTATTATAGTTGGGACAACAGGAATTAGTATGAATGTACAAGCTGATACAGCGACAGGAAAAATTGAGAAAATTGTAGACGGATCTGCGTTGAGTGAAAATAATATGTCTACTGTTACCTTAGAAAATTACAGTAAAGGAAATATTTTGAATAAAGGAACAGCTAGTATAGCAAATAATGGAAATGGGACAGTAAACGTATACGGTGCAGTTTTTGGAAGTGTAGTATGCGATAAAATGATTTTGGAATTAACTTTGCAGAGATATTCTAATGGTTCTTGGAGTACAGTAAAATCTTTTTCAGCAACTGCGAATAGTACTTCGTTATTAACAAAAAGTTATAATGTAAAAGTAACAAAGGGATACTATTACAGGGTAAAGGCTGCATGTGTTGCACAGAAAAATGGTGTTTCAGAGAGTCAGATTCCTATTACTGATGGTATTTTAATTAATTAATTCCTCCACATTTTTAGAAAAATCCACACCCTCTTCACGAACTGTCTATTAATTTACAACAATTTTAAAACTCAGCTTATTTCTTTCTAAAAACTTAATAAATTTCTGTCAAAACCCTCTTTGTTGGGGTATAATGAGTATAGCAATATTCATTTTACCACAAAGGGGGTTTTCTTATGAGACTGACTTTTATAGGGGCTGCTCATGAGGTGACGGGAAGTTGTTATTACCTGGAAGCAGCGGGGAAGAAATTTATTGTTGACTGTGGTATGGAACAGGGGCCGGACCAGTATGAAAATCAGGATATTCCGGTAGCGTTTTCAGACTTGGATTTTGCACTGCTGACCCATGCGCATATTGACCACTCCGGTGATTTTCCTCTGGCTTATGCAAGAGGATTCAGGGGACCGATTTACGCAACGGCAGCGACCTGCGATTTGTGTGACATTATGCTTCGGGACAGTGCACATATCCAGATGTTTGAGGCAGAGTGGAGAAACCGAAAAGCCAGAAGAAACGGGCAGCCGGAATTTGTGCCGGCCTACACCATGGAAGATGCGTTAGGGGTGATTCAACAGTTCGTTCCATGCAATTACAGTACCGAGATTCAACTGGCAGAGGGAATTAAAGTGCGGTTTACAGATGCCGGGCATTTGCTTGGTTCTTCCAGCATTGAACTTTGGATTCAGGAAGAGGATGAAGAACGAAAACTGGTATTTTCCGGAGATATTGGAAATACAGAACAGCCTTTGATTAAAGACCCGGAATATCTGGAAAGTGCGGATTATGTGATTATGGAATCCACTTATGGAGACAGAAGTCATGGAGAAAAGCCGGATTATGTCAATGAACTGGTAAACATCTTGAGGAAAACGTTTGCAAGAGGCGGAAATGTAGTGATTCCTTCTTTTGCAGTAGGCAGAACGCAGGAAATGCTATACTTTTTCAGGAAAATCAAAGAAGATAACCTGCTCCCGGAGTACGCGGGATTTGAGGTTTATGTAGACAGTCCGCTGGCCGTTCAGGCTACCAGTATTTTTAAGGACCACTACAAAGAGTGTTATGACGAAGAAGCGATGGAGTTAATCAATAAGGGCATCAACCCTATAACATTTCCGGGCTTGAAGCTGTCCATTACCAGTGACGAATCCAGAGCCATTAACTTTAATGAACATCCTAAAGTCATTTTGTCTGCCAGTGGTATGTGTGATGCCGGACGTATCAAACATCACCTGAAACATAATCTCTGGAGACGGGAATCTACGATTTTATTTGTGGGATATCAGGCTATTAATACCCTGGGAAGGGCATTGGTAGAAGGGGCAAAGGATGTCCGTCTTTTTGGAGAAGATATTCATGTCAACGCAGAAATTGTCCGTTTGCCCGGCATCAGCGGTCATGCAGATAATGAAGGATTAATGAAATGGGCGGCGTCTTTTCAAGAGAAACCGCAGAGAGTGTTTGTGGCTCATGGAGATGACCAGGTATGTGACATTTTTGCACAGCGTCTGGAAAACGAACTGGGATATTCGGCTATGGCGCCTTACAGCGGAACGGAAGTAGACTTACTGACCAATGAGATTGTGAAGGAAACCGTGGGTGTTGTGGTAACGCATGCACGGGAGAAAGCCAAAACCAGGAAAGCAGCAGGAGTATTTGCCAGACTTGTGGCAGCAGGGCAGAGGCTTATGGCAGTTATTCGTCACAATGAAGGAGGAAGCAACAAGGATTTGGCGAAATTTGCCGACCAGATTAATACGCTTTGTGATAAATGGGATAGATGAGAAATATAGAGGGCAGCTGCATAAAATAACAGAAAGCAACTACCCTCTTTGTGACTGTTTTTTGGAAAAGATTTAGAAATCTGTCTGTTTTTCCAGTCCGTGAAGCCAGTCCGATTTTACAAAATACAGGATAAAGGCAATGGAGCTTAAAGTCCAGGTGAGGGGATAAGCCCAGAAGATGACTCTTATATCGGGAATAAATTTCACGGCAACGGAAATATAGGTTACGCGGATAATGCACCAGCACACCAGCATAACAAACATGGGAACAGTAGACTTTCCCGCACCTCGCAGAATTCCCGCCATACAGTGGGAAAAGGCAAGGAGAAAATAAAACAGTGTGACCACATGAGCCTGGGCTACACCGTAAGAAACCACCTGCGGTGTAGCGTTAAAGGCAGCAATAAAGTAAGGGGAGAAAAAGTAAATCAGCACACCTACCAGTTCTGCAATGCTGATAGAGCAGATGACGCCAAATACGGCGCCTTTTTTTGCCCGCTGGTATTCTTTTGCCCCAAGATTCTGGCTGATAAAAGTTGTTAAAGCCATGGCAAAGCAGGTAATGGGGAGAAAGCCGAATCCCTCAATCTTAGAATAAGAACCGCAGCCGGCCACGGCCATTTGTCCGAATTTGTTAATGTTGGACTGTACCACTACATTTGCCAGAGAAATGATAGAGTTCTGCAGCCCCGCAGGAAGACCATTGCTGATAATCTGTTTTAACATGAGCCAGTCTATGCGAATATTGGAAAGATGTACCCGGTATTCCCGGGGACTTTTCAAAAGCTGGCGCAGGCAGAGGAAAGCGCTGATAAACTGGGAAATAATCGTTGCCAGAGCAGCCGCGCCCACACCGAAATGAAAACCTGCCACCAGAACCAAATCCAGTACAATATTAATAATAGAAGAAATAATCAAATAAATCAGGGGGTGCTTGCTGTCGCCCACAGACTGTAAAATTCCCACCAGAAAATTGTACATGACAAAGGCCAGTGAGCCGCAGAAGTAAATGCGGAAGTAGGTCACCGAGTTTGGCAGTACGTCAGCCGGTGTTCCCATAAGCACCAGAATCTGAGGAGCGGCCAGAACACCTACGACCGTCAGCAAAAGACCGGATACAATGCCCAGAGCCACAATGGTATGTATGGCTCTCTGCACCATATCAAATTTTTTTGCACCGAAATATTTTGCTACCACGACTCCGGCGCCGATGGCGATACCGTTAAAGAATCCCACCATAAGAAAAATCAGGTTTCCGGAAGAACTGACCGCAGCCAGAGCGCTGCTTCCCAGGAAATTTCCTACAATCAGCGAATCCGCAGTGTTATAAAGCTGCTGAAACAGATTTCCGAAGAAAAGGGGAATGGCAAAGGCGATAATTCTTTTCCAGATAGGTCCGTTTGTCATAAGTGTAGCAGAAGAATTTTTATTCATAATTGTGAAGCCTCCATTTTGATACTATAATATAGTATAAGAGCAGGAATGAAGAAAAGCAAGATTCAAACATCATAAGGAGAGCGTATTCATGTTGATATCAGATTTACATATACATTCCCGGTTTTCCAGAGCCACCAGCAAGGAAAGCGATCTGGAGCATCTGGACCTTTGGGCCAGAAAAAAGGGGATTCACATTATCGGAACCGGAGATTTTACTCATCCGGTCTGGAGAGAAGAACTGAAAGAGAAGCTGGAACCTGCAGAAGAAGGGCTTTACAGGCTGAAAAAGGAATACCGGATACAGGATGAAAATACGCCGGACACCATAGATCCGCGATTTGTATTGTCCGGAGAAATCAGTTCTATCTACAAAAAGAAGGATAAGGTGCGAAAAGTACACAGCCTGCTTCTGCTTCCCGGGCTGGAAGCGGCGGACATGCTGTCTGCCAGATTGGAATTGATTGGAAATATTCACTCCGACGGACGGCCCATTCTGGGTCTGGACTGCAGAGACCTTCTGGAAATTATGCTGGAAACCACGCCGGAGGGAATTTATGTACCGGCACACATCTGGACTCCGCATTTTGCCATGTTTGGAGCCTTTTCCGGTTTTGATTCCGTAGAGGAATGTTTTGGAGATTTGACGCCCTTTGTCCACGCGGTGGAAACCGGCTTGTCTTCTGACCCGCCTATGAACTGGAGAGTTTCTGGCCTGGATAACTATCAGCTGATTTCCAATTCTGATGCCCATTCTCCCGGTAAGCTGGGACGTGAGGCAAATCTGCTGGAAATAGAACCTTCTTATGCGAATTTGAAAAAAGCCATAGAAACAGGAGAAGGTTTATACGGAACCATTGAATTTTTCCCGGAGGAGGGAAAGTACCATTATGACGGACATCGAAAATGTCATCTCTGTCTGACTCCTGACCAGACAAAGGCTTATGGTGGAAAATGCCCCGTGTGCGGAAAAAAGATTACCATAGGTGTGGAACATCGGGTAGAAGTTCTTGCAGACCGTTCGGAAGGTTATTGGGACAGCAGCAGGAAACCTTTTGAGAATCTTATGCCTCTTCCGGAAGTCATTGCTGAGGCAATGGGATATTCTTCTCCTGGTGTAAAAGTGCAGAAAGAATTTCATCATATGCTCAGAACCCTGGGAACGGAATTTGAGATTCTCAGGAATGTTCCAATGGAGGATATCCAGAGTGCGGCAGGTACGAGGATTGCAGAAGGTATCAGCCGTCTGAGACGGGGGCAGGTGGAGCGTCACCCCGGCTTTGACGGAGAATACGGTACCATCCGCTTGTTTTAGAAGCATAAACTTGAAATGAGGCTGTTTGATTTTCTTTGAGATAATGGAATAAAGGAGAGAAAGAGACATGAAAAAACGGGAATGGACGAAGGTTTTTCTCATCTTATATGGTGTGTTGGCAGCAGCGGGAGTCACGGTTCTTTTCCTTTGCAAAAGCAGGGGGTATCCGTGCAGGCAAATGGCTTCCGCTTTTGGCTATCTTTTGCTGTGTCTGGCAGGGATTTATATAGGGTGTCTGGGTATCAGCAATCTGATTCGGTATAAGGTACGGTATCCGGATAAAAGTATTGCAGGCGGTTTTACGCTGCTGCTTTTTTACGGCATTGCGGCCGTGACGGCTTTGGGATTTACCATTCCCGGAAAAGCAGAGCTGCAGAATCTTCGGACAGAGATTTCCAATGCGGTGCTCTTGGCCGGAGAGGGCAGGAGTTTCACACAGGAAGAAGAGAAACCGAAAGAAGAGCCGAAGCAGGCGGTGCCTTATGAAAAGGTGGAAGATGCCTATGGGAAATTATATGAGGAGGTGCTTTCCATGTATTATCCCTCCTGCACAATGCAGTACAATGCAAAAGGGAATTTTTATGCCACGATGGAGGAAGGAATCGAGACGTACCAGGGAACCGCAGACGTTCCTTATGAGGTAACCGTGGTGTATGACAGGGTTTCTGACGACGGACAGAGCCATATGTTTATTCAGTACAAAATTTACAGTACCTCGGAAGGAACGGTTACGGATTTCGGGCTTCGCTATTATGTGAATATGTACACCGGTGAAGTTCGGGCAGAAGAGGTTCCATGGGGAAATTAGGCAAAAAGATACCGCAGAATGTACCGGGCGGTATCATTCTGCGGCAGCTATTACTGTGCCATTGCTTCTTCCAGCGCTCTGGCCAGCTGATCCGGACATGAAGTGCCTCTGCCGTTACAGTCTGTTCCTTTTAATCTGGTGATGACATCGTCTACTTTCATGCCTTTTACAAGGCTTGCGATTCCCTGGGTGTTGCCATTGCAGCCACCGTTAAATTTTACGGATTTTACCGTATCGTTTTCTATTTCAAATTCAATAGAGCGTGAACATACGCCTTTTGTTTTGTATACAGCCATGCTGATGTCCTCCTTTGTTTTCTTTCAAAAGTTTCCAAAAGCATTATAGCATGGCTGTTTTGAAAGGTAAAGGAAAGTGTAGCCAAAAAAAGAAAAACAGTGTACAATAAGGACATTATGAAATCCAGAAGATGAGGTAAAAGACATGAACAAAATTGGAATTATCGGAGCCATGGAAGAAGAAGTGGCGATTTTAAAAGACAAGATGACAGAAGTTTCCGTATTGGAAAGAGCAGGCATGGAGTTTTTCAGCGGAAAGTTAAGCGGACATGAGGTTGTAGTAGTTCGTTCCGGAATCGGAAAAGTCAATGCGGGTATCTGCACACAGATTCTGGCAGATAAATTTGAAGTGGAAGCAGTTATTAACACAGGTATTGCAGGTTCTCTGAAAGCAGAAATTAACATCGGGGATATTGTATTATCCACAGATACCATGCAGCATGATGTAGACGCAAGAGAATTTGGCTATGCCATCGGTCAGGTTCCGCGTATGGATACCCTGGCTTTCCAGGCAGATGAAGGACTTCGGAAACTGGCTGCAGAAGTATGCCGCAGAGTGAACCCGGAGATTCAGGTGTTTGAAGGAAGAGTGGCAAGCGGGGACCAGTTTGTGGCTGACCGTGAGACAAAAGAAAACATTATTCAGAATACAGAGGGCTTCTGTACAGAAATGGAAGGAGCAGCCATTGGGCAGGCCGCTTATTTAAACAAAATTCCATATCTGGTTATCCGCGCGATTTCGGATAAGGCAGACGACAGCGCGCATATGGATTATCCGGCTTTTGAAAAAGAAGCCATCCGCCACACAGTAAACCTGGTGGAAAATATGATGAAAGAACTGTAAAAAACAGGAGAGATGTCGCAGACACTATGGATTTGTCGACCGATTTTTGTTTTCAAACAGGAGAGGGTGCTATATAATAGTTTCATAGACAAGGGGGATATGGCGTTAAGGATGCAATGGGAAGCTTTTCGATTGCGGCTTAAAGCAACGTCCCATGTCAGAAAAAGCAGGAAAAACCTGCTGAGAAAGAGGAGGAACTATGGAGCACCTGATTTTCTATTTTGGTGCCTGCCTTATGGGACTGGCAAGTTTCGTAAGTATGCTGGCGGTTTACAACAGTAACAAAAGAGTATTGGGAGATTTGAAAAATCCGTCGGAGACAAAAGATAAATGGTTAAGCGGCTTTGTACAGGAGTATCAGAAGCTGGCAAAAGACAATATAGAGATACATAACCCTTCTGTTTATGTAACGAAACGAATGAGAGGACGAAAGATAGCACTATGGAATATGCGCCAGATAAAGGGCATTTCCTGGGGAACTTTTATCCTCTCTTTTTTATTGATGGGAGTGGAGATTCTGCTTTTGCGGCAGCAGGGCGGCAAAGCGGACCAGTTTTTGGTTCTGGGAAGGGAACTGCCATTGATGAGTGTGGCGGTCTTTACGGGAATCGGCATGGGAATCGTCCTGCTTCTTTGCAGACTTTTGATTGGATCAGCACGGAAAAAGCCGAATACTGCCGAGAGCTGCGCGCAAGGTTGCGGGCA
>OGXN01002554.1_pt1 | contig 12517 bp, 12 predicted proteins | sample 1576281 | NCBI WGS metagenome assembly OGXN01 (sample SAMEA3541494, study PRJEB24748) | human gut metagenome | biome: human gut; feature: human-associated habitat; material: faeces | place: China | collected 2012
TGTACAAGGGTAGGCTCGAGATTTGAAAGAGGTGTATTACATGGATGCAAAAGAGTATGAACGACTGAGGAAAGAAAAATCGTATAAACGTATCATTGCGGATGAAAAACAGGGTAGGGCGATTTATCGTATGTTGCCATATTATGAAGATAGTGTCCTGCTGGGAGATTCTATTGCGGAATCTATCCTTGATTTTCGCTTATTGAGAAAAAATAATGTATTAGCAAGACGGGGAAAATGTATCGATATGATTGATGAAGATATCGAAAAAGTATTTGTCCTGTGTCCGAAAATCATTTATATGGAATTTGGCAAGAATGATATTTTACATTTTCATAAAGATGTAAAAGCATTTATCAGTGTGTATGCTGAAAAAATATTAAAAATCAAAGATACACTTCCTGATGTGAAAATCTATGTCAATTCCATTATCCCAATGCAAAAAGAAGTTATGGAGAAAAATGGCGGACAGGCTGTATTGGATGAATTTAACGAAGGACTTTATCTGATGTGTCAGCATTTTCATTTAACGTATATTGATAATCAGGCGTTGGTTGACTGGAATGATGAAACATTTGAGTTTGATGGTATCCATCCCAAATATCCATATTATTCTTTATAGCTGGCGCATATGGCAAAAACAGCAGGCGTTTATCCATACTAAAGAAAAAAAATCGCAAATCGCGATTTTTTTTAATACTTATAAATATTTTTTTAAAATCAAATCTAATTGATCAGGATATTTAGTGGCCCAATCAAGGAATGTTAATTTTGTTTCATTTGTCTGAATTGCTAAATCCTGTAAGAAAGCAGGAATATCAGATTGTAAGATTACACCAGCTTCCTTTCCAAAGATGGTTCCATCCAGATGTGCATTCCCCATGATACTTAATTTAAAGGCAGGCTGAGGTTTTTTATCTACTAATTTTACAGTACCCTGAAATCCAAGTGCGCCAATTTGTGAAGTACCGCAGGAGCTTGGACATCCACTGAAGTAACAACGTGGCAGATAATCTGTGCATACATGAGCATGACGAAGGGCGGTGATCGCATCAATCAAGGCTCCCTGAGAATCACGTAAGCCTACCTGACAGATCGTAGCACCAATACAGGCAACGCTTGTTTCAAATTTATTTGTAGCGCCATCTGTGGTTGCGGCTAATACTTTTTTCGCTTCTTCACCATTCAGATTGATGATATACATACCTTCCTGTGGTGTGATACGGATTTCAACATCTTCCATATCCTTGATCAGTTCATATAGCTCCATTAACTTTTCTGGCGCAAGTGTGCCACCTAATGGATGATAATGTACTGCATACAGATCATGCTTCAATGGGAAAATGCGACGATCCTCTACAATGACACCATCTCCGGTTTTATGCACATGATATTCTTCAACTTCCACATCATGTTCTCCTCGTTCAATAGCTAAGGCCACCTTTTCACTAAATTCCTTTTGTAATGCTTCAATACCTAAAGTATCCTGCAGATAGCGTGTTCTAGCTTTTGCACGGTTTTCATAATTTCCATGCGCCATGAACATAAGCACCATGGTTGAAACATAGTATAGAATGTGTTTTGGCTGGATATGATCACCAACCTTGACACCCATTTTAGGATTATTGCCAAGTCCTCCTGCACAATATACATCAAAGGTGTGATCGCTATTCGCGATAAATCCTAAGTCACGGAAGTTGGCATGTGTTTGATTTCGCATGGTATTACTAAAAGCCACCTTCAGCTTTCTTGGCATAGAATATTTATTGATAATAGACAACAGATATTCCCCAACAGCCTTCGCATAAGGCAATACATCAAAATATTCATCCGGATCAACACCAGATAAGGGAGAGCACATAACATTACGTGGAAAATCTCCACCGCCTCCTCGACATACGATATCGTGATCTAAAGCTTCTGACATAATGGATGGAACATCCACATCACTTAAATCATGCAGCTGAATCGTCTGACAAGTCGTGATATGTGCTTTTTTTACATCATGTTGTTTACATACACGACATAAAAAGGCTAATTTGTCCTTACTCATGACGCCCTGGTTCATACGTAAACGAAGCATGAATTTTTCACCGCCACGTTGTGCATAACTTCCAAAACCCCCGGAAAATCCCTTAAAATCCTTTACACTGATTTCCTTTTGGATGAATTTATTGGTCTGTTCACGGAACAGTTCGATTTCATCTTTTAATTCCTGTAATAATTCTTTTTCCATTTTGATCTCCTTTTCATAACCTTGACAATGTTATCATAACACTTTTTGAGAAGCAATTATAATATTTTTATAGATCTATTAGAAATCTTTATAATAAATACCTTTTACATTCCTTGTTTCTCATCCTAAACTTCTCTATAATAAATAAGGAAGCAGGTGAGCATATTGAATTTCGCAATGATTGGCATCAGTCATGAAGAGGCTGGTGAAGAAATAAGAAAACATGTAGCATTCATGGATACCCAGAAGATGGAATTTTATGAATCGCTGTTAAATAAAGGCATCTTGCAGGCAGTGATCTTATCTACCTGTAACCGTAGTGAAGTATATTTGATTTATGATGAGGAACAACAGCTGGAAGAGGCAGTTTCTATCTATGAAAAAATGGCGGATATTTCATTACAGGGATATTTAAAAATCAAAAAAGGAAAAGCAGCACTGTTATATTTATATGAAGTATGTGCAGGATATCATTCTCTGGTGCTGGGCGAAGATCAAATTGAAGGACAATTACAGGAGGCATATGCATTCGCAAGTCATATGCAGGCATGTAAAAAACAGATGCATCGTATCTTTCAAAACTGTTTTAAAACCGTAAAACAGATCAAAACGACCTATCAGATCAGTGCGAGTCCTTTATCTATTCCTTATATTGCCATGCGTGCAATCAAACAGCTGATCACATTTGAAAATCAATGTGTATGCATCATTGGCAGTGGGGCAATGGCAAAACTTATGTTAACGTATTGTGAACATGAACCTGTGAAAAAAATTTATTTATGCAACCGGCATATGGATAAGGCCTTAGCATTAAAAGATGATGAACGTATTGAAGTCATTCCATTTGAAGAACGTTATCTCTATGCAGGAAAAAGCGATATCCTGATATCAGCGACCAGCTCGCCTCATCAAATCATTAAACAGGAAGCATATCCCACAGTTCATCAAACCAAAGTATGTGTGGATTTAGCAATGCCCCCGGATATTGATACTGGCATGAAATCATTTGGCGTTAAATTAATCGTGATCGATGATCTATCAGATGTACAGGATGCCTCTATCGCAAAACGTAAAGCCCTTTTAAAACAGGGACATGAAATGATTGAACAAGGTGTAGAGGAAACCATCACATGGCTGAATTCACAAAAACTGCAGGAAGTGCTATCCTCTTTACAGCGTAAAAGTGAAGAAAGTGCAGAAGCAGCTTATCAGCTGATCATCTCAAAAATTGACTTGGATCATCATGAACAGCGGGTTGTAAAAAAAATATTAAGATCATCTTTTTTTCGTATGGTGAAAGAACCTATGATGATGTTGTCACATGCATCAAAACAAAAGGATGAATATATAGAACTTGTATCACAGCTATTTGAAGGCGGAGGAGAAAAATGAAGATAAGAATTGGAAGCAGAGGCAGTAAACTTGCCCTGCTACAGACAAATCAGATTATGGAGATGTTGAAACAGGCATATCCACAGCATACGTATGAAATCGTCATCGTAAAGACGCATGGAGATATGAATCAGCAGGCACGTTTAGACCAGATGAATACCAGTGGGATCTTTGTGAAGAAAATAGAACAACAGCTATTGGATCATCAAATTGATCTGGCAGTCCACAGCATGAAGGATATGCCAAGTGAACTGCAGGAGGGCTTGTGTCTAGGAGATGTCATGATACGCGAAGACAGTCGCGATGTTTTGGTGCTACAGCATGCCGCTTCACTTTCTGAATTAAAGCCACATGCGATCATTGCTACTGGCAGTAAGCGTCGAAAGTATCAATTGTTAAAGCTTCGTCCGGATTTAGAAATCACACATATCCGTGGCAATATCGATACACGTTTAAAGAAAATGAAAGATATGGATCTGGATGGTATCGTTGTAGCGGCAGCTGCCATGCATCGTTTAGGATTAAAACATCAGATTACACAATACTTTGATGAAGAAGAAATGATTCCAGCTGTGACACAGGGTGCCATTGGCTTAGAATTAAGAAGTGATGATGAAGCATTAAAAGATATGATTCATAAATTATCTTTACCACTAGATACAAGAGAAATCAAAGTAGAACGGGCGTATTTAAAAGCAATGGATGGAGGATGTCATTCCCCTATTGGGGCTCGTTGTCATATCAAAGAAAACAGCATCCAGTTACGCTTTGTCTATGGAAATGAAGAGGGCACAATACTTGAAAAAAGCGTGCTAGAAGAACCATTAGAAAAGGAACATGAGATAGCTGAAATGGCAGCAGCATATATGAAACAACATGTGAAAGAAGGATAATATGGGAAAGGTATATTTAATTGGCGCTGGCTGTGGCGGTTATGATTTAATGACACAACGTGGGATTGACTTATTGAAAAAGGCAGATTGTGTGTTATATGATCGATTGATTGATCCATTGTTGTTACAGCTGGTACCTGCGCATTGTGAATGCATCAATGTAGGAAAAGAAAATCATCATCATACGATGCCGCAAACAAAGATTGAAGAAACATTGATTGAAAAAGCATCACGATATGAGCGTGTCATCCGTTTAAAAGGCGGGGACCCTTATGTATTTGGCCGTGGTGGAGAGGAAGTTCTCGCCTTAACAAAAGCCAATATTGACTTTGAGGTAGTGCCGGGTATATCCAGCAGTATTGCGGCGCTTACCTATGCAGGTATACCCATTACCCAGCGTGGAATCAATCGTGGCTTTCGTGTATACAGTGCACATACCAAAGATGATGAAATCAATGATTTAGATTATCGCTCTATGGCCTGTAGTAGTGATACCCTTGTGTTTTTAATGGGATTAAAACATAAGCAGGAGGTATTTCAGGGGTTACTTGACCATGGCAAAGCGAAAGACACCCCCATTGCCCTTATTTCCAACGGGGCACGATATAATCAAAAAAGTATCTATTCCACCTTGCAGGAGGCATTAAATCAAGACTTTGATATGGAAAGTCCTTGTACGATCGTGGTAGGTGATGTGGTTGCCTTACATGAACAAATGGATTTTTATACATCTAAACCATTACTTCATAAACGTATTCTCATTCCTAATTTAGATCATCACTTAATTGGAGAAGATTTACGAGAAGCGGGTGCCATGGTAGAAGAGGTACAGGTGGGAGAAATAGAAGAATATAAAAATGCATTGGCAGATATCGATATAATGGATTATTCCTGTATCCTGTTCACAAGTCGCCATGGTGTATCATCTTTCTTTCATTCTCTGATGGAAAAAGGCTGTGATACTCGTTGTCTTTCCCATATAAAATTTGCCTGTATTGGAGAAAAGACTGCAAAGGAATTACGTGAATTTGGTATTTTATCCGATATCATCTGTGCCCAAAGTGACAGCTGGCATATGGCAGAATTACTGAAACAGACGATTTCAAAAGACGAATGCATCCTGTTGGCAAAAGCCGACAATGATAATACGATCTTACAGGAGGCATTATCCGATTATGATGTACATGTAGTCGCAATGTATCATACCATCATGAAGCCATTTACGACCACTTATGAACACTATGATGCCATGATGGCTTCTAGTGCCTTTCATGTAAAGGCATGTAAAGATCTATTCGCACATATAGATACCATATTTTCCATAGGACCACATACCACCAAAGCATGTCGTAAATATGGCGCAAAACACATCATAGAAAGTAAAACAGCAGATAAAAAAGCACTGTTGTCATTAATAAAAGAGGAGCTGAAATAATATGTATCGAGGAAGAAGACTAAGAAAAAATCCTGTGATTCGCAACATGATGAAGGAAACCAGGTTGGATAAATCAGAATTGATCTATCCATTGTTTATCGTAGAAGGGGACAATATCAAAGAAGAAATCGCCTCTATGCCCAATGTATACCATTATTCCATTGACCGTTTACATGAGGTATTAGATGAAATGATTTCCTGTGGCATCTTCAGCTGTATTCTGTTTGGAATACCAGCCCATAAGGATGAAACAGGTTCTCAGGCATATGCATCCGATGGCATTGTACAACGTGCCATTCGCTTTATCAAAGCATATGATGAACGATTCTATGTCATTGGGGATGTTTGTATGTGTGAATACACTTCACATGGACATTGTGGTATCTTAGATGAACACCATGATGTTGATAATGATGCGACATTACCTGTATTATCTAAAATCGCAGTCAGCTATGCATTGGCAGGTATTGATATGGTGGCACCAAGTGATATGATGGATGGACATATTAAAGCCCTTCGTGAAGCACTGGATGAAGCTGGTTTTACTAATGTGGCAATCATGGGATACAGCGCAAAATTTGCGTCTAGCTACTATGGACCATTTCGTGAAGCCGCAGACTCTGCGCCATGTTTTGGCGATCGCAAAAGCTATCAGATGGATTATGCCAATGGACAAGAGGCACAGCGTGAAATCTTAGCGGATATCGAAGAAGGCGCAGATATCGTTATGGTAAAACCAGCCTTGTGCTATTTAGATATTGTGGCACGTGCCAAGGAGCATATCCATACACCAATCTGTGTATATAATGTCAGTGGAGAATACAGTATGCTGATGCAGGCTATCTATGCTGGACTGATGAAAGAAGATGTCATCTATGAAAGTGTCTTATCCATGAAACGTGCAGGTGCGGATATGATCATTACATATTTCGCCTTGTATTTAGCACAGCTGATCGATGAAGGAGGCATACAATAATGCATCAAAGAAGTGAAGCTTTCTTCCAACAAGCATGTAAAAAAATACCAGGCGGCGTTAATTCGCCAGTACGTGCATTTTCCAGTGCGAATGAAACACCTTTATTTGTCGATCATGCATCTGGTTCACATATCTATGATGTAGATGGCAATGACTATCTTGATTATATCTGTTCCTGGGGACCTATGATCCTAGGACATGCCCATCCATTATTGACAAATCATATGCAGGAAGTCATAGAAAAAGGAATCAGTTATGGCTTATGTGCACCAGAAGAACTTGTATTGGCAGATTTAATCGTTGATGCCTATCCTGGAATCGATATGGTGCGTATGGTCAATTCAGGCACAGAAGCCACCATGTCTGCCATACGTGTGGCTAGAGGCTATACGGGTAAAGATAAAATCATCAAATTTGAAGGCTGTTATCATGGACACAGCGATTGTTTATTGGTAAGCTCAGGCTCTGGTGCATTGACATTTGGGACACCAACAAGTCCTGGGGTACCTGAAGATGTTGTGAAAAATACACTGGTATGTGAATACAATCACATTGATTCCGTAAAAGCATGTATCAAAGCCAATCCTCATGAGATTGCCTGTATTATTATAGAGCCGATTGCCGGCAATATGGGACTTGTGAACGCTGATAAAAAGTTCTTGCAGGATTTAAGAAAACTTTGCGAGGAAGAAAAAATCATATTGATCTTTGATGAAGTAATTTCAGGCTTTCGTATCGCCTATGGCGGGGCAGCACAATATTATGGCGTCACACCAGATATGGCATGTTTTGGCAAAATCATAGGCGCAGGTCTTCCAGTAGGTGCTTATGGTGGTAAAAAAGCCATCATGGATATGGTATCTCCAAGTGGACCTGTCTATCAGGCAGGCACCCTGTCAGGAAATCCTTTGGCGATGCACTTAGGTGTTCGCTTACTCACATATCTAAAACAACATCCACAAGTATATGAAGAATTAAATCAGAAAGGTGCTTACCTAAAAGAGGGTATACAAGATATCCTAAACGAATATAATCTGCCATATCAGATTCATCAATGCGGCAGTCTGTTGACACTGTTTTTTACAGACCACACGATAAAATCTTATCGTGATGTAAAAGATATCGATCAGAAGGCATTTGTGTCTTACTTCCAATATCTCTATGATCATGGCATTCTGATTGCGCCATCCCCATATGAATGTATGTTTTTATCCACAGCACATACGATGGAAGAACTAGATCACACACTATCCATCATCAAGGAAGCATTAAAACGCTTATGAGTATACTGCTCAGATATGATATCAAAGATCAGCCAGTCTTGATTATAGGTGCAGGCCATGTTGGCCTTCGTAAAGCAAAAGAATACAGAGTGCAGGGAGCGAAGCTTACAATATTATCCAAAACTTTTTTAGAAGAGTGTTGTGATATCCCTTGTATTCATGATGCATATGCGCCATCATACTTAAATGGCTACAAGCTTGTATATGCAGCCACTAATGATCCCTTACTGAATCATCAAATCACTATGGATTGTAAAGCAATGGGCATTCTTTGTTTAAGCGCAACCAAAGGGGAAGTTGGCAGTGTGCTGTCTTATGAAGATGATAATGTAATCATTGGCGTATCTACCAAAGGCCGATATCCTGCTATTAATCGTATTATGTTAGAACGCTTTGCACAGGTATATGAAGAAGAATACGCAGGGGAAATGCCTTATTTATATGCATTGCGTGAAAAGCTTCTTTCCATCCTGCCTGCTCGAAAAGAAGCATATAGCTTATTAAAAAAACTGCCTGTGTATCCTGTATCTTTTCTAAAGTTTTTATTAGAGGCGATACAAAAAAAGCAAGCATGTCTGCTTGTCTTTCATGGTGTAAAGATACAATCGGTATTAGGTGGGGAAATCACTTCTTTTATAGAAGCTTTGAAACAACAAAATTCAGCTTATGCATATCACTTTGCATTTCTCAGTGATATGGTCATAAATACATTAAATCAAACGCATATGGAAGTATTGTCATTAGAAGAAAGCTTGTCGATTTTACATGCTTGTCATATTGAAGTTTCATTATATCCGATGTTGATGCAGGATGGCCGTTTTCATATTCAAATCAAAGAGTTACTACAGCCTTATCAGGCAAAGCTGCTTACACTTCCTTTTGATGGACAAAGAGAAGTCGTACAGCTTATCGATATAATTGAACAGACATATAGTAAACCTCATCAGGATTTACTTATTGTATATCATTCCAGTACACATGGTGCATTTTCCAAGTATGCAGCACAATGCAAGGTAAAAAAACATACCAGAATCATACAGGAAAAGCAAGTGCCATTCTTAGATAGTGCTACCTTCACAAAGCAGATCATGATTTTCTCTTTATATATGTTATCTGGCACACATATGCAAAAGGATAAAGAAGCACTAATGAAGCAGTTCCATGATCATGATATCACCATGATACAGAAAAGCTGTCTACAAGAACCATCGCTTCAACAACTGTTGTTTCATAAAATACAAGCTCAAACAGGATAATTCTCCTGTTTTTTTAGATGAAACAATATTGAACCAAAAACATATACAGGATTGTACCTCCTGCGATACTTAGCAACATATTGTTTTTCCATTGATGAAGGAAAACAACACAGCCAATAGCAATAAGCTCTGGCAGACAATGAAAATCACTAAATACGGCATCCTTTAAGGAATAGAGGATCAACAGACCAATCACGGCATTCGGTAACACTTTTCCTAAGAATTTAATAAAAGCAGGCGGGGGCTTATACGCAGGAAATATGATAAATGGTAAAAATCGCGTCAACATGGTTCCCAAAACGACGATCATGATAATGATGATTTGCTGAATGAATGTCATGATGCATCACCTTCACTTTCTATTTCCAAAGAGGAACGCTTCATCGCAAAACTACATACGATCAATAACATCGAAGGAATCATAAAATTCTGAGCACCAAATAGTAATAGACAAATAAGGGAGCTGAAGATGCCGATGATTGCAGGTGTATGATCTTTGGCCGCTTTCCATTGATTGATAAACATGACAACAAAAAGTGCACTCATCACAAATTCGATCCCGGTCGTATCAAAATGAATGATATATCCCAACAATCCACCTAAGGTCGCACCAACGACCCAATAGATATGATTAAGAAGTGTAACCCAAAACATAAACCATCCACGATCAATATCCAAAGGTGGGATAGTGGAGCAGTTAATCGAAAAAGATTCATCACACATCCCAAAAATCAAATAATATTTTTTGATGCCACAATCTTTATAAGTATCCAGCATAGAAATCCCATAAAAAAGATGTCTAGCGTTCGCCATCAACGTTAATAATAAGGCATATAAAGGATTAAATGCAGATAATAATAAATTGACCGTCACAAATTCCATAGAACCTGCGAAGATGAACATACTCATGAACATCGGATACAAAAATGAGAATCCTTTACTTTTCATCAGGAACCCATAAGAAATTCCTAAAAATAAAAATCCAACACAAATCGGTAGGGTATGGGGCAGTGCCACCTTCAAAGCTTTTCGTTTCATAGACAGTTCTCCTTGCTTTTTTACGTTACTTCTCCTATAATAACTATATTCTTATATCTAACATACGTAAGATATATTGAATGTTTATACGATATATTTTACGTTTGTTCACTATAATTGTCAAGCATAAAGAAAGGAACGCTATGGAACCAGGAAAAATTATCGCAGTGAATTTAAAAAAATTAAGAACGGAAAGAAATTTGAGCTTAGGAGCATTGGCAAGTATTTCAGGTATCAGTAAGACGATGTTGTCAGATATAGAAAAAGGCAACAGTAATCCCACCATCAATACCGTTTGGAAAATCGCCAATGGTCTAAAGGTTCCCTATACCAAATTGATTGATGGCGTAGATGATGAAACCACCATCGTACAAAGAAAAGAAACCATCAAACAAACAAGTGAAAACAATGCCTATCGCGTATATTGTTATTACACCACGACACCGACTAGAAACTTTGAATTATTCTATTGTGAATTAGATGCCAAGGCATCCAATAGCTCCATTGGACATAGTGAAAAATCGCAAGAATATATTTATGTCATGCAGGGAGAACTTATATTGGATACCGAAAATGGTGAATTCATTTTAAAAGAAGGAGATAGCATTGCCTTTGATTCCTCTATCTCGCATACCTATATCAATCCAAAGGAAATAACGACTAGCTTCATGGTCATTAATTATTATCCCAGCTAAAAAAGCCATAACTCTGTCACGATTGTGTATCAGAGTTATGGCTTTCTTTCCATTCATCTTCTAAAATTGACATTAAAATATCATCTGCATATTGCGTTTTATCCCATATCGCATCACGAAGTCTGCCTTCTTCCCGATATCCTGCCTTCAGGTATGCTTTATACGCATGTTCATTGAAAGCAAACACATTTAAAGATAAGCGATGAAGATGTAAGCTTTCAAAGGCAAAATCTCTTGTCGTACAAATTGCCCAGAAGCCAATACCTTTGCCACGCATCGTTGGCGAAAATAAATATATCCTGAAATTAGCACTTCTTGATTCCCAGTCAATTTCATTGATGACACTTTCTCCAATCATGGTGCCATCAGGAGCAAAAATCAAAAAATCATAACGATTTGGATCATGTAAACAATTTTGAAAATATGTGGTAACTTCCTCTTTCGTGTAATGATTTTTACTGCCAGTCATACGTATTCCTTCATCATCTTGTCTACAAAAGCCCTGAATATAATATTCTTCCATATCTTCTATTCTGGAAGAACGCATGAGATAGCCCTGATATTCCCATGTCTTATCACTTTGCATCATGATCACCTCGTTAATCATGGTACATGATATCTGATGAAATTTCAACCGGGTAGTTGTTCTTATTTATACAAGATTCACATAGGCTTATAGTGAGGTTGATAACGATGAAAAAGATATGTCTACTAATACTATGTGCATGTATGATGCTTCCTGTACTTACCATGCCTGTCAAATGTGTTGAAAAGAAAGAAGAACCACAAACAAATGTTTTAGCTCCCAGTGCAAAAGGTGTATATCTGTGTGAAAATACAACAGGGAAAGTCATATATGCACGCAATGAAAAAGAAAAGCTATATCCAGCTTCCATGACCAAAATGATGGGATTATTACTTATATTTGAATCTTTACATGATGGAAAACTTAAATGGGAGGATACGGTAACCACCAGTGAATATGCCGCCAGTATGGGTGGCTCACAGGTTTTTCTTGAAGTCAATGAAACTATGAGCGTCAAAGATATGATCAAAAGTATCTGTATCGCTTCTGCTAATGATGCAATGGTTGCCATGTCAGAAAAGGTTGGTGGCAGTGTAGATGGTTTTGTGGAAATGATGAATGAAAAAGCCAAAACTTTAAAATTAAGCAATACCCACTTTGCGAATCCTACCGGTTTGCATGATCCAGACCATTATTCCTGCGCAAAAGATATGGCTATTATTGCCCGTGCCCTGATCAAGGAAGGCGGGGAAGAGCTGTTGAAAATCACCAGTACGTATGATGCATA
>OGXN01002562.1_pt1 | contig 12474 bp, 11 predicted proteins | sample 1576281 | NCBI WGS metagenome assembly OGXN01 (sample SAMEA3541494, study PRJEB24748) | human gut metagenome | biome: human gut; feature: human-associated habitat; material: faeces | place: China | collected 2012
GGTTTCCACGACGTTCACCCCGTATCCCGTATTGACTCCCTGGGGATATGATACAGGATTCTTCCGGTTATCTGCGGGTGTACTCGCGAGCAAGGCCGCCTTGGTTTGGCGGCCTTGCAGCAAAGCGAGTCTTTGACAGGGTCGATTCCAGCCCCAATCTGTTCCTACCCGAACAGCGCCTGGGCGATCGCGTAACCCTCGCCCTGAACGCCGATGCCGCAGCTGCCGAGCGTGGTTTCGCCGATGGCGTGCAGGCCTTCGATGCGGTTGCCGTCCTCGCCGATGACGGTGTAGTCGGTTGCGGAATCCACGACGAGGCCGCCGACGGTGATGTGCATGGCCCACGTGCGCGGCGATGCGTAGAACGGGGGATTCTCGATGGGGCTGTGCTCGGTGAAGTTCGTACGGTCGAAATCGGGATCCTCGCCTTGGCGGGCGTACTCGTTGTACTGCTCGATCGTTTCGACGAACGTGCCGGCATCGACGCCCATGAGTCCGGCCAGCTCTTCGAGTGTGTCGGCGCGGAAAAGCTGCCCTTGGTTGATGAGGTTCTCGACGTTGCGGCCGTAGCGGTTGACTTCGCCGTCGATCCAGCAGGTGTCCTTGTCGGAGATCATGAACATCATCTGGTCGGTCTGCTCCATGATGTGCTGCGTCATCGTGTAGCGGTCCTTCACCTCGTCCATGAAGCGCTTGCCGTACTTGTCGGTCCACACGTACCCGGCATCGCCTGCCACTTCGCAGTCGAAGCCGCATTCGCTGAAATCGTCATCGAGCCAAGTAGCCTGCACGCCGACGCGCGTTGCCGGCGTCGCGGAGTTCATGTGCCAGAAGTCGATATCGTACTTGCGACACGCCGTCAGAGCATCGCCCGTGTTGTACGGCGTGCCCCACGCGAGCGACGGGTAACGGCAGTTATTCGCCTTCATTTCCTCGTTGTACTCGAACCCGCCGCAAGCGAGCACGACGCCCTTCTTCGCCTTGATGAGGAGGGGCGATTCGCCTTGCTGCGCCTCGATGCCGATCGCTTCGCCAGCCTCGTTGAACACGAGATCGGTGAAGGCCGTCTCGAACAGAGACGTAACGCCCGACTCGCTTCCTACCACCTCGAACATAGGCGCCCAGACCCGAGCGTTACCCAACCCTTCGGCCGGAATGAGCGTGTTGGAATCGCCCACCGCCGAAGCGGTTTTCGCAGCGGGGTACTCGCAGGCGTTGTGCGTCTTCGTCTCGATCTCGAACTCGTCCAACAGCCAATCGGCGTTCTCTTTCGCGCCGCCGATATAGGCCTCGATCACGGCATCGTCGAGTCCGACGAGGTGGTAATCGCCGGTGATCTCCTTGAAGTAGGCAACGCCTTCGGCGGTCTTTTCCGGCGACCAGATGGCCTGGGCGCATGCGCGGCTATTGCCGCCTGCGTACTTTTCGGGAGCTTTTTCGACAAGAACGACCTGGCTGCCCGCCTTCGCAGCCTCATGAGCGGCTGCCAAACCGGCGAAGCCCGTTCCGACCACCACCACGTCGGTTTCTTGATCCCACGCACGCTCGTCGCTTGCCGGAGCGCCCGCGCCCCCCTCGGACGAGCATCCCGCAAGCATGCTGCCCGCGCCGACCGCGCCGAGGGCGAGCGCGCCGGTGAGAAAGCCACGCCGCGTTAAACCCATGCTCTCGTTATCCCTTGTTCCCATTTGTTCCTCCTCTTGTTTTCCGCTACCATAGGCCGCGAAATCGCTTCGACGCGCATCTCGCAAAGGGCCTTTGACGGCGAGGAGCGTACAGGGGAACGAAGCGCGAAAACATCGAACAAGGTATATGATTTACGCGCCGCAGCAAGGGGATCTGTCCATCATATAAAGTATTTGACACGCAGCTCACCGGGGAGAATGCAATGCAGCAAGCCACAGGGGGAGAAAAGAGTCGAGTTGTCGCCAAACCGGCCCGCTCCGACATTCAAAGAGGCGGCATCGCGCTCGATGCGTTCGCCTCGGCGCTTTTCTGGGGATACGTCGCCATCATGTTCGGGTCGTCGGAAATCAAGATTGCGGAGTCCATCGGGCTGGCACCGGAGAACGTTGCTCTGATATGCGGCAACGTCGTCGCCTTGGTCGCGGTCGGGTTGTTGGGGCCTCGCGCGCACGGGTCGCACCTGTTCGTCCTCGGGCTCGCGGGCTCCGGAACCGCGTGTATTTTGCAGACAGTCAGCCTTCTCTCACCCGAGATGGTTCCCGTCGCCTGGTCGCGCTTGTTCGCGTGCGGCGCATCGGCCATCCTCGTCCTCGCATGGTGCGAGCATATCTCGTCCGAGACCTCCCAGGAGCGACCGCTGTTCCTAGCGCTCTGCAGCCTGCTCACCATCGTCATCGTCCTCGTATCCATACAGTTGGGCGCACGATCGGCCATTCTGTTCGGCGGGGTGTTGCCCGTCGTCTCGGCGGCACTAGGCGCTTATCGAACGCGCGCGTCGGCACGAACTGCGCCCAGCGTGACGATCCAGCCTCCGTTTCCCCTGTACCTCATCGTCATCCTGTTCGTATTCGGATTCATGATCAGCTTCTTCTCGCTTTTGAACCGGCGCACCGGAACCGTCGAGAACTTCATGATACCCGCCGGCATCGACCCCTTCCTCGCGGGATGGACCGTGCTCGTCCTCGTCATCGCAGGATGCGTTTGGATGCTGTTGCCGCAACGGCACGCCTCCCTCGTCACCACCGTGCTCATCCCGCTCGCCTCGCTCGGTCTGCTGCTCCCGCCGTTCCTTCGCTACGGTTTGCAGGAAACGCTGCCGGCCGTCGTGGCGTTCATCGTCATCTGCGAGGCCATCATCTGCAGCGTCGGCCCGAGCAATGCCAAGAAGTACTTTCACATCGGATCGTTCACCTTCGTGTTCTGGACACGTTCGTTCGGCCTCATCGGCATGATCGTCGGCTACGCTGCGGCCATTCTCCTGTTCGACATCATGAAGATCGCCATCGACTTCGACATCCTTTTGATCATGTTCGCCGCTTACGCCATCCTGTGCCTGACCGTCGCGGTGATGCTCGGCCGCATCGGGCTGAAAGCCCCCGCGGAGCGCGAGCGCGAGAGTACCCCTGCCGCCGCGGCGCACGCGCTTGCCGAGCGCTACGGTCTGACGGCACGGGAAGCCGAAGTGCTCGAGCTGGTGGCGCAGGGCCGCAACATGACGTACGTGCAGAAGGCCCTGTGCATCTCGCCGGGAACATCGTCAACGCATATCAACCACATCCATCAGAAGCTGGACGTTCACAGCCGCGAAGAGCTGATCGACCTCGTGCAGGAGGAGTTGGCGCGCTAAAAAAGACCCGGACGAATCCGGGCCCTGATGAGGTGCATCTCGAAACGTAGATCAGATCACTTCAAGCGGCTGACGAACCAGTCGGCCATGGAGACGAGGAGGTCGCGGGCCGTGGAGGGGCGCACCATGTCGGTCAGGCGGTTCTTCGCGATGCTCGTGAGGTTCTCGGCGTAGTTGCGCGCGTAGTCGATGCTGCCGGACGCCTCCATGATGGCGACGGCCTCGGCGAGCACGGCCTGGTCCTTCTCCTTCGACGACAGGATGTCGATGAGGCGGTCGCGATCGTCGGAGTGCTGCAGCGCGTGCACCACCATGAGCGTGCGCTTGCCCTCGGTGATGTCGTTGCGGAAGTCCTTCTTCGTGCTCTCCTCGGAGCCCACGAGGTTCAGCAGGTCGTCCTGGATCTGGAACGCGAGGCCGGTGTCCAGGCCGTAGTTGCGCAGCGCCTCGACTTCGACCTCGGTGCCGCCGCCGATGATGGCGCCGATGGCCAGGGGCACCGCGCCGGAGTAATGCGCGGTCTTGTGCGTGGCCATGACCAGGTAGTCTTCAGGCGTGATGTCGTAGCGGCCGTCACGCGCCCATCCGATGTCGAGCGCCTGGCCTTCGATGGTGCGGCGGGTCATGTCGATGAGCTCGGTGATGACGCGCACCTTCGTGGCATCGTCGAGGTTCTCATCCGACACCACCGTGCCGTTGACGAGGGACAGCGCGAGGTCGCCCGCGTTGATGGCCAGCCCCATGCCCTCGGTGAGGTGCATGCACGGCTCGCCGCGGCGAAGCTCGGCCTCGTCGGCGATGTCGTCGTGGATGAGGGCCGCGGTATGAAAGTGCTCGATGGCGGCCGCGGCGCTGGTCGCGCGCGCCATGTCACCGCCCACGGCGCGACAGGCCGCGAAGCAGATGAGCGGGCGATGGCGCTTGCCGCCGTTCTGGCTGTACGAGATCAGCGGATCGTACAGGTAGCGGTCCATATCCGCGTGCGTGCCCTTCGGAATGAAGGAGTTCACCAGATCGCCCACGCGGTCGGCGTACGACGTCAGGTACTGCTCGAACGACTCGGGAGGTTCTTCTACGGCTGCGATGATTTCGTTGATTGTCTCCATAGCACTTTCTCTGTAGGCCTGGGCGAATGATCCGCTCGACATGGTATCACAAAGAAAAGCGGGCGCTTTCCGTGCGCTGCGCCAGCGGCTTATTTTTCCGGGTTTCTCCGCATATCAGGTTGAGAGTATGCAACGCTTTGCGTCAAGCGACGCTTCGCTTGCTACACTGGGAGCATCGAAAATCCCGCGCGAGAAGGAGGCGTCCATGAACGTCAGCCCCGCATTCCAGGCATTCGCCCAAGAGGCTCCGCAGCACCAGCAGGCATGGTCGGAGGCGGTGCAGGCGCTCGGCGCGGCCAGCGCGCTCGACGACAAGACCGCCGCTCTCGCCTACCTCGCCGTCATGGCGGCGGCCCGTCTCGACAGCGGCCTGCCGTTCCACGTGAAGATGGCGAAGATGCACGGTGCCACGCGCGACGAGGTGATCAGCGCGGTGCTCATCGGGCTGCCGGCCGTCGGCAACGTCGTGACCGCGTCGCTGCCCGCCGTGCTGGAAGCGTACGACGAGGAGTAGGAAGCGGGAGGCGTCGCCTCCGTGGCGCTCGCCGCACCATGAAGCGCAAGGTGGTAGGGGCGGCGGGACTCGAACCCGCAAGGCCGAAGCCGGAAGATTTTAAGTCTCCTGCGTATGCCAATTCCGCCACGCCCCCGCGTGCGACGGCCCGCTGAAAACGAGCAGGCCCTATGGTAGCAAACTTTATCGGACGGCGGGACCTCAGCGCGCCGCTTCGTCCAAAATGATGCCGTGGAGAATGTCCGATTCGCTGACCGTGAACGAATCGACGCCGGCCAGGTCGAGCACCGTCTGCAAGATCACCATGCCGGCCACGATGACGGGAGCGCGACCCGGGTCGAGCCCGACGATGCGCTCGCGCTGCACCAGCGGGACGCCTTCCAGCCGAGCGGCCACGCCATCGAGCACGGGCCGCGTAATGACGGCCTTGTGCACGCGCGACGTGTCGTACACCTCCATGCGCTCGTGGATCGACACCACCGTGGTGGCCGTGCCGGCGACCGCCACCAGGCGCTGGGGTGCGAAGCCCGCGCCGCGCAACTCGTCGAAGTACGGACGCATGCCCTCCCCCACCCACGCGCGGGCCCGCTCGAGCTCGACGGCGCTGGGAGGATCGGCGGCGAAGAACTTCTCCGTCACGCGGCGGCATCCTATGTTGAACGAATGGACGCGATCGGGCACGCCTCCCGCGCGCCCGGCGATGACCTCGGTCGAACCCCCGCCGATGTCGACGACGAGCAGCCGCTCCCCCGGGAAGTCGCAGGAGGCGCCCGCGAACGAGAGGGCCGCCTCGCGCTCGCCGGGGATGACCGACAGCGTGACGCCCAGCTTCGCCAGCAGCGCCTCGACCGCTTCGCGGCGTTCGCGCTGCGCGTCGGTGAGCGCCGTCTCCATTTCGCGCAGCTCGGCCGGTTCGCGCGCCGACTGCAGGTGTATGCGCGAGCCAGCTTCGTCCATGACGTCGATGGCCTTGTCGGGGAAGAAGCGGTCGGTGATGTAGCGGCCCGTGAGGGTCACGCACGCCTGCAGGGCCTCCTCCGTATAGCGCACCTTGTGGTGGCGTTCGTAGTGGGGCGCGATGTTGCGCAGGATCTGGAGCGTCTGATCGGGCGTAGTAGGCTCCACTACGACCTTCTGGAAGCGGCGTTCGAGGGCCGAGTCGCTCTCGATGTTCTCGCGGTACTCGTCGAGCGTCGTGGCGCCGATGGTCTGCAGTTCGCCCCGTGCGAGTGCCGGTTTGAGGATGTTGGCCGTGTCGAGGCTGCCCTGTGTCGAACCGGCACCCACGATGGTGTGTATCTCGTCGATGAAGATGATCGTGTCCTTGGCTTTGCGCAGTTCGTCGAGCAGCTGCTGCATGCGCTCCTCGAATTCGCCGCGGAATTTCGTGCCGGCCACCAGCGACGAGACGTCGAGCGAGAAGAGCGTCTTGTCGGCGATGGTGTAGGGCACTTCGCCGCGTGCGATGCGCAGGGCGAGTCCCTCGACGATGGCGCTCTTGCCCACGCCGGCTTCGCCGATCAGGATCGGGTTGTTCTTCTTGCGGCGCGAGAGGATCTGCACCACGCGTTCGATCTCCTGCTCGCGGCCTATGACCGGGTCGATCTTCCCCTCGCGGGCCAGCCGCGTGAGGTTCACGCCGAACTTGTCCAGCAGGTGGGCCGGGCCTTTCTCCTCGTTCCTGTTCTCCTCGCCGAAGTCGAGCATGTGAACCTGCACTTCGGTGCGGAAGTCGTCGCCCACGGCGAATTTTTGCAGGTCTCCCGACACGCTGTCGGCCGTCACGCCGTACATCTCCAGCACGCGCGCGGTCGCCGTCGAACGGTCGCTGATGATGGCCAGCAGCGCGTGGGCCGTCGACACGCTCCGGGCGACGCCCGGCATTACGAGCAGTTCCTCGGTGAAGTCGCGGTAATACTCCTCGGGCGACCGGGTCTCCTGCTGTTTGGCGCTGATTACCTCGCGTTCGATGCGCAGGCGTATCTGGTAGAGTTCCCAGTCCTTGAGACGGGAGGATAAAAGCTGGTAGGCGAGCGATCCCTCCTCGCGGAGCAGTTCCAGCGTGAGAAAGTCTTTGAGCGAGTGGTCGAGACCGGCCTTGGTCGTATTAAATGCCGCCCGGGCTATGATAGCCTCGAGCGTCTTCGAGATCTTGATTTGCATGTTGCGTCGTCATAAAATTAATAATTTCAACTTCTGATTCTTCGACTAACTAACGACGTACATGTAGTAAATATTATGTTAAGTTATTCGGGCTTCCATATTCGGCTGTCTCTGAACGTCTTGCCCCTGAAAAAACACGGACCGTTTCGGGCAGAAACGGTCCGTATCGTGTTCAGAAAGGGTTTTTACTCTTTTACGCAGCGCATCGACATGCCTTGCGAACGGGCGTCCTTGCTCACTTTAAAGGTCCGTTTGCCGTTGACGATGAACATGTACTGGCCGTAGAGTTCGGGGTATTCCTCGATGTTGGCGCTGGCTTTTCCCGCGGTGCCGATCCACATGCCGCCGTAGGGATTCAGCTCCTGATGGTCGAGTCCGCCCGATGCGTAGACGCGCGTGCCGGCGGCGGGGAACCACTGGCCGTTCTGCGTGGCGCCGTGGTTGGTGTCGTCCCACGTCATGTCGGCGTAAACCAGCCACGCATAGGGCGTATTTCCGTCCTTGTCGCAGGTCGGCACCTTGTAGCCGACGGGACAGGGGTCGTAGATGGTTTTCTTGCCCGATACGCCGCCCCAGTAATCGTCGTTCGAAACGTCGGTCCAGTCTTTGGTCCGGTAGTCGTTCAGCACGATTTCCTGTCCGTATTCATCCGTTTCTCCGGTGAAATTGTAAGTCATGGCATAGAATACCGCCGGATTGCGGAGCGACTTTGCGATCGTTCCGTGGTATTCGGCGCGGGTGCGCATTTTGGGAAGTTCTTCGTTGAGGATGTTGTAAATGGGGCGTTCGCCGTCCACCTGATAGCTGTAATCCTCGTTGATTATGGTGAACGTTCCGGCCGAGGTGAAGGGGTCTTTGCGTCCCCACTGGTAGATCATGCCGTGGCAGTCGAAGCTGTCGGGGGCGTTGGTCGTGGCGCCGACGTTGCGGTCCATGAAGGTCCATGTCGTGCCCGAAGCGTTGGCCGGGGTGGTGTAGAGCGATGCGGCGGGATCGTAGTCGGCGATCCACAGGTGCCAGCTCCAGAGTATCTCTCCGTCGGCGCCGCAGGCCGCGACGACGGCGTTGCCGCTTGTGCCCGGAGCGGTCACGGCGACGATTTTTTTCTCCTTGGAGACGTAATAGATGTCCTGAATCAGATTTTTGGCGTCTTGCCAGACGAGTTCGGCAGTGACGGGATCGCCGATGCTTTCGGTCGTGGAGTTGCCTTTGTACTGCGCGTCGAACACGACCGTGCCGCCCGGTTTTACGATGTAGCAGTTTGCGGTTCCGGCGGCGGAGAGATCGACCGCATTTTCGGGGACCTTTACCTCAGATTTCCCCCCCCCCTCCTTTTCCGGGGTCGTCGTCGCTGCAGGCGGCAGTGATACACATGCTCAGGAGAGCTGCGAATTTGAAATAGGATTTTCTTATCATACCGATATTGGTTAAATAAATGATGATCCCCTACCCTTAGGGATCGACTCGGGTGTTCCGGGGACGCGGGTATGCCGGGCGACATCTGTAATTCCCCTGCGGTAGCAAGATGAATTGTACGGAATAACCCGGCCGTCCTCCATGCCTGTTTGCGCAGGATGTGGCCCAAATATAATAAATTTTTGCCGGAATATGCTTTTCGGACGTTAAAAGCGGCAAAGTATCCGATAATTATAATATATTTGTATATCCCATCAATCCCTCTTGAAAATGATAAAGTTCTTTTTTGCGTTCTTGTTTTTGTCTGCGGGCTGTGCGTGTATGGCTCAGGACCGGATTCACACCAAAGACGGCCGTGTGATCGAATGTAAGGTTTCCGATTCGAGCAACCGGGCCGGCAACGTTTTCTTTTTTCCTGCGGACGACCCCGAAACGTCGCATTTTATTCCCGTGACCCAAGTCGATTATCTTGAAATCGGCGACGCGCGGGGGGTGCGTACGCCGAACGACAAACTGAAACCGGCCGAGCGCCGTTTTTACATTCAGCGTATGGGATCGTTCTATTTCGTGCGCGGAGGTTTGGGCGTGAATGTCTATACGGCTTCGATTCAGACGGATGCCGGGGAGAGCCGCGAAGGCTTGGCGGCTCCGGTCGTCAGTCTCGCCTTGGGACTCGATTTCCGGGTGTCCCGCAACCTTTATCTGGAGGTTGCCGCGCGGTATATCGGTGATTTCGCCTCTTGGAATTTCGGATATGATTCCGAACCCTTGCTCGCTAACGAGGGCTTTTTCGGCGGGTTCTCTGTCTGATTGCGTTTCGGATGGGGCCGTTAGGCGGCGGACTTGTCAAGTAGTAACAAAATATGCGGCGTCATCACGCCGCATATTTTATTCCCGTTTCTGCTATCTCCGCGGCCATTCGCCGACCTCCATGTCGCGCATGTCGGCGCCGTCGATGACCAGCCGCACGGCGGTGCGGACTTTGTGGAACCCGTACTCTCCGGCGGCGCCGGGATTGACGTGCAGCAGGTCGTAAACCGGGTCGTAGGCGACTTTGAGGATGTGCGAGTGTCCGGCGATGAAGAGTTTCGGGCGCAGGGACTGGATCTTCGCCACGGCGCGCGGGTCGTAGCGGCGCGGGTAGCCGCCGATGTGGGTCATCAGGACCCGGACCCCTTCGCATTCGAACGAGAGGAAATCGGGGTATACGCGGCGCGTAAGGCCGCCGTCGATGTTGCCCGATACGGCCCGCAGGGGCTTGAACGCGGCGATGGCGTCGGCCAGTTCGAGCGACCCGATGTCGCCCGCGTGCCAGATTTCATCGACGTCCTTGAGGAATTCCCGCAGCGTGCCGTCGAAGGTGCCGTGCGTGTCGGATATGATGCCGATCTTTTTCATTTACTTGTATTTGTCGCGCCAGAGTTCGCGCATGCGTTCGGCGATTTTCGCTTCGGTCGCGTTGCCGGTGTTGGGCTCGTAGAATTTGGTGCCCGCCAGCGTGTCGGGCAGGAACTCCTGCTCGGCGAAGTTGCCTGCGAAATCGTGGGCGTATTTGTAGCCTTTGCCGTAGCCCGCCTTGTCCATCAACTTGGTCGGGGCGTTGCGCAGGTGCAGCGGCACGGGGCGGTTGGTGGTGTCGTGTTCGACCAGCGACATGGCCTTGTTGATCGCCATGTAGGCTGAGTTGCTCTTGGGGCTGGTGGCGAGGTAGATCGTCGTCTCGGCCAGCGTGATGCGCGCTTCGGGCATGCCGATCTTGTGTACCGTGTCGAAGCAGGCGTTGGCCAGCAGCAGGGCGTTGGGGTTCGCAAGCCCGATGTCCTCCGAAGCGAGGATCACCAGCCGCCGGGCCAGAAAACGCGGCTCTTCGCCTCCGGCCAGCATGCGCGCGAGGTAGTAGATCGCGGCGTTGGGGTCGCTGCCCCGCACCGACTTGATGAAGGCCGAGATGACGTCGTAATGCTGTTCGCCGTTTTTGTCGTACAGCGCGATATTCTGCTGGAGACAGTCGGTGACGTACTGGTCGGTGATGGTCAGCTTGCCGTCGGTCGCCCCGGCGAGGATGTCGAGGATATTGAGCAGTTTGCGGGCGTCGCCGCCTGAGAATTTGAAGAGCGCGCCGGTCTGCCGGACTTCGACTTCGCGGGCCTTGAGTTCCGCGTCGGTCGTGAGCGCACGGTCCAGCAGCGTCTGCAGGTCCTTGTCCTCCATCGGGCGGAGAATGTAGACCTGACAGCGGCTCAGCAGCGGCGAGATCACTTCGAACGAGGGGTTTTCGGTCGTGGCGCCGATCAGCGTCACGGTGCCCTGCTCGACGGCGCCCAGCAGCGAATCCTGCTGCGATTTGTTGAAGCGGTGGATTTCGTCGATGAACAGCAGCGGGGCCTTCTGGTCGAAGAACCGCTGCTTGCGCGCCGACTCGATCACCTCGCGCACGTCCTTCACGCCCGACGTGACGGCCGAAAGGGTGAAGAAGGGGCGTTCGAGTTGCGTGGCGACGATCTTCGCCAGCGTGGTCTTGCCCACGCCCGGAGGCCCCCACAGGATGAACGACGGCACGTTGCCCGTCTCGAAGAATTTGCGGAACACCCCGTTTTTGCCCACGAGATGTTCCTGACCGATGTAATCGTCGATGGTCTTCGGGCGCAGGCGTTCGGCTAAGGGTGCTGACATGGCGGCGGTTTTAGTTTTGTTTGTCATTGCGGGGAGCCGCAGGCGACGTGGCGATCTGCCGAAACCCTGCAATGACGCTTTTCGTCGGACAAAGATAGTGCTTTTTCAAAAAATAATCCTATATTTGTCGAACATACTGACAAACACGGAAAGTGTAAGTCTGTTCCCGAATCGTGAACGTAGGAAATTCATTGCAGCGCGGAATAGGCAAACATCTTGCCGCGTCGTATCCGTATTCTGCGGGTATAGGCGTGGGGGTTGTTGCTTATTTTGGCTGCAAAGGTATCCTACGACCTGCGATTCTGAAATGGGCTTCGGCACCACGCTTTCTTTTTTGTTTATGCTGCCGGGGTGCGGACAGAAAAATTGGACCCAGTTATGAAATCTTTTTTATTTTTATTTGTATTCCTATTTTGGAATGGTTGTTTATTTGCGCAAGAAATTCAGCGTGATTCGATTAAGGTTGATTCTAATGAGTCGCGAATGCCTTTGCAGACAACAGAGTTGGATTCTATTGCTACATCAATTATAAATTCAACATCTACTATAGATGCTGAAAAATCGATAAAAGTTCACGGAGAAGTCCTTGCAAAATCGACTAATCGATATAAAATTTATCCGACTTCAAATATGTATAATTTTTTGAAATTGGATACTAAAATGGGGTATATCTATAGAATCCAATGGAGCTATGATAATAATAAAAGATATGAAACTTATGTAAACTATAAGTCTCTTGTTGGTGATGAAGATGATTGGGTGAATGATCGGTTTGAAATCTATCCGACCACTAATATTTATAGTTTTTTGCTTTTGGATAAAATAGATGGCCGGGTTTGGCATTGTTATTGGAGTTTTGAATCTGGGGGAAATGGGATTCAGCGAATTTATTAATATTGATAAGATATGTGGGCTGTTTAATGTATCGTGTAATGAAAAAATATTATAGATGCTTATTTTGGCTATGATAGATTAGAACATAGTCTCTCAGATTGATAGGTTTGTAACAACGAGAAGCGCCGATAATGTAATTTATCGGCGCTTCTCGTTGTTCAGAAGAAATGAAAAACGTAATTTTGCTTTACTCCTCCGGCTTCCGCAGCTCCAGATACAGTTCGTCGAGCTGCGACTGGTCGATGCATCCCGGTGCGTCGAGCATCACGTCGCGGCCGGCGTTGTTCTTCGGGAAGGCGATGTAGTCGCGGATCGACTCCGAGCCGCCGAACAAAGAGCACAGACGGTCGAAACCGAACGCAAGGCCGCCGTGAGGGGGCGCTCCGTACTTGAAG
>OGXN01002581.1_pt1 | contig 12385 bp, 19 predicted proteins | sample 1576281 | NCBI WGS metagenome assembly OGXN01 (sample SAMEA3541494, study PRJEB24748) | human gut metagenome | biome: human gut; feature: human-associated habitat; material: faeces | place: China | collected 2012
ATACCAACGAGGGTCGTAAGGCTTCCGCCGAGTTCAAGGAGATACTTCGTGGGATAGAGCGGTCCGAGGGCGGCAAGGCTGCGTTTGAGTTCCTGCTAGCTGGCGGTCATCTTGGCTTCTCCAAGGATATGTGGGGATCCGAGGAGGGTGATTATTACGAGAATCTGGTTGATAAGATCACGGAGCAATCTGTATCATCATCAAGAATAGAGAAGGTAGAGGAGGCGATGGCGACAATAAACGAGATCAATGACCAGCTAAGGCCTTTGCTTATCCAGTACCGGGATAGCACGAGATACGGGGAATATGATTTCGATAGGTTACGTGGATCCGCCTCATTAAGAAAGATAAACGAGTTATATGATCGTCTGGCTGAGGCTAAGAGCGTTATTAACGCCGCCGCTTCCGCTGAGGATATTGAGATGGATATGCCTGATACGGTGGAGAGTGGAGTCACGGATTCTTACCGTAACGCTTTAAGGGATGCCATGGCGTACGACAAGGGTATGGATGAGATTAAATTCGCCAAGGAACATATGTCTGCCCGCTCCCGGAGTCAGGTGGATAGGATGGCCGCCAAGTTATCTCGGAAGAACCCGTCATGGACAACCGTGGAGGTGGCGTTCTTTAGAAAGAAGTACGGTCCTGACTTCAACAATAAGCTGGCTAATGATATAGCTATGGGTAAGGCTAATAGTATACTTATCGAGTACGCCAGAACTCGGCTATATCCTTATATGAGAAAATACTCTCCCAAGGGGTATTCTGGCTTTGTCAGGAAGATAAATAACGGTACGTATAAGGTATCCGAGTTCTTTGATGCCATGGAAAATGGTATATCAAAGGAAGAGAGCGTATCCCGTTTCGGGTTCGATATTAATATGATTGACTTATCGATCAATAACCAGTGGCTAGAAGAGGCCGATGCCGAGAGTTCTTTCCGTAATCCTAATTATAATCCCGATCTGGGTTATGGATATCATACGCCTAGGTTCGATAAGTACAAGAACGAGGCTTTTTTCAAGAAATACGGTATTACCAACGAAGGGGAGGAAGCTACGATCAATAAGGATAAGTGGGAGATGAGGAAGGAGTTGCTTAACATAAGCCGTAAGGCTATGGAGGACTATGATGAGCGATTCCGGAACATCTACCAAATACCACAGATATCCAAGGGCGGCGTGGAGAGGATGGTGCAGGCCGGGGTTGACCCGAAGGCGGCTATCGGCAACGCCGTACGTGATATCGTTGGCGAGAGGGTGGATGACCCTATACATGGTCAGGGACAAGACCTAGGAGGGCTTGATGAGAACGATAACAAATATCGTATGATCCCCAAATACTATCTTAGTAAGTTGGAGAACGCCGATGACGTGTCCCATGACTTCGCCTACTCCTATTCCATGTTATCCTTACAAGCGACCTCTTACAAGTATAAGAGGGCGGCCTTGGATGATGTCATGGGATACAGGAACATGATGCTGGAGACGCAATACGACGGCGGTAAGAACCCAGAGGCCACTCACGCCTATAGAATGTTTCAGGACTGGGTTAACGCCAGTATCTATGATGTTAGGATAAATAATAAGCGGGCAGAATGGAATATAGGTAATTATAAGGTCGATCTTAATAAGCTGGCTCTTATGTTTACCAAATTCGTATCCAAATCCAACTTAGGCTTCTCCCCATTCGTCGCGGCTACCGGCGCCCTTACCGGGCAGGCCAACTTCCTTTTGGAGGGTATGGTAGGGCAGTATATAAGCAAGGACTCCATGAAATACGCCTATGGGGAAGCCCAGAAGCAGTTAAGTACGTACGTGTCGGAGATCGGGGATATAAACCGCACCAACAAGCTATATGTCGTTGGAGAGGCTCTAGGCGTGTTCAATGTCCGTAACCGTGTACGATCGGCAGCGTATAACAAAATCTGGAGAACCTTATTCCGGGACCTGCCGTTTAAGATGATGGAGGTTCTTAACTCCCCGTTGGATCCGCAGGTCATTATCTCGGTCATGGATGATACCCGCCTATACGAGGGTCAGTTCTGGTCATACTCCAATTTCAAGGAGATGATGATGAAAGACAGAAATATGTCCGCTAACGAGGCTAAACGCGATTGGGAGCGTTTAAGGGATTATTCTATGTGGAACATGGTAGATGTCAAGGACGGAAAGATCGTGGCTAAGAACGAGGCTAACAAGGATATTATAGACCGATATATACCCACCTTGTCCAGTAGGGTAAGGAGTATGGTGCAGATCTGTGACGGCGCCTTGAACGAGCAGAACCGGGTGGGGGCTAGCCGGAACGCTATCCTTAATATGGTGCTGCCTCACCGTGGATGGTTTATATTGGCCGTACAGCGGGCGTATAAGAAAGCTGGGTTCAATTTCCAGACCAACCAGTTCGAGGAAGGATATATGAGAACGTTATGGAGATTGGCCGGAAATGTCTATGGCTCGATGTCAGAGGGTAGGATGGGGGAGGCATATGACGTGCTTAAGGAAGAGTATGATAAGCTTACCCCCTACGAGCAGATCAATATCAAGAGATCGATTATCAACATGGCGGTATTCGCTACGATGATGGCCATAGGACGGGCTTTGATGGGATATAGGGAGGATAATGAGGATAGCTGGTTTGGACAGTTCATTACCTATATAGGATTCAGGACGATCAATGAGATCGCTTCCCAGACATCCCCGTTCATGGAGCTTAACGCTATAGACATGTTACAAGACCCGCTGGTCACGGCCCGGAAGCTAGGTGATCTCACCGATCCTAGAAACTGGGATCCGTTCGCTACCGTCCAGACCGGCGTGTATAAGGGCGAGAGCAAGCTATGGAGGCAGCTCATGAAGTTCTCGTTTGGTAAGCAATGGTATAATATCAAGACGGCTAGGGATATTAAGCAGACATCCGACTACTGGTTGATGACCAACGGCATGACGATGGGATTCTTCTTAGGAGGCAGGGATAAGGACGAGTCCGGGGAGGACGCTAATTGGTACTTTGATAGAGGTAGATAACTGATATAGTATGACGAAAAGATAGCCAGTAAAGTTGTTTAATACAATCTTACTGGCTATTTTTGCATTCCCATCTATCCATCCCGGACGGATGGGAATAAACAATTATCAATTATGAATGCAAATGTAAGCATTTATCAAGATTCCGTGAAGGATAGTAGCGGAATTTTGACGTCTGAATCCAACGAAATGGGATTGTCTACTATTTTTAATTACAATGGGAATAATGTAGCTTTTATCAAGACCAGTTATGGTATTCTTATTAATGCCACTGATATGGCTCGCCCATATAATAAGAGACCTGTTGACTATTTAAGGCAAATATATGTAAATGAATTAGTTAGTACAATTGTGAGCCAGACACACATATCTGAGGATCAATTAGTTATAAAAATGAGAGGAAGCTCTGAAAACGGAGGAGGGACATGGTTGTATGAGGATGTGGCTATAGATTTCGCCCAATGGCTTGATGTTAAATTCAAAGTTTGGTGTAATTCTAAAATAAAGGAGCTTCTTACTACTGGTTTAGTGAAACTGCCAAATTTTAATAATCCTCCGGAAGCAGCAAGAGCATGGGCCGATGAGTATGAGGCTAGGATGAAAGCTGAGAAGGAAGTTAGATTAGCTTTGGAGGCTAAGGAAAAGATTGAGAAAGAGAAGAGGATGGTTCAAGCTGAATTAAATACAGCTATAGATACTATAAAGGAGAATGAACCGGTAATTGATATGTTTAAAAGGTCTATTCCAAGAGAGGGTGTCCTTATCCGTGAATCATCAAAATATTTTGAGCAATTTGGCTATTATATCGGGATTAAGAACATGTATCCGTTATTACAGGAATTAAAATATGTTTTTAGGAATGAGAGAGGTAGGATAGAGGCATATCAGTCCGCTCGTAATTCTGGATTAGTTACATATGGATCTGATCCTGGTGATGAATATTGGGAGGCTAAGGCCGTGACTGTTATGATAACATTAAAGGGATTTGTTAAACTGGAAGAATTGTCAAGAAAAAAAAGGAGCGTTTTTGAGAAATATGGTCGGTTCACGATATGATGCCCCTCACTGCGATTATTCTGATAAAGGCAAGGCTATTAGAGCGCTTACTGGCGATAATAGGTTCACTAAAGATATTGATTATAAAGTTTTTACCCAAAATGGTAAAAACCCTACTGAGGGAAGATCAACAATTGTATATATGATAACTGCATTTTGCGTGGAATGTTTGATAACAAGGAAAGAAAGATGAGTATAAATAAATAGTTATACCATTGATAATTAATGTAATCCAAAAATGGATTTACATAATAAGAGAAGGATAGGCGATTATCATCCTATCCTTCTTATTTTCGTTATCGGTTATTATATTTATACACAAAATCATCCACATCCATATACTCACACCCGAAGTTTTCCGCCGTCTTCTTATCGGAGTCGGAGAACTGCCCTTCTTTTCCGGAAGCGTCCCCGATCATCATGATAGTATCGTATATGATCTTATTTTCCTCATCTACATTATCATTTATGAATTTGATATAATCCATATACTGGTCTATCATCCCCGTATTTGGTTTCCTATTGATGTTATCTTTATCATTGTTGTCGCAATAAAAGTTGTATACGGATATATTGGTATAATCCTCCAATGCGCTTGATATATAATCGAATTTATATTCAAACATCTCTTTGTCTACGAAGCCTTTTTCTATACCTCCCTGATTTGATATGATTAGTATATCATCAGGAGCGTAATTTTTGATAGCCTCAAATACGTAGAGTTTGATTTCATAATAACATCATTTTTTATTTTACGGTTCTTAGACGATGAGGTATTCTGCCTAATGATATTTCATCCCCATATTATTGATTTGTTTAATTTACGAGCCTCTGATAAGGCTCGTGTTAGTATATCCTTTTTCCTTATAATCTCCTTATATCTTTTGATATTCATTTTTATTGTCTTCATAATAAGTTCTTTTGTCTTAATAGCACCAGCATCTTATCCCAATCCACATATCCTTTATCCGTAAGTGGAGTGCCGATATTCCTATCATCTATATAATAATCACAATACACTTTTGGTGATGATGATACTGGCTCAGGATTGTAGTTTACCGAATACAGATTGATATGATTGTATCTAAACCAGTCTACGGCATCCTGTAGATATTTACCATCTCTTACCGTATATAATATCAGAAGATTCTTATCAGCCAATTCTCTCAATACTTTAGCGGCTCCGATATTGTCTCCTACATAAGGGAATGAGTCTACTACGCACGTCCCATCAAAATCTATCCCTATTATTTTCTTCATATTATATATCTTGTAATAAATACTCTTCTATTTTCTTAGCCATATCAATAAGCATCTCACATCTAAGGTTATTAAACTCCTTACAAAACCTCATGTCTTCCTCATGCTTTTCCTCAGGCGATCTGTTATCAATTACGCTGTAGCATGGTGACGAATAGCCCAAGAGCCTCATCCGGATAATCATGCATCGCCTCTAAGATACTTCTCATAACTTAACATCCATTTTACCGATTATACGATAGAAAATATCCCTAGTCAGCTCAATATCGTAAGTAGCGTCATGAAGCTTATTCTCGTCGATCTCAATACCCATAGTCCTGGCTACGGTCATCAACTTAAAGTTCTCCATATCGTTTCTTACACCCATCAGGAACGGTGTTACCATAACATATACATCCATACAGTTAGGATAGAACCATGATCCGAAATACTTATCCCCACATTGGGTAAATAAAGCCCGTAGGAAGTTGTTGTCGAATCCGGCGTTGTTATACCCCACCAAATACATTTTATCCCTCTTATCGAACTTATTCACGTATTTGGATAATATACCAACTAACTGCCTGTACCCTTCTTCCATAGGCTGATACGACTGCACTTGCTCCAAGGTAACACCAGCCACATCTAGCGCCTCTTGCTCTATCGTGGCGGCAGGGTTCGGGGCTAGGCGGATGTCGAACCTCTCGACCTCCTGCCCGTCGATATCCACGATCCCTCCTATTTGGTGTATCCCGTTTCTCCAGAACTTAACACCGGTTGTCTCTAAATCGAAAAATAGCAATTTGCTCATATCTATTGATTTTTTAAATGTTCCTTAATCTTCTCCAATGCCTCATAAGACAGATAGCTGTCTATAGTATTATCGCTATCTATTTCCAGCAACTCATTAAACAAGTCTTTAGCCAATGCTTTCCACTGCTCTCCCCAATCACGGAGATTCTCGACCTTTGACCGTATATCCTCGAAATAAGAATCTACGTCTGATTTGATTGATTTTGAATAATATTTAACATCCTCCTCGTCCCCATCCATAATATAATCACATTGTGTCCTGATATCTTTTATATGACTGTCTATATCACTGCACATATAATCAACAGGTTTACGTATATTGAATATAGCTTCTGACGTAAGACCGGTTATATCTTGTATGTCTTTTAAATTACCCATGATTTAATCAATTAAATACCAACCATCCACCTGCAAATCCCATTGCGAAAATAGATAAGATTATAGATGTGAATAATATCCAATCTTTTGCGCTTAGCTCATTATTATCTCTCTTTATTTTCTCAAGATAATCATATATAGCTGTATAAACAGCATGGTGAATATTCTCGTCTCTAGCCCTTACGATATTATCATATTCATTATATCCTAGATTATGGGTGGCGCTTTCGATCCTCGTATTCCCCGTAACTTTTTTGTTTACATCAAAATCGAAACTAAATACCATATCAGTGGTTAGAGCGCTGGCGATTTTGCTTTTTATCTCATCATTACTGAGATTAGCATCGTGCACTAATCGCTCATAGTCTTTATCGTCAAGAATTATCTGTTTTTTAATGTTCATATCCCTAATATTTCTGCTACATAAACAAATCCATAACATATATAATTATCAGCGTCATGCTCACCATAATCAACATGCCATACGACGGCGCACGGGAAATATAATGGCATATCCTCAGCCATAGGATCCTCTTTGAGGTCATCAATGTTTATCTTCTCCCTCCACCTCCACAGGTCTTGGATATCGTTCAAAATTAATTTCTCCATAACTATGACGGATATTAGATGTTAGTAATTCTATAGCCAAGCCGATCATGGCTCCCGCTTCAGTAAGTTGATTCATTTGGGCGTACATTCTATGCTCTGCATTACGATAAGCCTCTCTACTACTTATGATGTCTAGTAAATCATCTATAGCGTTTCTAAGAAGATCGGTCATCCCATGCCCTCCTATGCCTTTGAAATAATAAATATCACGACCAGCGTAAAACATGTCCTGATATCTTTTAGCTACATACTCTATCCCGGATAGATGGTATTTCTCGTTGTCTATCTCCACCTCTCCTTCTTCTATAGCTCTCAACAACTTCCAATCTATCTTTACATCAGCTTGACGATTTTTTACCTTTACATAGGCATATCCGCCATAATGAGAACCCAGCGTCCTCATTGTAAGTTCATTGACTTTTTGTTTGTCTCCATCCATAATAATCTGGTTTTTAATGTTGATACAAAAGTAAGATTTAAACAAAAATAAAAGCATGAATAATATTAAAATAATATTAATCATGCTTAAATATAAATATATTCCTTCTAGTTCTCACGGATATACGTATTCGTACTCATCTGGAGGAGATGTCTTATATTCAACATCGCACTCCATATTGGTGTAATAGTTATCCCCTTTTCTGTATACTAACGCTACCCAACAGTCATATTTTTTGCTGTATCCTATAAGAGGGACATTAGCCATAGGCGGATTATCCTCTGTTTTGTATCTTATTCTTGTTACTTGTTTCATATTTTCATGGATATAAATATTCATATTCTTCCGGTGGATATGTTTCAAATTCAGCATCATACTTCATGCAGGTGTAGTACTTATCCCCTCTCCTGTACATTACTTCCCACGGACAGCTATATTTTTTGTTGTATCCTAAAAGAGGAACCCCTTCTATAGGAGGCTTATCTTTCGTTTTGTACCTTAATTTTGTTATTTGCTTTATGCTCATATAATCTTATGTTTAAGTAATTCCATCATCATCGAAAACAATGTGTCTACAAGAAGTTTCTCGCTACTCCAATACATAGGAATCTCATCTATATCTCTATACGTTACAGACCATGCATGTTTTAGCTTATAACATTCTAATGTACAACCCTCTATCTCATATGGGAGCAAATTCAGCAACGTGCCTACATCCCAAACAGGGTTGGATACGTCTGGGGTAACGACCTCCGCAAGGCTTACACGGCCCGCGTTATCTTCCATAGAATAAAGTCTATCTACCCCAAGTGACCTGTAGCCGCTGGCGGTAGAGATAGGGAGGCCGGCCTCGACCAGCACCCTTCCCTGTTCTTTTGTGGTGAATATCCTTTCTTTCATCTAATCCTTGATCTTTTTTTCTACAGTAACAATCGTATCATTATGCCATCCCCCATGAGCCACGAGAAGAATCTCCTGCTGCTCGAAACCAAGCCCGGCCCCTATACCGCCGGAGTTCCACGCGCAGGTAATGACCACCCCTCCTTTCTTGGTGATCCTAGCTATCTCCTTCTTCTGCTTAGCCCAATAACTAGATTGCGTTGTTTGCATATTAACAGCACCTCCAAGTCTTTTATACGATTCAGATACCTGTCTCGCAGAATATGGTGGATCATATAATACCATATCAGCTATATTATCATCAAGATGACACAAGAAGTCCGTGGCATCTTTATGATATATAGCCTTAGTCTCAGGGTCAAGATCGTTGGTGATCGTCCCTATATCGCTGTTTCTGGCGAACGGATCCACTATAACCATCCCCTCTTCTCGATATTTGTCTATAAGTTCCCTTATCGGTCTTATGCTGAATGTCTCTTTATTCGGCATTGACCATTTTTTAGTAATTATCATGATCTATGAAGTTTATCCCATTCTTCTTTATCTACTCTTTTACCTTGTATATAAAACAACTGTATTGACCCATCATGAGTGTAAATTGCTTTAGACTTATCATTTTTTAATCTATCGAAAACATTACCAAACCTCTGTGATAATTTCATAGATTGATATTTTTCAAGAAAGTTATATTCTTGATCTGATAAATTTAATTCCTGTTTAATCATTTCCCTGCTTTTGCTCATACCAAATTTGATTGTTTATTTCCTTTTTGAAATTTAATTTCATAATACTTCTAGATATAGGATCACATATATCCTCCCACCAATTCTTGTGTCCTTTTGGTGGATGTATATCCTTTTTCCATGAAGACCCCTTAACTGTTTTGACTCTTCCGTATGGCTTCATTTTGCTCATGTTTATCACATGTCACATTAGTACCCGTTTCTGATGATCCGAACATAAGCTCATCAGTGATCTTGCGAAACTCCTTTACAATATCATTCATCTGCTTATGCTCTATGCTTCTTAGCAAATGGGCTATCACATCCACTGTCCATCCGTTTCCAGCTAAAGACATGGCCGTATTCGGGGCTATCCCATCAAGGTAATCATCCGGCAATGTCTGTAGCCTACATATCTCCACAGGAGTCAGGTATCTGAACTTATCTTTCAGGTCAAAGGCGTTCAGATATCTTCCGGGCGGTAATGATGATATCACGTTATCTTTCATGACTGTTGTCAGGCAATTACTTTTCTTAATAGAAACAGTATTTTTATCCCTTCTTACCTCCAAACATTGCGTTATTTTCACGTTCTTGTCATAATCCTTTCGATGCCCGTCCTCTCCTATCCTTCTACCGACAATGACTCCTATATATCTTCCTCTTATGGCTCCCGGATTCCATCCCTTGTCATGCTCTAAAATATCATCCAATGATATATGCTTGTCTTTCGGCATTTCTACCGACCAATTGCACCAATAAAGACGATGCCGGGTCTGTGCCGAGACCAAGGCGCTATCGATCTCCACCGGCTCCACGCCCAGCTCTTCCGTTATCACCCGGCGATGCTCATCCCGCATCCGGACGTTCTCGCCCAAGAACAGGACCTTACCTTTGGTCTCCTTCCTTAAATGCTTTACGATGTCCGAGAAGCAAAAGAAAAGCCTTCCACGAGCGTCCATGAATCCTTTACCCTTACCTGAGCTAGAGAAGCTCTGGCAACAGAACCCTCCCATGACCAGATCTATGTCTTTCCAAGGGATATCCCATGTTCTCCAGTTATTAACATCCCCTAATTGAATAATATTAGGAAAATGTTTTTGACTTACCTTTATGCATGTCTTGTCTATCTCTGAGGCATAGTAAGTCCCAATAGGTATACCGGCTCTTTGTAATGCTAGATATCCACATGATATCCCATCAAACAATGATAATACATTCATATTGTTTATCGTTTATTTATGCAATTCTATAGCAATTGTATCATCAAAATGATCATTGACTATATCTCCCTTCTCTTTTATAGACATATCAGATAAAGAGGCAGGGTAGGATGTTATATAATCATTCGTATTTATAACAACCCTTATTTCCTTACTCTTATCCTTGACAAGCATCAATTCGTCTATCAAATCTTGCACTGTCATATTTTTCTCCGCTTTCATAAATCCTGTTTTTATTTATTTTCATGGTCTAAAAATATCCTTTGCGATCATATCAAGGGATATTTTATGTATCTTAGGTAAGACCTTAACCAATTTTATACCAAAATTTTCGCCTCTCTTAACAAAAGTCCATTTACCATATATGATTCCATGCATCATATTCTGTATTACTTCCTTACTGTCTGTCAAGAATACTTGGTAATAGGCGCTACTGGCATAATCGAAATCCTTTCCATGATCATTCGCCGGTCTTAATATCATTACAGCCGAAGAGCGTCCACGAACGAATCCGTGTATCTCAAGGCATTCATCAAACTCATAATTATCACGTTCCTCATCATGAACATCCTTAACCCATTTACATGGTCTCCCGTCCTTAAACGGGATCTTTAACTGTTTCTTTGCCATCTTTTAAATTATATTATAATGTTAGGTACTTATATACTTTTCTACACCAAAAGCATATTTTCATGCTTCATAGGGACATTGTTGAATCCGCTTACACGAAACTGATTCTAAAGAGGTCTCTTCACGTGCTTTAATTCCCGGCGTACCTCCGGTATCGTTTGTTAATCGTAACTATATAAACCCGGTGTAAAGTTATATATAATCACCATTGTCAGTTATATTGATATCACTCCACAAGTTCAATCTTCCCTTATCATCCAATTGCATATGGATAAAACCTTTTGTCACCTTCTTCCCGGCTTTAAGAGCCTCTACGTCTTTATCGGTAATCTTTTTCATACTTTCGATATTTTATCGTTACAATTAAATTCATCTTTCATCCTGATCTTTATGCCTCCATATGATAATTCCTTATGAGCTGTGACAAAATAATCAACCGCATCTTCATCTAATAAACTATGCGGGCACCTTTCCCATACAGGACTTTGATCTAGATGATCCCATGTGGCTACAAGTAACCTATTCTTGTCATTATCAATAGCTATTTTGTATGTCCCTGTAGTAGCCTTACGTTTAATGATCGCTCCATTTAACATCTGTTTTTTAGCCCAGCTCCATGAGCCTCTCAATCCAAATGTTCTTATAACCCAGTTATTTATCTTCTTCATTTCAAATTATTTGTTAAAAGTGTAATATAAATATAAATACATAAATTGAATAGGGCTATTCACCATGCCCTTATCAGTAGGATCATCGTATTTGTCAAGCCAAAGACGAAGCGCCTCCCAATCGATATCCTTACGGTCACATACCATGCAGGCTAGGTTAGCCCCGAATAGTTCCCCGTCGCCGCCCAGCGACTTGTTAAACCTCTTGGCTAGTCTTTCCTTGAATCCCTTATCATACCATATCCCGGAAGTAGCGGCATAACAATAATAAGCGTTGTATTTCATTTTCACGCCCATCTTCTCAAACAATGGTGTATGCCATATCCGATCTAAAAGAATACTATTCCACGATATATGAAGGTTCGGAGATTTTTCCTGTATTCTTTCCCCAAGAAATTATCCACACAAGATATAGTCCCGCCTGAATAATACCAATTATTGGCGCCTCTCTTAACCTTATCCGTCATCTTGAATTTATTCTTTCTGTCTTCCACCCTATCCCAAGGTTTCAGTTTATCCTCATTAAATGTCGGGCAATAATGATAGTAATGATTAATCCACGAGAGGTAGGGGTTGTATATCGTGTATCCATTATCGCTGACATATGAGTTCATATCATACCCAAGTTCCTTGGCTAGAATAGATCCCTCATCAGCTAATACCTTCAATATCGGGTTCA
>OGXN01002582.1_pt1 | contig 12382 bp, 10 predicted proteins | sample 1576281 | NCBI WGS metagenome assembly OGXN01 (sample SAMEA3541494, study PRJEB24748) | human gut metagenome | biome: human gut; feature: human-associated habitat; material: faeces | place: China | collected 2012
CCGCAGTGGAACAGCTGACGGCCCGGATAACAGGGATGCTGACCGCCAGTAAGACGGCCCGGATTGAAAAGGACGGCTGCGTCCTTACACTGAACCTGGATGGAAGGAAAGGAGTGCCCAGCCCTGGCGTTTACAGGAAACCCGGACAGTGCGGCAACCTTCCTTCCGGCGAAGCATACATTGCCCCGCTGGAGGACGGCGCTGACGGGGAAATGATAATCGATGGTTCCATGGTGGGAATCGGCAGGCTTGGGTCACCCCTGCGCGTGGTGGTGAAGAAGGGAAAGCTTCAGGAAGTCACCGGGGATAAGAGTGAGAAGCTGGATATACTGCTGGCCAATGAGCGCAATGCCACCATCGGCGAACTGGGAATCGGCACCAATGAAGCAGCTGTGCTGAATGGCGTCATCCTGGAGGATGAAAAGGTTTACGGTACGGTACACATTGCTTTTGGCACCAATACTTCATTTGGCGGCGTTAATAAGGCGGACTGCCATATGGACGGCATCATATTGGAGCCGACCCTGTATTTAGATGATGAGATGGTTATTGATAAGGGAAGGTTTGTTGTGTGATCTTACCGGACGGCCGCGGTTATGGGAGCGGCTGCTGATATTGGTTTTATGCCGCGTACGCTGGCGGCGGAATGGAGATGGATATGGAGAAGGGGAAGGAATTCCGGGTAGGGGTCATCCGGGTACTGACATCAGAGGACCAGGAATTTGTGGACATGCACGGCAATATCATTGAACAGCATTATCCGGGAATCAGGTCCATATCACAGTGTCTCCTGGACCAGCCGGAGGGAATCCACAGCCATGAACTGGAGCAGATTGCAGTGCCTAAGATCGTGGAGACAGCCAAATCCTTTGAGGATGTGGACATGATTATTATCAGCTGTGCCGACGATCCCGGGGTGGAGGAGGTCCGCAGGGCCCTTCCGGGGATGAAGGTCACAGGAGGCGGGGAGACAACGGTTTCCCTGGCCATGAGGTATGGGCAGAAGATTGCTGTCCTTGGGATTGTGGACTATGCCCCCAAGGCGTATCTGCGGATGATCCCGGAAAGAATCGTTGCCCTGGGCAAGCCGGAAGTGACCGGAATGGGAATGAAAGAAGATACTTCTTCAAAAGACGAATAGAATACAGAATATTTTCATAAGCTGATACAAAAGAATTTCCTGGAGGTTTTATGCTGGATATACTCTGGGCTGTAATGCTTCTTACAGGAATTTTGTACGGTGCGCTTACCGGAAATATGAACCAAGTGACGGACGCTGCTCTTTCCTCTGCGAAAGAGGCAGTGTCCCTTTGTATTACTATGGCAGGAATTGTGGCTATGTGGGTAGGTGTTATGCAGATTGCCAGAACTTCGGGACTGGTGGATAAAATGACAAAAGGCATGCAGCCGCTTCTGGCTTTTTTGTTTCCGCGGATACCCGGGGAACACAGAGCCATGGAATTTATTTCTGCTAATATGATAGCCAATTTTCTGGGACTTGGGTGGGCGGCAACACCTTTTGGGCTGAAAGCCATGGAAGAACTGGGGAAACTGGAGGAAGAAAGAAGACAGGGAAAGGCCTTGGGAACGGTCAGAGAAAGAGGTATGGCCAGCAATGAGATGTGTACGTTTTTGATATTGAACATATCATCTTTGCAGCTGATTCCTGTGAATATTATTGCCTACAGAAGTCAGTATGGGAGTGTGAATCCTACAGCCATCGTGGGGCCGGCCATTGTAGCGACCTTGGTGAGTACGGCGGTGGCAGTGGTGTTTTGTAAGGGAATGGAAAGAAGAAAGCATTGACGTATGGCAAGACAGGGTGTATAATGACTCCATTACAGCTTTGCTACGTTGAAGTGTAACGGTTTTATTTGATAAAGTATCGAGGCGACAAGGAGGAAAAAAAAATGAAACGAAAGAAGTTATTAGCCCTTACAATGACAGCAGCAATGGGAATGTCCATGGCAGCCTGCGGAGGAGAATCAGATTCCGCAGAAAGCAGCGGAGACGTCTATAAAATCGGAATCTGCCAACAGCTTGAGCATGATGCTTTAGACCAGGCAACCCAGGGGTTTGAGGATGCCTGCAAAGAAAAATTTGGTGAGGACAAGGTAGAATTTGACAAGCAGAATGCCCAGGGCGAGCAGGCTATGTGCAGCACCATTATCAATAATTTTGTCTCTTCGGATGTGGATTTGATTCTTGCCAATGCGACTCTGCCTTTGCAGACTGCAGCACAGGCTACCGCAGATATCCCGATTCTGGGAACTTCCATTACCGATTATGCGTCTGCTCTGGGCGTCGACCCGGAGGACTGGACAGGTGCTACCGGCGTAAATATTTCAGGAACCAGTGATTTAGCACCTATTGACAAGCAGGAAGATATGCTTCTGGAACTGGTACCGGATGTGAAACAAGTGGGTATTTTGTACTGTTCAGCAGAAGTAAATTCTGAATATCAGGCGAAGATGTTTGCAGAAGAACTGAAAAAAGACGGCATTTCCTATAAAGAATATACGGCGGCCGATTCTAATGAAATCCAGTCCGTTGTCACCAATGCGGTGAGCGAGTGCGATGTGCTTTACGTTCCGACAGACAACACCATGGCGAATAACACAGAAATTATCAATAATGTCTGCCTTCCGGCAAAAGTTCCGGTCATTGCAGGCGAACAGGGAATCTGTGCAGGATGCGGCATAGCTACCTTATCCATCAGCTATTATGATATCGGCTACAAGGCAGGGGAAATGGCGTATGAGATTCTGGCTGAAGGAGCGGATATTACCACAATGGAAATTGAAACCGCACCGGAAGTAACGAAAATGTATAATCCGGCTATTTGTGAGGCATTAGGAATCAAAGTGCCGGAAGGATACGAAGCAATCGCGGAATAAGAGAAGAAAGGATACAGGAGATATGATAACAGGTTATTTGGCATTAGATCCGATGGCTTTGCTGCGGGCGCTTCCGGGAAACGTGGCGCAGGGGCTGATATGGGGAATTATGGCATTGGGAGTATATATCACTTTCCGAATTTTGGACTTTGCGGATTTAACTGTAGATGGTTCGCTGGCAACGGGAGGTGCGGTGGCGGTTATGTTGATTCAGAGCGGCATGCACCCGGCTGTTTCTCTGGTGTTTGCATTCCTGGCAGGCATGGCGGCGGGATTTGTCACAGGGTTTCTGCATACGGCGCTGGGAATCCCCGGAATTCTGGCAAGTATTCTCACACAAATTTCCCTGTATTCTGTGAATTTGGGGATTATGGGAAAGGCAAACCAGAGTATTGGACTGACCCAGAGAAATCTGGTGGCTTCTTCCAGATATGTGACAGCAGATGACAGTGTTTTCTTTTTTGTGAAACTGGTGGCAGGATGTCTGATTCTGGTAGCAGTTGTGTACTGGCTTTTCGGTACGGAACTGGGCTCTTCTATCAGAGCTACGGGCTGTAATCCGCAGATGGCAAGGGCACAGGGCATTAATACAAACTTCACAAAGGTGATTGCACTGATGATTTCCAATGGACTGGTGGGTCTGTGCGGCGGTATCTATGCGCAGTATCAGGGTTCTGCAGACGTCAATGCAGGCCGTGGCGCTATCGTTATCGGTCTTGCAGCCGTGATTATCAGTGAAGTTATTTTTGCAAAACTGTGTGCCGGTAAGAAAATTGCATTTGCCTATACGCTGGCGGCTGTGTTTGTAGGCGCGATACTCTATTTTGTCGCTTATACACTGGTATTATGGCTGGGTGTAAAATCGGATTATATGAAGCTGTTTTCCGCTTTTGTAGTGGCTGTTTTCCTGGCGATTCCTTATCTGAAAGGGAAATATGCAGGGAAGAAGAGGAGGACAAAATAATGGGATACATGCTGGAAATTCAAAATGTACATAAAACTTTTAATCTGGGAACCATTAACGAGAAAATCGCTTTAAACGGTGTAAATTTAAATCTGAATCCAGGCGATTTTGTAACCATTATCGGCGGAAACGGAGCCGGAAAATCCACGACACTGAATGCCATTGCAGGTGTCTGGCCTATTGATGAGGGAAATATCATTGTAGACGGGGTGGATTTGACAATACTTTCCGAACACAAGAGAGCCGTACATCTGGGAAGAGTCTTTCAGGACCCTATGATTGGCACAGCGGCTACCATGTCTATTGAAGAAAACATGGCCATTGCAGCCAGAAGGGGGGAACACCGGGGATTTCGGTGGGGAATTTCAAAAAAAGAGCGTGAGCAGTATAAAGAGCAGTTAAAAGAGCTGAATCTGGGACTGGAAGAGAGACTGAGCAGCAAAGTGGGACTGCTTTCCGGCGGTCAGAGACAGGCCATTACACTTCTGATGGCGGCTATGAAAAAGCCGAAACTACTGCTTTTAGATGAACATACAGCTGCCCTTGATCCCAAAACCGCGGCAAAGGTACTGGAGATTTCCGATAAAATTATCGAGGAAAATCAACTGACGGCTATGATGGTTACACATAATATGAAAGACGCCATTGCGCACGGAAACCGTCTGATTATGATGCACGAAGGACGGGTCATTTATGATGTGTCAGGAGAAGAAAAGAAAAAACTTCATGTTTCCGACCTTCTGGCAAAATTTGAGGAAGCCAGCGGAGGAGAATTTGCCAATGACAGAATGATGTTGGCATAAGACTTGAAAAACTCCCTTTCTTTGGGTATACTGTTGTATCAGAATGAACCAAAGGAAGGGAGTTTTTATGGAAACAAATGAATTTCTGGAGAAGCCCGTGAAGGGCTTATTTTATCGTTATCTGGTTCCTTCTATTATTGGAACTATGGTAACGTCTATTTATGTTCTGGCGGACACTATTATCATAGGAAAAGGGCTGGGAAGTGTGGCTATGGCTGCGCTGAATATCGCTTTGCCTATTTACAATATTTTCTTTGGCATTGGTCTGCTCTTTGGCGTGGGTGGTTCTGTGCTGATGTCAGTGTACCGGGGAAGGAACCTGAAGAAAGAGGCAGATGCCTACTATACAGCCGCCTTTTTTATGAATATTCTGGTGTGGCTGGTCTGTCTTGTGCTGTGCACGGTTTTTATGGAGGATTTGGCCTGGATGCTGGGCGGAACAGAGGAAACCATGCCTTACATTATGGATTACATTCCGTACATTATCTGGGGTATGGGCGGATACTTTCTTTCTGCCTTTTTGCAGACGGTTATCCGAAATGACGGTGCGCCGAAGCTGGCCATGAATGCAGTAATCGCAGGTGGTGTGACGAATATTATTTTAGATTATGTTTTTGTATTCCCTATGCAGATGGGAATGGCAGGAGCAGCCATAGCGACCGTCATTGGCTCCTGGCTTACCGTGGCGATTTTGTTTGTGCACTTCTTTACGAAGAAGAATCAGCTGAAGTTTAATTTCAAAGGAATCCGTCCCGCATTTATAAAAGAAATTGTGGTGAATGGATTTGCCAGCTTTTTGATTGAAGTTTCTGCGGGAATTACGATTTTCATTTTCAATCTGCAGCTTTTGAACTATGTGGGAAATATAGGAGTCACCGTGTTCGGCATTATCTGTAATGTTTCTATTGTGATTATGGGTCTGTGCAAAGGTGTGAACCAGGCGGCCCAGCCGATTATTTCCATGAATCATGGGGCCGGTAACAGAGAAAGGACACAGGAGGTCCGGGGACTGGCTATGAGGAATTCTCTGCTTATCTGTGCTGTGCCGGTGCTTGTGGGATTGATTGTACCTAATTTTTATACATACATTTTCCTCAACCCGGATAAAGACATTCTGTCACTTTCCGCAGAGGCGGTAAGAATATACTTTGTAGGATTTATTTTCCTGGCTGTGAATATGGTGTATATTTCCTATTTCCAGTCCGTGGTGAAAAATATGTATTCCCTGATTATCTGTTTGCTGAGAGGATGTATTTTCGTCATTCTCTTCGTGTATTTGCTGCCGGTGTTTCTGGATGTGTCTGGTATATGGCTGGCTTTCCCGGCGGCGGAACTGCTTACCATGTTTGTGGGAAGCAGAATGATGAAAAAGGATTGACAAAACGAAAACAGGTGCTATAATAAATTACGTTATTTGCATATTGTGCCAATGGAAGGGTGCAGGAAAGCGGCGAAATGCCCACCGAAGGAGTAATACTCTCAGGGGTCTTTTACAAGACGAGACTGTATCTGGATGGCTCTCTGGAGAATCCCATTTATGGGTGCCGAAGGTGTAAGCAGACGGAAATCCGGCTGTGAATCTCTCAGGCAAAAGGACAGTGAAGTTTTTACAGTTGTTTTTGTGCTTCAAAAACAGCTGTGCACAAACGCATTTGCGCTTAAACTGAACTTGAAAAGAGGCTGTCACAGGACGCAGGACTTAAAATGCCATTTGGTATTTCTAAGATGCAGATTGTGACAGCCCTGTTTTTTTTCCAACAATATGCTCTCAATCTAAACAAAGGGAGATAGAAAAATGGAAATGGTAGCATCTGTTGTAGAAGTGGTGAACAAATTTTTGTGGGATTATGCGCTTTTAATCCTGCTTCTTGGAACCGGAATTATTTATTCCTTCAGTCTGAAATTTATTCAGATACGGAAGTTCGGCGCGGGAATGAAGAAAATGTTCGGCGGCTTTTCTCTTCATGGGAAAAGCAGTGAAAACGGTCTCAGTTCCTTTCAGGCTCTGGCGACAGCCATTGCAGCGCAGGTAGGTACGGGAAACATTGCCGGCGCAGCCACGGCCATTGCTTCCGGAGGACCGGGTGCAATTTTCTGGATGTGGGTCAGCGCATTCTTTGGTATGGCCACCATTTATGCGGAGGCCGTTATGGCGCAGCACACCAGAGTAAAAGAAAACGGCGTCATTGTAGGCGGTCCGGTGTACTACATAAAATATATTTTTAAAGGAAAATTCGGCAAATTCCTGGCAGGCTTTTTCTCAGTAGCCATCATTCTGGCACTGGGATTCATGGGAAATATGGTACAGTCCAACTCCATTGGAAGTTCTTTTTATAATGCTTTTGGTGTAAAACCCATGGTTGTAGGTGTTGTGATTGCCCTGGTAGCAGCGTTTATTTTTATCGGCGGAATTAATCGAATTGCAAGAGTGACGGAAAAAGTGGTTCCGTTAATGGCTCTGATTTATATTGTGGGCTGTCTGATTATTCTCTTTATGAATCTGGAAGGCACAGGCAGAGCTTTTCATGACATTTTTGTGGCAGCCTTTGACCCCAAAGCAGTTCTCGGAGGTGCGGCTGGTGTTACCGTACAGAAAGCCATGCGTTTCGGTGTGGCAAGAGGTCTGTTTTCCAATGAAGCTGGTATGGGTTCCACGCCTCACGCCCATGCAACTGCAGATGTAAAGCACCCGGGTGACCAGGGAATTATTGCCATGATGGGTGTGTTTATTGATACTTTTGTTATTTTGACGCTGACAGCGCTGGTAATTCTGTCCACAGGCGCTCTTGCAAGCGGAGAGACGGCAGCTGCGCTGGCACAGGTAGCTTTTGATTCTGCGTTTGGTTCTTTCGGAGAAGTTTTCATAGCGATTTGTATGCTGTTCTTTGCCTTTACGACCATTATCGGCTGGTACTATTTCGGAGAGGTGAATGTGCGTCACCTGCTTGGCAAAAAAGCCGTAAAGGTCTATGCTCTCCTGGTGGTTGTCTGTGTACTGGTTGGTTCCGGACTGAAAGTAGATTTGGTATGGAATATGTCTGATATGTTTAACGGACTTATGGTGATTCCAAACCTGATTGCAATTTTGGCCTCTATTAAGGTAGTTAAGCGCCTGAGTAAAGAGCATGAAAATTTGTAAAAAGTTTTGAAAATATGTGCTGGAAACAGTTGAAAAATTTCCCGACTTGCTTTATTCTATAATCTGTCGCAAAAACAGACACCATATTTATAGAAGGCTCAGGGAGGAAACAAAAGATGTGTGAAAAAACCGTGTGCTTTCAGCACATAGACGAAATAAAGGAATTTGTAAATGCAGCGTGCCGCTGTGATTTTGATATTGATATTATCAGTGACCGTCTGACTATTGACGCAAAGTCCATTTTAGGTGTGTTAAGCCTGGAATACAATAAAGAACTGTGCGTCAGATATGAACAGCAGGATTCAGAATTTGAAAATGTTCTGGGTAAATTTGCAATCGCATAGAGAAAATTCCCGGACAGGGTGTTTACAAAGTGTGCAAGATGTGATAGCATGAGACATATATGTAAACACAGTGACAAAGAGAGTACATGTATGTTTCGTTTTACAGAGAGGCTTTCGTATGCTGAGAGAAAGCGAATGAGGATATGTGGAAGATGGCTTTTGAGAGGCGCACCGAAGTATGAGAGCATACCAAGGCTGCGACAGGTTCCGCCTGTTATAGCGGTAAGGTATGAATGTACCTGGTGAGGTCTGTGCCGCGAGGCAGAGACGAACAGAAGTGGTAACACGGGTAAATAGGACTCGTCTTCTTTGGAAACAGAGAAGACGGGTTTTTTTGCTTTCGGACAGAAGCTTTATACTGCGCCAATTATGAGCCGAACCCTTAGAACAGGAGGAAGAAAAAGTGGATAAAAAGAAATATTATATTACAACAGCCATTGCCTATACTTCAGGCAAACCTCATATCGGAAATACTTATGAGGCGGTTTTGGCGGACAGTATTGCCAGATTTAAAAGACAGCAGGGGTATGATGTATTTTTCCAGACAGGAACAGATGAACACGGACAGAAAATCGAATTAAAGGCAGCAGAAGCCGGCGTGACCTGCAAAGAATTTGTGGACAATGTGGCAGGGGAAATCAAGAGCATTTGGGACTTGATGAACACTTCCTATGACAAGTTTATCCGTACTACAGATGAAGACCACGAAAAACAGGTACAGAAGATTTTCAAAAAACTGTATGACCAGGGTGATATTTACAAAGGATACTATGAAGGTATGTATTGTACACCATGCGAGTCTTTCTTTACGGAATCCCAGCTGGTAGACGGCAAATGTCCGGACTGCGGACGTCCGGTGACACCTGCAAAAGAAGAGGCTTACTTCTTCAGAATGAGTAAATATGCACAGCGTTTGATTGATGACTTGGATTTGGTAGATTACCCTGAGCGTGTAAAAGCACAGCAAAGAAACTGGATTGGCCGTTCCACAGGTGTACAAGCCAAATTTGCTACCACAGCAGGCGACACGGTAGAGATTTATACCACTCGTCCGGATACGATGTATGGCGTTACATATATGGTTATCTCTCCGGAACATCCTTTGATTGAAACTTGGAAAGATAAACTTTCCAACATGGATGAAATCCGTGCTTATCAGGAGGCGGCAGCGAAAAAATCTGATTTTGAACGTACAGAAGTTGCCAAAGAAAAAACAGGTGTGGAATTAAAGGGAGTAAAAGGTATCAATCCTTTGACGCAAAAAGAAATTCCGATTTTTGTTTCCGATTATGTTCTGGTCTCTTACGGTACAGGCGCCATTATGGCTGTTCCGGGTCATGATGCACGTGACTGGGAGTTTGCGAAAAAATTCAATCTTCCGATTGTTGAGGTTGTAAAAGGCGGCGACGTACAAAAAGAGGCATTTACCGAGAATCAAAACGGTACTATGGTAAATTCAGATATTTTAAACGGCTTAACCGTTGAGGAAGCAAAGAAAAAAATTACAGCATACTTGGAAGAAAAAGGCATCGGACATACAAAGGTAAACTTTAAACTGCGCGATTGGGTATTCTCACGTCAGCGCTATTGGGGTGAACCAATTCCGATTGTACATTGCGATAAATGTGGACAAGTTGCGGTTCCTCAGGAGCAATTACCATTGGAATTGCCTGATGTGGATTCTTACGAACCAACAGATAACGGAGAATCTCCGCTTGCAAAAATGACCGATTGGGTCAATACCACTTGTCCAAAATGCGGTGGTCCTGCAAAGCGTGAAACAGATACCATGCCTCAGTGGGCAGGTTCTTCCTGGTATTTTCTGCGTTATATGGATCCGCACAATCACAATGCTTTGGCAAGCACCGAAGCATTACAGTATTGGGCACCCGTGGATTGGTATAACGGAGGAATGGAACATACCACTTTGCATTTACTGTACAGCCGTTTTTGGAATAAATTCCTTTATGATATTGGAATTGCGCCAACCAAAGAACCATACGCAAAACGTACCAGTCATGGTATGATTTTGGGTGAAAACGGCGAAAAGATGAGCAAATCTCGCGGTAATGTAGTGAATCCGGATGACATTATACAAGAATATGGCGCAGATACCATGCGTTTATATGAGATGTTTATAGGCGACTTTGAAAAAGCAGCTCCTTGGAGTACGGCAAGTATCAAAGGATGCAGACGTTTTCTGGAACGCTTTTGGAATTTGCAAGACATCATGACATCAGAGGAAGCGCTTAGTCCTAAATTGGAAGCTTCTTTCCATAGAGCCATCAAAAAGATTGGCGAAGATATTGAAACATTAAAATTCAATACAGCAATTGCGACATTAATGGCTTTGTTAAATGATATTTATGATATAGGCTCTGTAACCAAAGGTGAATTAAGATTATTTACCGTATTGTTAAATATGTTTGCTCCCCATATTTGTGAAGAGGTATGGGAGCATTCTAAGCTCGGCGATGGTATGGTTTGTCAGCAGCAATGGCCTGAATATGATGAGAGTAAATGTGTGGATAAAACCATTGAAATTGCGGTTCAGGTATGCGGAAAAATTCGTTGCAGATTAGAGGTTGCTGCAGATATTGATGCTGAAAGCGCAATTGCAGCTGCAAAAGCAGATGGGAAAGTAGCAGCAGAACTTGCAGATAAGCAAATTGTAAAAGAAATTTATGTACCGGGTAAGCTGGTCAATATTGTAGCAAAATAAAAAACAGGCACTTTAAAAGTGCCTGTTTTTTATTTGTAAAAATTATGCTGTAAAAACAAAAAGGCCGAATCTTTCGATTCGGTATGCCTTTTTGTTAGCATTTATTTCATTGATTAAGTGGGGGAAATCAATGAGCATGTAGCAACGTTATCTCTTGACTACATTTATAGTATACTCGTTTCTTTTCAATAAGGTGTGACTGAATTATGAACAGATTAGTATAATATTGTAAATTGTTCTAATTTGTTTCAGTATTAATCAATGAACTTTTAAAAAGAATTTATATTATAAAAATAAAATCTATTAAGAATCCTCTTATTTGGAAAAAAAGGTAGACTTTATTTCTCACCGAATAATGACCATAAAATGGAAAATGACTAACGCAGTTAAGCCTTTTCGACATTCTACCATATCTATTATTAAAAGTCTACTTAATGTCTGCTTTTGGTTCCATCAGAGGATAATGATATCACCAAGAAAATAAAAAGAGATTTTAGAAGATGTCCATGAATTCCATTTTGCTTTTTGTAGGATTACATATATTAATACGGTTAAGCCTGATATATGAAAAGGAGTGTTTAACAAAGTGAACGTGTGTAAAAAATCCAAAAGTATACTGGCAGTATGTTTATGTGCATTGCTGATACTCACTTTATTACCTTTCCATTTTATGAATATAGTAAGTGCAGTATCAAACAGAGCTTCAGGAAATGAGGAGGCAGGTTCTGTTTCAGTAGAGTATTTAAACGAAGAACGAACTGAGGCAGAAATTACCTACCTGATTCATGCTGAACCGAAAGAGCCGGTGAATGTCATCTTTTTGGTAGACTCGTCAGATACAGGTAAGCAATCAACACAAGAAGCAGGATCGGTCATTGCAGGTTGGAGTGGAAAATCCAGTGACATGGTGTATGCATATGGCTCTAATCCTGTTAAAATCATTACATATGGAGGAAATCAAATTAACGAAACTGATTGGCTTGAAACTGCGGCAGAGTATGATGCCAATACTTCTTTAAGCCAAATTGGCGGAAACGCAGATGAATTGTTGGCAGTGGATAAAGCAATAGAAGCAGTCAAAGAAGCAAAAGATATGAATCATCACCCAACCGTAGTCTTATGGGCACTGGGTTCTTCTGTAAATAAAGAAAATGAACTTAATGATAAACTATCTGAACTTGACAACATCTTGGAAGAAAACGATGCTTTGGTTACTTATCAATACAGCACAACTGTAAGCAGTGTCTTGGAACAATTTGCTGATGAAGCAAAGGCATTGGAAGAATTCTATGCCAATGAACTATTGGTGTCTTTTAGTAAAGCATTATTTGATCATCATGAAGGAACAATGGAGTTAAATCTTGCACAAAATCAAACGATGATAAAAGAAATTACAGAGGCAAGCGCGGAACCGATTAAAGTAACGCTGGTGTATGGAAGCACAAATGCTACTGTTCACCAGGATAAACAGGGAGTTACCATTAAAACCGATGATTTTAATGCAGGTGATATT
>OGXN01002593.1_pt1 | contig 12320 bp, 21 predicted proteins | sample 1576281 | NCBI WGS metagenome assembly OGXN01 (sample SAMEA3541494, study PRJEB24748) | human gut metagenome | biome: human gut; feature: human-associated habitat; material: faeces | place: China | collected 2012
CCGGCTCGGCCACGGCGGCCCAGCGGGAGCTGGACGCCATCGCCTTCAACAAGCTGCTGGGCTCCGGTGTGGGCGACCAGTACCTGGAGCGCCTGCGCGCCCTCGCGGCGGAGACGCCCCTGGAGTACGCGGATCTGACCGGCATGAGCCGGGCCCTGGCCACCGGCTTCGGGGACAGCCCGGAGCGGATGCTGGAACTCATGCGGGCCATCGGCGACGCAGGCAGCGCCGTGGGCGTCTGCGACCGCCGCCATGTCTTTTAAGTCGTAATTATATAGACTGCGTGCATTGAACCGAAAAAACCAATCAGGGTTATACAAAAGTTTCTTCGTAAGTTCCTGCTCTATCCCTCTAGCAATTGGCATTATCGTAGTGTTGATGAAATTATTCCATGCATCGCGTTTAAACTCCCCGATTCCCAAAACAAAAGGCGGCACCCCCAAGATAGCCGCCACCGTTTTTTTATCCAGTTCAACAAAGTCTGCCAATGCAAGGTCTGATAATGATAAGGGTTTTACCTGTTCCACTTGAAATTGGTCTGCCGGAATCATCCAAGGCTCCCCTGCCTCTGTGGTTTCAATGTAATCGTTTAAAAGCTTCTTGCGTCCTTCCGCGTTTGAGAATTCCTCTGTCAAAGCGTCAACCTTTACGATGATGGAAGGCTTCCATTTTGAGGACATAAAACCTTTTTCTGTTGTTGCTGCTTGCTTTAAGTTGTTTGCAACCTCTGATAAAGCTACTTTGTACCCAGCACCTTTCCATGTGTAGTAGCTGTCTGGATTCAAAACAAAATGTAGCAAATTGTCAGGTGCATACTCTGTTCCGTTTACCAAAACCGAGTAGTCCCACAATCCAACAGGCATAAATGAAGCCATAGCAGCAGGCACAGGGTTTAAATCTTTTAAAATACCTCTCTTAAAGACAGGATATACAACCGCGTTTCCGTTCCCTTCCAAAATCATTGTTTTCACTATCCAATGGATAAAAGTGGAACGTGTCATTCTGCTATTGGGGTTAATATCAATTTTCCTGCTCAATTCATTCTTTACCCGAATATCTCCATCTTCCGTATTTTCCATGAGCTGGATTGTCATACTCGCGATTAACTTCGCTATGGTATCTACTGCGGTACATATTTCAGGGTTATGCGATAAACTTGTATACCCTTGACATACAAGCGTGTAATAAGCATCTGTTGCGCATAACCACGAAACGGTTGTTTTCTCTTTCGGCTCTGCCCTTGCTCTTTTTTGTTTGTCTTTCTTTTTGCTCAATCTTCAATCACCCCCTTTGAGCGATTACTCGCCCCACCACTTTTTAGCCGCTTGACTTCTGTCGAGATTTTCCAAGTAACGGACGCATGCAAAAACCGAAGCATCGAATATGTCAATTCTTTGCTCCGGCTGTACTTTTTCATATTGAATCATGTCGTCAGTTTTCTCTATGGCGGATACATTTTCCACACAATATTCAAAAGCTTCTGAATGCAAATAAAAAAGAGTGCCGTTTTTAGCACTCTGTTCTATATATCTGAAACCTTCTGATTTTTTATAAAAATATTGCGGTTGGTCTATAATTTTAAATCCGGCAGACTTCATGCCGATAAAATATCCTCTGCAAAACTTCCGGTCATGCCCTACCTGTCGAATTTTGAAACCACGCTTTCTCATATCAATAAACCAATTTACAACATCAGCATGATTGACCGTTGGACTGTTGCACATTGTCAAAAGTCCGTCATCTTGCCAGCCAAACAAAGGAATGTTATCTTCATCAGCTTTTACATGTGCAGCCACAATCGGGAAAAATGCGTGAGTGATTATAATATCTACACCTTTATAATGTCCGAAAATGGACGCAGCTGTTAAGTCGTGCAGTTTGGATAAATCTGCACCTCCATACCAGTCAATCGGCAATTTTGACAATTCCTCCAACGTCCAGTTATATTTTTGGTCGCTGGCTCGGAATTCATCAATGTTAAAGTATGCCTTGAGCGCATTGGTATACACATTCAATGACTGTGCATAAAAATCCTTTCTCTGCTGCGGGTCGTTTTGCGCTTGTAATGCATCGTTTAATATCTCATCGGGCCGAATTGTTACCCCATATCCTGGGTTCGCCATTTCATGAGTTATCGGATTGATATAGTCAACATTTCCGTTTTCATCTTCATTCGCACAGCACATAAATATGAAATATTGTTCATCTTTCACAGTACCGTCTAATACCTTACGACAATACTTTAAACGCTGTCCCAAAAACAATTGTTCGTTATCCCCCGCCGTAGAAATACCAATCAAAAGTTTGTTCGTATATGCCTTCATAGCTTCCTTAAAAAGATTATATTGTTTCGGCTTTTTGAACGCATGGCATTCATCCACTATAGCGATGTTGCAGTTCAATGAATCTTGTGTATCTGGATTTGCCGCCAGTGCGCGGATAAAAAAGGAACCGTCCGGCAAAGACGATTCCATTGAATGCTCGTTGTTATTGTCTATAATTTTTACTGAACCACCATTTTTAGAGTTCTCACCCATCCTATCAATATTATACCTCAAAAAATTAAAGCTTTCTAAGGACTGCATTAGGGCGGCAGAGGCGATATAAGTTTTAGCGCCTGACCTTCTATACCATAGAGACAAAGCCCATGCAAGCGCAGCCGCTAACCCTGTTTTACCATTTTTACGAGGGATAAATATTAATGCCTCATGATATTTAACTATATCCGTTCCAGCAAGCTTAAAGCCCACAAGATTGTATATAATAAATTTTTGGTACGGCTCTAGTTTAAACTGTATTCCTCTTAACGGCGTACCGTCCAATTTTTCCCCCTGCTGGTGGCATAAAGTTTTTTCTATAATTTGAATGCAAAATTCGGGGGCTTTTGAATCCATCGATAATCAGGGTTCTCCAAATCCTGAAAAAAGCGTTCTACTGCTTGCTGCAATTCTTTACATGCCACCTTTTCCCCTTCTCTGATGCTTTTAGCGTAGTTTATGACATCCGTCCAGTTTTTCCCTTTAACCTGATTCAATTGACCTTAATGCCTCCGCAAGTCCACCTATTTTTTCTTTCTTCGGATTGTCACCTGTCATTTTCTTATAGCTGGACGGAGTTAATCCCAATTCACGCCAGTACATCAACGCGCTTTTATTCAGGTCGTCCCATAAAATCAGTAAAGGGTTTTTCGTCATATTGGTTGAGCCACCTTTGTTTGTGTATTCTATGACAGACTTACCACCAGATTCTTGAAACTCTTTAAACGTTTTATCCCTTTGTTCTAAAATAGCCGCTAAAGTTTCAACAGCTGAATCATACGCATCTTTCTGCACATCAAGTGCAGCCATCTGCTGCAAAATTAAGTTTTTCCATTTGGTTTTAGTCATAAGCTGCACCCCCTTTGTTAAAATTAGTATCAGAGTTGGAAACACTTACCCCCGCCGGTCCCTATCTATACGCTTTTTCAATCTTAATGGTGGGGGCTTCACTACCGCTTTCACTTTCCATGTAAAGACTCTTGTAAGCTTCTTTAAAATTTTTTGCATGCTTAATATCTGTGGTATGACTACAACTATATCCTTCATAACAGAAATCACACTGTGTTCTGTCACACAAATAAAGTATCTTTTTATTTCTTGCGTCTGACTTAATAACTTCTTCTGACTTATCTAAATCTTTTTTATCATGAGTTAAAAGAGACAATCCTTCAGCACTTATCTTTATAGTGAAATATCCAGCATTACCCTTTGATATATTATCCATCGCTTCTTCAATCAACTTATCAATATCAACTTTATCAATCATAAATATTGTACCCTTTAATATCTTCTGTGATTTTTTGCTTTCTCTGGATGTGCTTTATTATGGCAAGCGGAACATCAGCTAACAAGATTACTGTCCGTATATACTAGCTCTGGGTATTCATCAGCATGCTTTATGTGATGAACTGTAGTCGCGTCCACTTTCTTTCCATATCTCTTGCACCACTGACACATATATCCGTCACGCTTCAATATTTTTTTCTGTTTGCGTTTCCATATAGTATCCTTATAATCAAACATACTTACCTCAATAAAAAAAGACCATGCATCAAGCACAGTCTTGTATTTGGACTAGCTGGCAAGGTCACGCCCTTGCTCGATACCACTACTGCGATATAACCAGCTATATATATTCCGTGTCGCCACTACGGATATTTTATGTGTGTTTCCGTGGAATGCCGCGGCACACATGCGTTTTATAGAAAGGAGGTATATAAACCGTCAGGAAAACTAAATTTCCTTGTCTACACTATATCATAGAGGTTATGTGGCTTTTTATGGTCAATTCATTAAGAGCTTTACCGTGTAACCGTAAAATCCATCTATAATCATAATTCATAGTGACCGCGATTTCTTCCCAAGTTAAACCATTGATATACCGATAACGTAAAAGCACCCTTAAAGTATCATCTTCTACAGTATGAAGTGCTTTCTCAATATCTTCTTTTACTGCATATAGCAAATCTATCTTTTTATTAATTTTTTCTTCTTGTTCTTCCAGCTTTTCAATCGTTGACTGCGTTTTATTATTTTCTCCTGAACCTTTCGGCATATCGCTGTAAGTAGGAGTTATTTTTGTACCAAGTGAAAATATTTCATCTTTCTCCATAAAAAGTTGATTTATTTCTCTATCTATCTTCCTATATCTTTTTAGATATTCTTTCTTTTCTTTAGTCGTCATATTTTTTCTTCTTTTTCCTCCCTATCAAATCGCTTATATACAAAATCACACAAAAAATCAGTACACTACCAAACAAAATTATTTCGATCAAAAGAACCCACCAATATCGCAAAAACACGATGAAAGGTATCTGTAAAGCAAGGGTTATTGTTGCTACTAGGCAGAAAAGAGAAGCTATGATGCAGAGGATAATGATGATGTTTTTATTTTTCACCGTGCACCAACTCACTCATCTCCCCAACACACTTGCTTGTATCTGGAATATTTATGTCCGTTCCGCATATATCACAGTGAATTTCTGCACATAATTTATTAGTAAGATAGCCAAGTGTCAGGATACGAAGTCCTTCCTCTCCGCATATGGGGCACTTTGGCGTTTTTTCTTCCCCCATTATCTCCCTCGCATTAAATTCTCGCGCACTCTTTTCTAAAGCGCGTTTGAGTTCATCCGCTGTTATACCTCCGAAATCACTTTGATTAGTCTCTGTGCAGCGCTTATTCCACACCTTCGCAGCTTCTTCTTTTGCGCAGTAGTCGGCACTTACTTTAAAGGCTTTTGTTTCAAGTTCGCACTTGGTGCAGCGCGCACAAACGAATATTGGTCTCCCGCTTACACCATCTATATTCCTAAACTTAGACTCCCCACCACAACAAGGACACTCTTTTAATTTAATTTCTTTCACTTTGTTCACCTTCTCCATAAAGTCTGTATAACTTTTCTTTGAATTTTAATTCTTCGCTTTCTTTTGCAAAATCGTTTTCTATATAGAATTCGGTATTTAGCTGTATTTGTTTTCTTAAAATTTCAGGGAAACCATAAGGTACACCGTCCAGAAAACAATCTCTTTTAAAAGCTTCTATTATTTCTTCTAAATTCTCAAATAACTGCTCTATAAGCTCTTCCAGAGCAAAAACATATAAATACTCATAGTCTTTAACGATTTCTATACATTCTCGCGCATACTGTTCCGCGGCATTTCTCTGTACCCCTTGGCTCATAAGCAGCTTTATAAATCTTTTTCGTGTCATTTTATCTCACCTTCCACCAATCCAAAACTTCTATTGCCATGATACAGTGGTCTTGTAAGCAAAGTTCACCTCTATAGACATAAAGTACTTTTACTAAAATCTCTTTTCCCGTGTATTCATCAGCAGGCAAGAACTCTCTTAAAAGTAGATAGTCTCCCACTTCATACAGTCGGTCATCTTTTCTAACCTCAAAATTTTTGTTATTTTTCAAAATATCATTAAAATACATCGGGTATATTTTTAACTCATGTAACATTTTCATTCCTCCTGCATCAACGCTCCGCAATTAGGACAGTATCTGTATTTTTCATCTCCTCTCGGAAAAGTATCATACCAAAAGCATAAGCTACAAAAACAATCTTCTGTGAGCGTTGTATGACCGTCTTCTATCCACTTGCCACGCTTCACAAAAGAATCGGGTTTAACCTCTTTTACTTCATCTATTAGATGTCTTACCTCTATCACCTGCATAAATAAATCTACGTTACTTGGAAGTATTTTTTTCAGTTCATCTGCATCAATCAATCTCATTTTCGTAGTGCTCCTTTATTCGTTTAAATACATCTTCCGCTGTGAGCCAACCTGCTACACTGTCGCGTTCTGCTTCCTCTGGCGTTAAAAGTCCCATGATTTCTAGCTTGTCCGCTTCTCTTCCATAAGAACCAATACCTTCAACAACTGAAATAACGCGGGTTCCATCAAGTTTATACTTATTCGGATACTCCAAATGGTAGGAAATAAAATTTGAATCTGGGTAGCTTTCACATGTAAAGTCAAAAGGAATCTTTTCTTTTTCAAGCATCTGCTTTAACTTGAAAATTTCTTTATATTTACTCTCTATAAAATATATCGCCATATCACTCACCGTCCTCTGTCACTTCTATAAAAAATCCTCTGTACCTATAATAAGCTAAGAAATTCGCGTTAAGAGTATCCAGAGATAATATATCTTTTGCACATAGCGACACAAAATAAATTCCGTCTATAGCTTCGCTTTTTATGCTCTCTAAAACTTCATCAAATGAAAGGATTTTTGCTTGCATTTTATTCACCATCCTTTGATAGTGCTTCAATTTCGTGAGTGTCAAGAAATTGCGTGTCGATGTATCCGCGGTCGCAACAATATCCCCTACACTCAATCGCACGTTTTTTTAACTTTATAATTTGTACAATTTGTCCTATAGGAAAATAATTCATATCGTTATTAATAACTCTTACAAACTGTCCAATTTTAAACTTCGGTTCTTTTTCAGTCACTCGTTCCAGTGCGAGCTTTGCACCGATAGCAAAATCGAAAGTATCTTCGGTTGAACATTTAGATTCAGCGGTTTTGAGCAACTTTTTCCCCTTCGTACATTTTTGCAGTTGTTGTTTTACCGTCTGTGGTGATGACAACTTTAGGAAGGCTGGTAGCCAAACCAGAAAACATTTCGTCTGTCCAGTGCCACTTTCCGCCATCCTCTTTTACGAGATACATCCCGAAACAATTATCATCTAAAATCGTCACGTCTTCCCCTTTGAATTTTACCATTTCTGAGTTCACAAAATCTGAGAAAGTACGGTTATTCATCGAGTACCATTTACCTATCTCTAAATCATCTCTTACTCTTACCTTATCGCCAACTTTATATTTCATTTTTTACTCTCCTATCTTTTTTGTTTTTTATTGCTTGTGTCTATTACTTTTGCCAGTATCGCAGCCGTATTATTAATATCCGCATCATCGGTTAACATCTTTTTTCTATTCAAGATAAGTAGCTCGCTTCTGGAAACTAACCTTAAGTTTTCAATACTGCAATTCAACCTATTTCTATCTAAAAAAATAAGTGTATGATTTTCAGGTATTTCCCCATGTTGGTTTTCCCATAACATTCTATGTTTTAGCTTCCATTCGTTAGGATCTTTCACCTTTATCTCTATGTAGCCGTCCTTTGTGATACGTTCGCTTCCGATTGGTCTGTAATTTTTAGGGATGTTGCCTTTCTGAAACCATGATTTTTCACAGCCTTTATAACATACACCTTTATAACTTTTATTATGGGGAATGTGTCCTTTTTCAAATTTTCCATTTACCCCATTTTTAAGACCATTCCTTTGTAACAACCCTTTTATTGATTCAAAAGTAACGGATTCGTGGAAGTGTACATTAAATTTGTCTGTTATTTCTTTATAGCTCGTACCTTCTATATTTTTAGCAAGAAAATCGACCATTTCTTTTGTATATCTCATTCCCACTGCTCAAACCTTTTAATTCTTTCTTGCAAAGCTTCTACTTGAATCTTCAAATTTATAATTTCATTCGGAGAAAGCCCAGTGTTTTCGTAGTTGTAAAGCAAGTTTATAGCGCGTTCTTGATGAAGTGGATTTTTTAATATTGGTATTCCGACTTTATTCAACTTCGTTAAATGCTTAATCATTTTTTCTTGTTTCGAGTAAAGGGATTTCATATTTATCTCCTGCCCCATACTCATCCAAATGCTTTTTCACCGACAACGCCAAAACCCCATTATCTATAATATTTTTAGCTATTTTAGTTACTGCTTCAGTACGTTTAATCTCTTTTTCCAATTCATCATCGCTCAGAGTATCATCTTGTAGCCGCTCAATTTGCTCAAAGAGTGCATTATTTAAGTCGCATAGTGTATTTTTCATTTTCTCACCTCAAAATCTTTATGCATTAAGCTCGATTGAATCCCCGTATTATTTTGATACTTCCCACTGCTATATAAATCATAGTCGCCTTTTATGGTGTGATAATAGATTTGGCATACTTCAATATCAGGATAAATAATCAGTGGATGGATACAATAAATTTCCAATGTCCAGTAACCTGCAAAGCCAATATCTCCGAAACCGGCGGTTACATGTATACACAATCCCAATCGGCCTGTAGAAGAACGTCCTTCCAGCATAGGTACATATTTACTGGTAGTTGTAAATTCTTTAGTTCTTCCCAAATACAACTTATTTGGTTCCAGCAATAATCCTTCTTCCGGAATCACTAATTTTTTGGTCGGATTCGGCTTTTTCATGTCCAGTATTTCATTTTCATATACCAATAGCTCATTATGCAGTGTTAAGTTATAACTGTTCGGATTTACTTTGCTTCGTTCAAACGGTTCTATAATAATATCCGTGCCTACTGCACGTTCAATCTCTCTTCCTGATAATATCATGTCCAAATCCCCCTACCGTTTCAGCCTAGCAGCCAATGCTACCCAACCTTTTTCTTCTTTGCGTTCTATGATTTCAAATTTTTCACTGACAGCATCCAAGACATCCTGCTCCCGAGTATCAATAATACCACTCATAATATAAATGGAATCCGGATATAAATATTGTTCAATGTCTTCTGTTAACACCATAATGACATCAGCAACAATGTTGGCAAGTACAATATGGTATTTCCCATTGATTTGTTCCGTCAAATTCCCTGCAATTGCAGTAAACTTATCTGCAACATGATTAATTTCTGCATTTTCCACAGCCGTTTTTACTGCGAGCGCATCTATGTCCACACCTACTGCAGAATTTGCACCTAAGAGCAATGCGGCAACGGATAGAATACCGCTTCCGCATCCCACGTCAAGCACATCCATATCCGATTTGATATATCGCTCTAACAGTTCCATACACAAACGAGTTGTTTCATGAGTACCTGTACCAAATGCCAATCCCGGTTCCAAATGCAGCACTTTTCTGTTTCCTGCATCATAATCTTCTTCCCAAGTAGGACGAATCAGCAGAGATTGACCCACAGGAATAGGCTTAAAGTACTTTTTCCAATTATTTAACCAATCCTCCATAACACAGTCTGCTGTATCAATGGTAAAAGGAACTCCTTCAGCAGTGTAACGTTCCTGCAAAAATGAAATGGCTTCCGCAGGATTCTCTTCGGGACTGATATATACATGTATAATACCTTTTGTGCGGTCTTTATTTAACAGTTCTTCATCAATTAAATCAATATGAGCAATTTCCCACGCTTCCTGCTCCAAATTGGAATAATCTTCAATATAGATACCATATGGTACCACCATTTGCGCAATATCACCTGCACGGTCTACATCTTCTGCCGGTACGGTAATGGCAATTTCGGTCCAATCCATGCTGTCCTCCATGTTTTTCGATATTATAATGCTTTATTATACAATAAATGCTGCCATAATACAATATGGAGAATTTTGTATTTTCTGTTTTTATATGATATACAAAGTACTGCTGAAAACAAATTTAGATTTATGACTTATAGTCAAAAAACTCCCTATTTCAAATGAAAAGGGAGTTTTTTATGTTATCAAACATTATACATTGGAATTCTGACCGAACACTTTCAACTGCCTTACATACTCCTCGCTGACCGGAGATAATTTTGCATTTTTTAACGTGACATAACCTATTTTCATAGTTTCATCTGTATCAATCGGCACGGCGATAAATCCTTGCTTTTTGTAAACATCATCCATAATACCGCAACAGATGGTGAAAGCATGAATTTGACGAATCAGTTCCATCATCGTTGCGCGGTCGTTGGTTCGTATCACATCAGGAAACGTATATTTGCTTTCCGTTTCTTCTGATAAAAAAGAAACACTGTTTTCCCCTTGTTCAAATATCAAGTAAGGATACTGCTGTAATTCCTGATAACTGATGGAAGGTTTATGAGCTAGCTGATGTTCATGCCATAAATAGGCGTAAATACTGCACTCAAATAAATAATGAAACTCTAAATTATCATTTTTCAGTCTTTTTTTCATGTAAGCTTCATTGGATTTACTTAAATATATAATACCCAATTCACTTCTTGACGCACAAACATCTTTCATAATTTCACCGGTTCTGGTTTCACGAATAGCAGTTTGATATTCACTTAAATTCAACTGTTTGACTGTATTGATAAACGCTTTTACCGCAAAAGCATAATGCTGCGTAGATACAGCAAACCGCTTCTTTTTTTCATGAGCACGCACATACTGATGCTCGATATAATCATATTGCGCAACAATGAATCTTGCATGTTCCAAAAAAGCGCTTCCCTCTGCAGTCACATATACACCCTTATTGGTACGTTTAAAGATATCAATTCCGGTTTCTTCTTCCAAAGCTCGAATTGCTGCAGATAAACTTGGCTGTGATATCAATAATTGTTTGGCAGCTTCATTCATGGAACCGACATCTGCAACCTTGACCGCATATTTTAAATGTAGTAGCGTCATGAGCATTTCCCTTTCTAGTGATTAAATGTAATACTCGGTGTTGTCTTCTTCCTTCATATTAAATATACGGAAAACCTTGTCTCTCAGCTGTAGAAAATCTCCTCCGGTCCTGTCGCGGTGACTCCCCAGCCCAATTGGTATAACAGCCTTTATTCTACCCGGATTCGGACTCATAACCACAATTTTATCTGCCAGAAACACAGCCTCATCTATATCATGCGTTACAAAAATCACTGTTTTATTTTGAGATTTTGTAATATGCAAAAGATCATCCTGCAATTTGTAACGCGTAATTGCATCCAAGGCTCCAAACGGTTCATCCATAAATAAAATTTCAGGGTCAACTGCAAGACCTCTGGCAATTGCTACTCTCTGCTGCTGTCCACCGGACAACTGTGCCGGATGTCGTTTTGCAAAATTCTCCAAGCCAACCAGCTGCAAATATTTCATAGCAATTTGCTTTCGCTCTTGTTTTGGAACCTTTAAGGTTTCCAATCCTAATTCTACATTTTTTTCAACCGTTCGCCAAGGGAGAAGACCATAATTTTGAAAAATTGTGACATATTTTTCGGAAGGCGCCTTTACTTTTTGACCATCAATGGTAATGCTTCCTTCTGTTAATGTTTCAAAACCCGCAATAGAATTCATTAAGGTGGTCTTTCCGCAGCCGGAAGGTCCCAGCAAACAAATAAATTCACCTTTTCCTATTTGAAGCGAAATGTGGTCAAGCGCTGTAAAGCTTTCTCTGGAAGAGCGAAATCCACCAGGCTTCTCATATATTTTGGTAGCGTCTTGAATTTCAATATACATATTGTCACGCCTTTCCCCATGCTTTCATCACGGTTTTTTCAAATTTTCCGATGAGTGCATCTAAAATAAATCCTATCACGCCAATCATCACCATTGCAGCAAGCAAATAATCCATTCTTAAATTATTTCTGGCATCTATAATCATATAACCAAGCCCTGACTGGGTTCCGACCATTTCTCCTGACACCAAAAATATCCATGCAGAACCCAAAGCCACATGCAAACTGTTTGCAATTTGCGGGAATACCGCGGGAAATACAATTTTATATAATACCGCAGGCTGCTTAATTCCAAAATTCTTTGCTACCTTTAAATAAACAGGGTCTATATTGCGTACAGCAGAAATGGTAGAAAGTAAGATAGGGAAAAAGCCTGCAAGAAAAATGATAACAATTGCGGGAACGTCTCCAATGCCAATAAACAGCACAATAAAGGGCATCCAAGCCACTGGAGCAATCGGACGAATGATTTGTAGAATAGGACTGATATATCCGTATAACGGTTTAAACCATCCTATTATCAAACCTAAGATAGCTGCTGAAA
>OGXN01002619.1_pt1 | contig 12204 bp, 9 predicted proteins | sample 1576281 | NCBI WGS metagenome assembly OGXN01 (sample SAMEA3541494, study PRJEB24748) | human gut metagenome | biome: human gut; feature: human-associated habitat; material: faeces | place: China | collected 2012
ATCAACGCTCGCCGGTTCTATGAAGATAACGTTTGCATTGGGGAATTGACGGGTGTTGCGGGATTGGGTGGTTTAATATTATCTGCACCTTATCGACTTGCCCGTATCACATCTTTTCTGGACCCATGGAAAGATCCATTAGGTGCAGGATTTCAAATCATACAATCTTTATTTGCGATAAGTCCTGGCGGCATCTTAGGTGTTGGTTTTGATAACAGTATGCAGAAGCATTTTTATCTTCCAGAGCCACAGACTGATTTTATATTTGCGATATTTGCGGAAGAATTTGGCTTTATCGGATGTGTGTTTTTGATTCTGCTATTCCTGCTAGTTATTTATGAAGGTGTAAAGATTGCGAAAAACTGTGTGGATCCCTATTTATGTTATGTAGCGATAGGATTGATTTCATTGTTCGCCATTCAGGTAATGATCAATTTAGGCGTTGTTGTCGGCTTATTTCCAGTAACGGGCATCACACTTCCATTTATTTCCTATGGTGGAAGCTCGCTTGTGGTTATGATGGGAAGTATGGGGTTACTCGCCAGTATTGCGAATGAAGAGTAATAGAAAAACACAAAAAATACTAACGGAAATACAAGATACATGGTATAATAAAAAACAAGGAGTGATGAGATGAGAATGCTGATTGCCACAGGTGGCACAGGGGGACATATTTATCCTGCCCTGGCGTTAGCGGATGCTGCCAAAAGTCAATATAAAGATATAGAAATTCTATTCGTAGGGAACGATGATCGAATGGAAAGTGAAGTGGTACCTGCACAAGGATATGCATTTCGTGCACTGCATGCCAGTGGATTAGTAGGCAATCCAATGCAGAAGGCAAAAGCCATTCTGTTAATGATGAAGGCTTATCGAAAGGCACTTCGCATCATAGACGAGTTTCAACCAGATATTGCGATTGGATTTGGAGGTTATGTCAGTGCACCAGTCATGCTTGCTGCACATAAACGCCATGTAAAAACGATGATACATGAACAAAATTCTATTGTTGGTGTTTCAAATAAAATGGTCGCAAAAAAGATGGATGGAATCGTTATTTGTTATGAAAAATGCTATGAGGAATTTGGCAGAGAACATACTCGTCTGCTTGGAAATCCTCGTGCAACAAGTGCAATCAATGTAAAATTTGATGCACAATATTTTACATCATTGGGCTTATCAATGGAAAAACCGACTATTTTGGTGGTTATGGGATCTTTGGGTAGTACCAGTGTAAACGAAATTATGAAGGATGCACTTCCACAGGTTGATGAAAAATATCAGATTCTTTTTGTGACAGGAAAGAACAATTACAAAGAAATCAAGGCAAGTGTTCATCAGAAAAATATTATTGTTGTTGATTATGTGAAACAGCTGGAAATTATGGAACATGTTGATTTGATCGTATGTCGTGCTGGGGCGACAACAGCCGCAGAAATTACGGCATTAGGGACGCCAAGTATTTTAATTCCAAGTCCATATGTTGCACATAACCATCAGTTTTATAACGCTTCAGTACTGGTTGATCAGCATGCTGCATTTATGATTGAAGAAAAAGATTTGAATGCGAATACGCTGAAAGAAAAAATCAATCAGATTATGGGTAATCGTGAATTACAAAAAACGATGAGAGAAAACGCTTTGTCTTTAGGGAAACCAAACGCAAGTTCGGATATATTGGCATGGTGTGAAGAAATGGTAAAGGTGAAAGATAAATGATATTAGAGAAACGCTTACAGGCTTATGGAGATGTAGAAAGTAATATCTCGTTAAGCAAGAAAACGACTTTTCGTATTGGCGGGAACTGTAAATATTATATTTATCCAAAAAGTGAGTTGGGCTTACTTAGAATATTGGATATCCTGAAAGAAGAACAGATTCCTGTAAAAATATTTGGCAAGGGAAGCAATATCCTGTGTAGTGATGATGATTATGAGGGTGCAATCATCAATTTAGACCGTTATTTTACGGATAGCTATTTTGAAGAAGATGGCACCGTTGTTGCTCAGGCTGGATGTAGTACTGTATTGCTGGCTCATGAAGCAATGAAAAATTCCTTTAGCGGACTTGAATTTGCAAGTGGGATACCAGGAACCATTGGTGGAGCAATCTTTATGAATGCTGGTGCATATAAGAGTGATTTTTCACAGATTATTGAAGAAGTATATGCTTTAAAAGATGGCACAATTGTGAAAATCCCAAAAGAAGAACTTGATTTTCACTATCGCCACAGTGATTTCCAGGTACACCGTGACTGGATTATTTTAGGAGCACGTATGAAATTACAGCCTGGTGATCAAAAAGAAATTCGTGATTTAATGGATTCCCGCAGAAAGCGTAGAATGGATTCACAACCACTGGATAAGCCAAGTGCTGGCAGTATGTTTCGTAATCCTGAAAGTGCACAGGCTTGGGAATTGATTGAAAAAATCGGTTTTCGTGGTAAGAAAATCGGTGGTGCAATGGTGAGTGATAAACACGCCAATTTCATCGTTAACGATGATGGGGCAAGTGCTAAGGATATCAAAGAACTGGTAGAAATGATTCAAAAAGAAGTCAAGGAACGATTCGGCATTGATTTGATAACGGAAGTTGAGCGCTTTAATTGGAAGATATAAACGATTTATTATATAACGATGTCGAAGCCAAGTTTCTTGCCTTGCAGAATAAAAAAAAGAAACGTAAAAAAAGACGCAGAAAGATTCGTCTGATTGTTTTATCCGTCTTATTGCTGAGTGGAGCTTTGTATTTTACAAGTGATTCCAGTAAGGTAAAAAGTCTGGATGTAAATGGCAATTTGTTTTACACGAAAAATATGGTATTGAAGAAAGCAAATCTTTCTTATAATACCAGATACATAGTCATGCCAAAGCTGTATATTGAATATAAACTGAAACAGGATGACATGATAAAGGATGCAGAGGTAACAAAAGCTAACGGATCCATTCATATCCATATCAAAGAAAAAACAAGTATAGGATATTTCGTGAAAGATGAAAAAAACTATGTATTGCTGGAGGATGGATCTACTAAAGAAATCACACAGGATAATCTTTCTGTTATCGCAAACTTTCCTTTGATTGATGGTTTTGACGACAAGCAGTTAGTAAATCTGGCAAAAAGCTTTGCCGTGAAAGACCGTGAAGTATCACAAGAAATGATATCCATGATATCTGAAATACACCCGTATAAAGCAAGCTATGATGCAAACATGGTAAAACTTGTTATGCAGGATGGAAACTTTATATATACGGATTATGCTTCCATGCCATTGTTAAAGGATTATAAGGAAGTGGTATTGAAAAATATCAAAGAAGGGAAAAAGAAACGTCTTTGTGTAGTGATGGATGATGCTACAGCAAACATTCATACAGAAGATTGTTCGTCATTTTAACCTAAAAATCATGGATTTCATATAGATTAGTTGGAATTTCTAAGGTTATTTGATATAATAACTAAGATGTAAGGAGGAATATTATGTCAATCTCTAAAAGTACACGGTATGGAAATATCAATATTTCTATCGATGCAATCGCATCTTTGGCTGGTGGTGTCGTAAGCGAATGTTATGGTGTTGTTGGAATGGCAAGCCAGAAGTTTGTAAAAGATGGAATTGCTGAATTGCTGGGAAAAGAAAATTACGCAAAAGGTGTCGTTGTCAATCAGAAAGATAACGCATTGGAACTAGATTTATACATTATCGTTTCACATGGAGTGAAGATCAGCGAGGTCGTTCATGAAGTACAGGAACGTGTTAAATATACATTGGAAAAATCATTGGAACTGGACTTTGAAAAAATCAATGTTTATGTACAAGATGTGAAAGTAATGAAGTAGGTAGAGCACTATGGAAATAATTAATGGACAAATATTTAAGGATATGCTGGCAAGCGGAGCAAATCTGTTAACCAACAAATTCAGTGAAATCGACGCATTAAACGTATTCCCTGTTCCAGATGGGGATACCGGAACAAACATGTCATTGACATTTAATGCTGGTGTAAAAGAAGCACTTGCATGTACAAGTGATGATGTATGTGAAATCGCAAAAGTATTATCAAAAGGATTATTGATGGGGGCACGTGGTAACTCAGGTGTTATCACATCACAGATTTTCCGTGGTTTGTATCAGGGTGTTGATGGTATGCGTGAGATCAATGGTTTCCAGCTTGCCAATGCGCTTGTGACAGGAAGTCGTGTTGCTTATAAAGCCGTTATGCGTCCAGTAGAGGGAACTATTTTAACAGTTGTACGTGAAGCAGCGGATTACACATATGCTTATGCGACTTCTACAGAAAATGTAACTTGTTTACAGGTTATGGAAAAAATGTTAGAAGAAGCAAAAGAAAGTTTGAAACGTACACCAGAATTATTGCCTGTTTTGGCAGAAGTTGGTGTTGTGGATAGTGGTGGTGCTGGTTTAGTCACAATTTTTGAAGGATTTGTTTCCGCATTAAAAGGAACAGTTATTCAGAAAGAAGAAAGTACAGGTACCAGTGAAGTTGCCGGCGCTGGAATGGAAAGTGAAGAATATGGTTATTGTACAGAATTCATTATCCGTTTAAGTGAACATGCACAAATGACTTTCAAAGAAGAAGCATTACGTGACTCACTTGCTCGTATTGGTAATTCTATCGTATGTGTTCGTGATGATGATATCGTAAAAGTACATGTTCATACTTTAACACCAGGAGATGCTTTAAATCTTGGACAGCGTTATGGTGAATTTGCAAAATTAAAAGTTGAAAATATGCAGGAGCAGCATGAGAATATCATGATGAATGCGACTGTAGAAAAGGTTGAAGAAGAAGAAAAACCTAGATCTAAATATGCAATCATTACGGTTGCTGCAGGAGAAGGCTTAAAAGAGATGTTTACAGAATTGCGTGCTGATTATGTCATTAGTGGTGGTCAGACGATGAATCCTTCTACAGAAGATTTTGTAGAAGCTGTTCATAAGGTAAATGCAGATAATATCTTCATTCTACCAAACAATTCTAATATTGTACTTGCTGCTCAGCAAGCCGCAACTGTTTGTGAAGATCAAAATATTCATGTGATTCCAACAAAGACGATTCCTCAGGGATTAAGTGCTTGTATTATGTTTAATCCAGATGTTGATTTCGATATGAACTTATCTGAAATGAGCGATGCTATCGAACTTGTGAAAACTGGTCAGGTAACATATGCAATCAAAGATACAACATTTGAAGGAATGGAAATCAAAGCTGGAGAGTTTATGGGTATTAAGGAAAAAGATATTGTTGTATCTCTTCCTGATAAAATGGAAACAACGCGTCAATTAATTGATACCATGATAGATGATGACAGTGAAATCGTGACATTGATCTATGGTGAAGATGTAAAAGAAGAAGAAGCAAATGAAATTGTATCTTATATCGAAGATAAATATGATGTTGAAGTAGAAGTAAATAATGGGGAACAACCAGTTTACAGCTTCATCATTGGTGTAGAATAGTATAGTACACAATACAATTAAGTATTTAATAAAAGCCTGAATAGTTCAGGCTTTTTGTATTATTAGGAGAATATTATCAACGTTTGAAACGAATATGTTTGATTTCTCTTCTTTCGCATCATGTGTTGCATTCGTTCAGATAAAGCTGTAAATAGGAAAATAGTTTGGTCATAGGATTGTAAAAAAGTAGTAAAAAAAATTTGACACAGAAAGCATAATTCTGTAAAATTAGTGTATCGAACAAAGGCGTTCAAAAGAGGAAACATAAAGTGTTTTCGTATTTCTTTGACGCCTTTTTTTCGTAAAAAAGGAGAAATGCTTATGGTTACTACAGAAAACGATATGATGGATTTTATTGAAGAATATGATGTGAAATTCATTCGACTGGCTTTTTTTGATTTACTTGGAAGGCAAAAAAATATTTCCATTATGCCTAATGAATTGTCTAGGGCATTAACAACAGGTATGAGTTTTGACGCATCCGCGATAGATGGATTTAAGAGTATTGCGGATTCAGATTTATTTTTGGTTCCTGATATTTCTACTCTGGCAATTTTGCCATGGCGACCTCAAAGCGGCAGAGTGGTACGCATGTATTGCGATATCCGTTATTTAAATGGTGAAGCTTTTGAATTGGATTGCCGTAAGATTTTATATCGTACATTAAGCAAATACCAGGAATCAGGTTATGAATTCATGGCGGGTACAGAATGCGAATTTTATTTATTTTTACGGGACGATGATGAAAATCCTACAAAAGTACCTTATGATCACGCTGGATATTGTGATATCGCACCTTTGGATAAAGGTGAAAATGTGCGTCGAGAAATCTGTCTAGAGCTTGAAGAAATGGATATCATCCCTGAAAGCAGTCATCATGAACATGGACCTGGACAAAATGAAATTGACTTTAAATTTGATGAAATTATGAGTGCCTGTGATAATCTAATGACATTTAAGAACGTCGTAGATGTTGTTGCATTACAAAATGGTTTAAAGGCGGATTTTTCACCAAAACCAATGGCAGGGGCTGCGGGGAACGGATTACACCTTAATCTTTCCTTATATCAAAACGGAGAAAATTTATTCGTAGTTTCTGAAGATACATTGCATGCATTTATCGCTGGTATTTTATATCATATACGAGAAATTACAGCCTTTTTAAATCCTATGGAGGAATCTTATGATCGTCTTGGAAAAGATAAGGCACCCAAATATATTGCATACAGCAGGAATAACCGGTCTGCTTTAATACGTATTCCAGCAGCTGATCAGCATCATACCAGAATTGAACTACGTTCGCCTGATCCTATGTGTAATCCTTATCTGGCTTTTACACTTTTGGTGGAAGCAGGTATGGATGGAATTAAACAACACATGCATGTAGAGGAAGTTAAAGGCGATATATTTGAACATCATGAATTGTTGCAACAGCTGCCGAATACATTAGCGGACGCAAAGAAAATTGCAAGAGAGAGCTCCTTTGTCAAAAATATTCTACCACAAGATATCATCGACTGGTATTGTCGCTAGACATATGCTATGAAAAAGGGGTGATAGAAAAATGATACGGATACTGATTGTTTCCAATAGTAATAAACTAAGTGATTATTTACGCAAGTTTTTATCAATTGAAGAAGATGTAAGTATGACTTTTTGTACAAATGCTTCTAAAGCACGTCGTCTTTTTCTGGAAAATTCATACGACTTGATTATCATTAATTATCCCCTGTTAGACGAAAAAGGATACGCTTTATGTTTTGATATAAGTGAAAAAAGTGATGCAAGTATATTGACGTTGATACAAAATAGTGAGATTGAACTTATTCAAGGGCGTATGGAAAAGGCTGGTATTATGGCCATTCCTAAGCCTGTACATCCCACTGCTTTGTATCAGGTATTGAAATTTGCGATATTGACACATCGAAAACTGGAAAAGATACGTAAGGATAATGGAAAATTAAATCATCGTATAGAAGAAATTAAAACCATTAACCGGGCAAAGTGCCTATTAATGGAGAATGGGAAGATGAGTGAACAGGATGCCCATCGTTTTCTTGAAAAGAAGGCAATGGACACACAACAGACAAGATTACAGATTGCAAATGCTGTCATACGAAGATATCATAGGAGATGAGAAAATGGAAGAATGGAATGAAGATGTACTGCATGAGGAATGTGGCGTTTTTGGAGTATATAAGGATAAAGATGCGGCATTTCTTACATATTATGGCTTACATGCGTTACAGCATCGTGGACAGGAAGGCGCAGGAATCGTAACAAGTGATGGCATGCATATGAAAATAAGAAAACGTCGTGGATTGGTGAGTGAAGTATTTCATGAAGAACATTTAAAAGATCTACAGGGAATTCATGCAATTGGCCATGTACGTTATGCGACAGCAGGTGGCAGTGAGCTGGAAAATGTTCAGCCTTTGTATGCAAAGCTGTTGAAGGATGGATTTGCGGTCTGTCATAATGGACAAATCATTAATGCGCACAATTTAAGAAAAAAACTGGAAGCAGAAGGTAGTATTTTTCAGGGCAGCAGCGACAGTGAAATTATTCTGCATCTGATACAAAAAGCAAATGGTACGTTTTTAGAGAAGATTAAGGAGGCGTTTTCCCAGATCGAAGGTGCATTTGCGGTATTGGTATTAACAAAAGACAGCCTTTATGCAATCCGTGATGCAAAAGGACTACGCCCTTTGTCATTTGCCTCATTGAATGAAGGTGTCTGTGTCAGCTCAGAAACATGTGCATTTCAAGTGACGAATGCGGATTATATTGATGATGTAGCACCTGGTGAAATTATTGGATTTACACCAAAAGGCATGATTCGTACACATTATACAACGGCTTGTGATCACCATATGTGTGCAATGGAATATGTTTATTTTTCAAGACCAGATAGTGAACTGGATGGTATCAACGTACATAATGCCAGAAAGCGATCTGGTATGATTATGGCAAAACGTGATAAAGATATCCAGGCGGATATCGTTGTTGGGGTTCCTGATTCTTCTACTTCTGCTGCTATTGGATATGCAGAGCAAAGCCGTATACCTTTTGAACTTGGATTGATCAAGAATCGTTATGTAGGGAGAACATTTATCAAGCCAACCCAGGAACAAAGAGAACGTGGTGTCAAGATGAAGTTATCCGCTGTACGTTCGATTGTAGCTGATAAAAATATTGTTTTAATTGATGATAGTATCGTTCGTGGGACTACCAGTAAACGAATCATACAATTACTGAAAGAGGCAGGTGCTCATCAGGTACATGTTAGAATCGCAAGTCCACCTATCTGTTTTCCATGTATATATGGTGTGGATACATCGTCTTATGAAGAATTGATATCGGCGCGCATGAATGTAGATGAATTATGTGCGTATTTAGGTGCTGATTCTCTTCGCTTTTTGGATATTCATGATATGAAGGAAGCGTTTCATACCGAGAAATTATGTTGCGCATGTTTTAATGGGGCATATGTGACAGATTTATATGATTATCAATCTATTATAGAAAGAAAACCAAAAAAGTAAAAACACATCATTACGATGTGTTTTATTTAAATATTAAGGGAAGTTTATGTGTAATTCTTGATAACTAAAAGCTGTATAATAAGTCGCCATAAGTTGGGAATGGCCAGTAAGATTTAGCACAAATACGCTCTAATGCATCCGCACCTTCTCGAAGGACAGCCATGGCTGGCAGGATGACATCCCGATTATAATTGGCGATTTCCTGATTTGATGTAAGCTCATCACGATGTGCAATTGCTTCATCCAATGCAGTATACCCATGATATAAATCTTTTATATAACTGCTTAATTGTTTTATAATCGCTTCTTCACTGCTTGTGTCTATATCTTTTGAAACCATACGTTTTTGAAGGACCTCATCGGATAAATCTTTACTGTATTTTAAAACAGCTGGTAAAATCTGAGTTTTCGCAATTCTAGACATTGTTAAGGATTCAATACGGATGACCTGATTGTAATTAGATAATCCGATTTCATAACGGGCTGCCACTTCGACTCGTGTATAGACTTTGTGTTTTTCAAATAATCGCAAGTTTTTTTCATCAATATAATGAGGCAGGGCATCTGCTGTTGTCTTCAAATTTAATAATCCACGCTTTTCAGCTTCTTTGACCCATGCATCTGTGTATCCATCTCCATTGAAAATGATGCGTTTATGTTGATGGATGGTCTGTTTGATCAACGCATGCAAGGCAGTTTGAAAATCTTCTGCTTGTTCAAGTTGATCGGCAAACTGACAAAGTTCTTCTGCGACAGCTGTATTTAATATGACATTGGTACAGGCAATGTCTTTATTGCTTCCTAACATACGGAATTCAAATTTATTGCCTGTAAAGGCGAAAGATGATGTACGATTACGATCAGTGGTATCCTGCTTGAATTCTGGCAGGGTATGAATACCGATTTTCATAACAGCTTTATCTTTATCACGATAAGGAACACCTTGTTCAATAGAAGATAAAATATTGCTTAATTCATCACCTAAGAAGATGGAAATGATTGCAGGTGGTGCTTCGGGGGCACCTAAACGATGATCATTTCCAGCACTGGATACAGAGATCCTTAACAAATCCTGATATTCATCAACCGCTTTGATCACAGCGCACAAAAATAATAGGAACTGAGCATTTTTACTAGGTGTATGACCAGGTGCCAGCAGGTTTTCTCCTGTATCGCTCGCAATAGACCAGTTGTTGTGTTTTCCACTGCCATTCACGCCTTCAAATGGTTTTTCATGTAGTAAGCAGACCAGATCATGACGATAGGCTGTTTTTTTCAATATCTCCATCGTCAGCTGGTTATGATCACTTGCGACATTGACTAATGTAAAGATTGGCGCAAGTTCATGCTGGGATGGTGCTACTTCGTTGTGTTGTGTTTTCGCCAAAATACCTAATTTCCATAATTGTTCATTTAGATCATCCATAAATTCTTTTACTTTTGGTTTAATGACACCAAAGTAATGATCATCTAATTCCTGTGTCTTTGCCGGTTTGTTGCCAAATAATGTTCTACCAGTATAAACCAGATCTTTTCGTTTAAAGAACAGATCTTTTTCAATTAAGAAATATTCCTGTTCAGGACCTACCGTAGTAATTACACGATGAACCTGATTGCCAAATAGTTTTAATACCCTTCTGGCAGCGTGATCAATCACTTCCTGGCTTCTCAATAACGGAGTTTTCTTATCTAAAGATTCTCCATTATAGGAACAGAAAATCGTAGGGATACATAATACATTATCCTTGATAAAGGCATAACTTGTTGGATCCCACGCAGTGTATCCTCTTGCTTCAAATGTTGCACGTAACCCTCCACTTGGAAAGCTGGAGGCATCGGGTTCACCCTGAATCAGTTCTTTACCACTGAATTCCATAATAATTTTATCATTGCCTTCCGGTGTAATAAAGGCTTCATGTTTCTCTGCTGTGACACCTGTCATTGGCTGAAACCAGTGTGTATAGTGTGTTGCGCCTTTTTCAATTGCCCAGTCTTTCATGGCATTCGCAATGACATTTGCGCTTTCTTCATCTAATGTCTTATCTTCATATAAACATTGATGATAAGCTTTGTATGTAGCTTTTGGCAGCTTTTCTTTCATCACGGTATCATTAAATACCATAGAACTGAATAATTCACTGATGTTATTCATACAATTCCTCCTTGTTTCTTAACAAATGAAAAAGGTGCTGATAGGAGTTTGTTTCCATATCAGCACCTTTGCCGTTTGTATGGTAATAGAATATGCTGATTTAGATAGATTGTCAAGTATAAAATGAAATATTTTCTGAAATAAATGTAAAAAATGTGAGTTATAGTAAGGGAATGTTTGCCTCTTTACAGCCTTTTATTGTTTGATCATCCCATAAAGATACCTGTACTTCACCAATATGTGCTTTTTCTAACAGAAGCATACAGATACGGGATTGCCCAATACCACCACCTATGGTACTAGGTAATACATCCTCTAATAAGAGCGTATGGAATGGAAGTGCCATTCGTTCTTCACAACCTGCTTTTTTTAACTGTTCCATTAATGCTGTTTTGTCTACACGAATGCCCATAGAGGATACCTCAAATGCTTGTTGGAGTGTTTCATTCCAAAATAAAATATCTCCATTTAATTTCCAGTCATCATAATCAGGAGCTCTGCCATCATGTTTATTGCCTGATGCTAATACATCACCAATTTGCATAATAAAAGCAGTTTTATACTTTTTCAAATAGGCATCTTCTCGTTGCTTTGGCGTTAAGCTTGGATACATATCTTCCAGCTGCTGGCTTGTTATAAAGCTTACATCTTTGCTTAGAGTCGTTGTTAATGTAGGATATAAAGCTTTCATTGCTGTTTGTGTATCACAGATAACTGCAACTATTTTCTTTACATATTCTTTTAATGTGTCAATATTCCTGTCTTTTGAATCAATGATTTGTTCCCAATCCCATTGATCAACATAGATGGAATGAAGATTGTCCATAACTTCATCTCTTCTGATTGCATTCATATCGGTATACAGACCTTCACCTACACTAAATCCATACTGATATAATGCCATACGTTTCCATTTCGCAAGAGAATGTACAATCTGTCCTGTGGATGTATCTTCTTTGATATCAAAGGATACTGGACGTTCGATACCATTCAAGTCATCGTTGATGCCTGTATCCGGGGATACGATC
>OGXN01002631.1_pt1 | contig 12165 bp, 11 predicted proteins | sample 1576281 | NCBI WGS metagenome assembly OGXN01 (sample SAMEA3541494, study PRJEB24748) | human gut metagenome | biome: human gut; feature: human-associated habitat; material: faeces | place: China | collected 2012
AGAGTTATATCTCACTTTTTGCTCTACAATACTTTTATTGATATTTTTCTTAACTTCTGCAATACTTTCGGTCTTAATGTCAATCGAAGTAATAGCATTTCCGATATTCATTAAGGTCGATAACCAAAACATATTTACGTGTTTTGGAAATTGATACACTTGAATACATGCTTCAAAGCCGTCGCCTGTTTTGATATATCGTTCATCACGAAAAGAGATACCACCTTGTGGTTGAAGTATCTCCAATAAAAAAGGGTTATAACCATATTTGGCTATAACCTCGTCCATATCTATATCTTCGGGCGGCTTTTTATCAAAGAAGGGAAGTTCTCCCGAAACGCTAGGATTCATATTATTTAATTTAAAAATAATTTTGAATTTTTCTTCTTTAGACAGTCTTTTGCATAAATTGCAATTTCCTAATATTTTGTCCACTGCATTTATCTTTTCAGATTGTTCTTCCAATGTCTTTGCGAATGTCATCATGTAATAGGAACGGTCTGTATCATTTTGTTGAATATATTCCAGTTCTTCTAATTTGGTTTGTAATTGAATTTTGTAAATTTCATTGTTTGTGGTGTCTATTTTATGCTGGATATATTGTTGTTGCGTACGTGTATCAGTTGGTAAATTTATTCCTATCAGCTTAATATCAGCACTATAAGTCTTATAAAATTTCGTCCAATTGAAGAGGTCAAAATTAATATCATCATTAGTGGCACTTAGCAAATCTTTACAAACTATTTTGGTAATATCCATATACTCACCGTTTTTCAGTTTGAAATAACCGGATTTATTATCATAATCGATAATAGGGAATAGGTCTATAATAGATTTATTTCCGGTTGATTTTTTATTTTTGTTAGAGAGAATAGAATTTTTATTTTGTGGTAAGAGTTCCAATAGGGTTCATCCTTTCAATTAAATTATTTTGTAATAAAGATTGTTCAGATAGAGTATTAGTAATAGGGTGATACACATATGTATCTCTTTTGGCAATGAATAAAATAGTTTGAAATATTCTTTTTTTAGGGTTAAAAGGTGACCTCGCAGTAAAGATTAATGCCACTATTAAATTAAAAATATGATACGGAATTACAAGGGCAGGGTGAATATGTTCTACGAACATAAACATAATTGCGAAGTAACAGCCAATAAACATTAAATCAAATAAATATAACCATTTAAATACTTTTGTACCACTTCGTAGTTCTTGTACCATTTCAAAATCCATATTTTATTTTCCTTTCTGATTCTGTTCAGGGGGATTTTTTAGGTTATTTTTATCAGGCTTAAATTGCTTGGTTGCAGAGGAATTATTCTTTTCACTTTGGCGCTGTATACCATTAGAATTATCATAAATACCATTATGACTAGAATGATTTCCGGTTACAGAAGTGTGATTTTGAGAAAGTTTGTGATTAGCATTGTTAATCGAAGTATGGTTATTTGGTTTGTGAATGGCTGTCTGTTGTGGATTTTTTGTAGGAATTTGATAACCGATAATATTATTTGGCTGTTTTTTCTGATTTTCTTTTATGGTGGCTGTTGAATTTGTTGTACTGCTATTATCCGATTTTCCGTTAACTGTATAGCCGTTTACGGTAGTATTTTTCTCCTGATTGTTTGGCATATCAGAATGATATTGATTTGTGGTTTGATGATTTGATTGTTGTCCTTTACCTGTAGAAGAATTGAATCCGTTAACATTATTGTTTTTTGCGCTTTTTCTATCTGTAACAGAGGGATTCTTATTACGTGTAGACCATTGTTGGAAACGTTCTTTGAACATTCCGGAGCGACCGGAAGCTGCGGTATATGCCCGTCCTGCTTTTTTACCGGCACCACCTACGGTTCTTCCTAATCCAACTGCGGTTCTTGTTCCGTGAACAACACCGAAAAATGTTCTAAAACCACTGGAAATTCCTGCGTCTATTCCCAGTATTCGTTCGATAATATTAGGTGCGTCTACACAGGCAAGTGCCCAAAACAATAAAATAAATCCTCGTACCAATCCGTCAATGTTCTGATTATTGATATATTGAACACCAAGCTGAAAGAATTGAAGAAGAATAGAGGTTAAAAATAAAACCACAAAAATACTGGCAATTGACCGTAATACTTGCTTGATACGTTGTCCACCTGTTAAGTCACTGGCTGCAAATATCATAGCTAAGAGTTGGTGTACAGCCAATTCCCATATGAGACGGGCAACTTTATATGCAGTAAAAAATAAAGCGAAGGCAGAAGCGATTAATGCTAAGAACATAGAAAGAAAGTTGAAATTATACCGATAATAAACAGGGCTTAACAACCATATCCAGCTGCTTCTATCTATTTTTTCAACACTTATATTTCCGTTTTCATCATATTTTAAATATTTATCAAATACATCATCTGTACTACTTACCTTGTCAGCCCAAAGACGTTCTGTAATTTCTACTGCGTCCATAGATGTTAGATTATTCTTTTTGTGGATTAAAATATTTTCGTCCCATTGGTTGGCTTCCATATATTTTAAATCTGCTAAATTGTCTAAGACAATTTTTTCGGCATAGGATACGTTGGAATTTTCTTGTTCTCCACCTTCGGAAATAGAATAGTTATTTACCATTTCTATTCCGGCAAAAGTCATGTCTTTTATGGAAATCATCATGGTAGGCAAAGCACATATAACCATAACTGCTATTAAAAGGTTTTGTACAACTTTTGGCCGTGTATCTGACGTATGGAATATAAGCGTATATCCTAAAATCAGCAATGCTATTACAAACGGTATCCAAAGAATAGCATTAAAAGAACGAATGAAATTCATGACAGTATCGGTAAATATAAAGTCGGACATTTTATATACGGTTTGGAGCAAATAATTCGCTGCGTCTACTAGGTCTTTTAACAGATAGATAATCCACCATGATATATTTACAATGGGGTCAGTATAAAATTGGGATTGTGCAAAATATTGTCCCCAGCGCAGTAATATGTCTTGTGCCGTCAACTAATTTCCTCCTTTCTAAAAAATAGAATTATCTGGGACGGTTCGTCCCAGACTTAAAATGCAATTAAGCTAACGATAAATTTACCGATAGAAACAGCACCAATTACAATAATTGCACCTACTAAAATTCCGGGAATCCAGCTTCTGGCTCTTTCTTTTCCTTGTTGTCCTCCAATGATAAATAGAAAACCTACAACAATTAAGGCTGCGATTACTACAATCCATGTATAGTTACTTGCGACTTCAAAAAAGTTATTTGCGGTTGTATCTAGATTTTCCATATGTATTAAACTCCTTTTTCTTTACTTTTTTTCTTTTTAGAAATGACGAATAAAATTGAAATAATTAAAATTACCAATAAAAATACCCCTACAACAGAAATGGTAATTATCTGTGCAGGGGTTAATCCTGTATTCAGTTTTTCATATAAAGCAGTGGCTTTGATTGTATATTCTGTATCACCACTGTCTAAAGAGTAGGTGAGAGTGGCGTTGTAACCGTTTGCGTCAGGTAATGCTACTGTATCGTTATAATATGCGGTATACTCTGCAACATAACGTTCACCACTGGCCGCAGCATTACGATATTGAACACCATTTTCCGTATATACATCTCCTGTCCATACAAAGTCTGTAATACGGTAACTTGCTTCTGGTAAATCAAGTACGTTTAGAATATCTGCTTCATATCCTGCAAGTGCAGGCTTTTCATCGTTGTATGGAACGTACCTGCCGTTTAGCATATAGAAAGTAGAATCATAAACTTCCACACGCATTGGTACAGTAACATCCGGTTCCCAGTGATATGGGACAGTCACTCTGAAATCTGTCAGAGGCAGAACCGCAGTTACAGTCTGACCGCTTGGCTCATCCGCATAATTTACTGTTTTACTGCTTGCCGCAGTAGGCTGTGAGATGACATATCCACTTTGGGTTGTGCTTTCTACCTCTACGGTTCGATTTGTTATGGTAGTATCACTGTACGAAACATCGGACAGCTTTCCCATTACTTCTTGACCTTTGGCATTCATGAAAGATTCTTCCTGTTGTGCCTGTATGTTTTGTTCATACAAGTCTTTGATTTCTATCGTTTGTGTTTCCATAACCGGAGTTTCGGAAACAGTTTCATACGTCACATCTTTCAGTGTGTATGTTCCGTTGTCTTTGATAAGTTCTTCATCAAAGGTATGTGTTTCATCTTCTTTCAGAGATGTATATTCTACAGTTTCTGTAATTTGGTTCTCATTTGCTGTATTGTTCTCCTCTGTTGTAGCAGATGAGCAGCCAATCAACAAAGAAGCTGCAATCATTCCTGAAAGAAGAATAGATATTATTTTTTTCATTTTCCGGCTCCTTTCTCACGGGACGAACTGTCCCTGTAAAATAAAAAAGACTACCTGAAAAGATAGTCTTTTATTGTTTAGAGATATGAATAATGTTAACGCTGGTAGTCGATATTGTGTTTTTGAGTTTGATTATACTTTAATTCTGCTTTGAGATGTTCTAATTCATATTTTAATTCATCTCTTTCTTCAATTACCTTTTGATATTCCAAATTTAACAGTTGATAATTTTGCTGTTCTGCTTCCAATGCTCTTGATAACTTGGCGTTTTTCTCAAATACCGCAGATACTCTATTTATAGTATCTTCCGGATTTAGCCCTTGAGAAACATATTCATTTAATTTTTTGCGTGTGGCTAAATCCTCTGCCAAAGCTTTAATATTATCCTTCATTTCTCCTATTTGGAGTGCGGCTGGAAGCACCGTATCTTTCGTTTCTTTGATGTGTTATTCGATAATATTCAAATTTTTAGTAGATTCTCTAATGTTTTGTGTATCGGAGTAAATTTTTGTCCCTGTATCGGAAATAGCAGTGTTTATTGTATCGCTCTTTTTATTAATCGTTTCAATGTTTTTACCGTCTTTCACAGTACGAACGATTTGGTAAATAGAAGCTGCAATCATGCTAACTGCTGCCCCTACACTTGAAATAAGGGCTATCCATAATTCTGTATCCATATTTAAAAACTCTCCTAATAATAAGCATATTAAACATGCAGTGTATATAATTAATACCATTATAAGGAAATATGCCAAATAATACAAGAATTTTTCAGATAATAGAAATGACTGTACTCTATTTTTCATTATTTTTCCTCTTCACGATATTGCACGTAATAGTAACTGCCAGCATAATGGTAACTCCTATAAGCCACGTGACGAGAATTATGGTTTTATTTGAATCGGGTATACCAAAGTATAAATAAGCGTCTATTATTGAAAGGAATAGTATCCAACCAATGGTAACACTCCAAGACAATAGGTAGTATCTCTTCATTTTTTACTCCTTTCTATTGGATTTATATTTCCATTTCGTAATTATCATAATCTCTATCTACTTGGGTTAACTCACAATCACAACGAATATCTTTTAAAGCAGGATTGTTTCTTATATCTAACTCTATAAGTTGATTGCAGCTGCAATCTAAATACGAAAGCTTTGGATTAGTACTTACATCTAATTCTGTTAAGAAGTTATCGCTTACCTCTAGATTTTTCAAATTATAATTATACTTTACATCTAATTCTTGCAAATAATTATTATCGCAAACCAACGTTTCAAGAGATGTGTTTTGACTTAAATCCAGCGATTCTAAAGCATTATTATAGCAAATTAAATCTGTTAGATTCGTATTTTTGCTCGTGTCTAGCTCTATCAATCTATTAGAACCGCAATCTAAGATTCTTAATTCCTTATTATTACTTATATCTATCTTTATGAGATGATTAAATCTAAGATGTAACGCTGTTAGTTTTGTGTTTTTGCTTATATCGAGTTCTTTTAATTTATTAACATTGCAGTTTAAATCCGTCAGATTTGTAAAATATTCTATACCTTGCAAAGATTTAATTTCTTTTCCAGTACACTCTAATACAGTAATTTTATCAATAAAGTTTTTTGTCAAATATCCATTTCCAAATTTGTCAAATTTATCAGATATAAATTTTCTAAAGTTTTCATCCGGAAAATTTTTTTCATTAATTTCTATATTCACGTATAATTATCTCCTTTCTTTTGGGATATAAATCCCAAGTACCCCCGCCATCCCACCGCTGATATTGTTCCAATGAGGAAACGAATTAAATATCTAAATCTTCATAGGAGTGTCTTTTTTCCTCCTTTTCAACTCTATCCAATTGATAAGCACCGGTAATGGTGATTTCCAGCTTATCTGCCGCCTTATTTACGACAGCTTCAAAGGTTTCATCTGTTGCTTGTTCCCAGTCCTCTTCCATATCAGCTCTATAACATAATTCCTGCAGCTGTTCGGGATCCCATTCATGCTTGTTGTTTATTTCTTCTGCAAGTTCATCTAAAGTTAAACTTGCATAATACTCATTTCTTTGCATTGTTTTTCCTCCTTTATCAAAATCCTAGATTCAACAGTTTTAGCACTGTGTACCATAGATTTGAACCTTAATAAAGCGTCATTATACCCGTCTGTATATCTGTGCATACATACTGTACTTTCCTTTTTTGTTAATTTCATTTGTAATTCATCAGCGTCTATAAGTTTTTCATTGGATTTTTCAATAATGTTAGAGTTATCGTTGAGCATAGATTTGAATTCTAGTAGGGCGTCGTTAAATCCTTCCGCATATCGTAGTTTATTCGTTATTGGACAATTCTTGTTTTCTAATTGTCTTTGTAACACCTCAACACTTACAAGTCTCATAAAGGAACATTCCTTTCAAAATTTATTCCTATCTGCTATTTATTTTGTTCCATGATTCTGTCTTTTCTTTTCACAATCAGAATAATGATAGATATAATAAATAAAACACCTACCAAATATAAATATATGCTAGTATCTCCTGTGGTTGCAGAAGGTAAATTTTTATTGCTATTGTAATCTTCGGGATAGATAGTTCCGATTTTCGGTTCGTCTAGTACAGTAACAGAAATAAGCTGGCCGTCTGTGTCAATCGTAAATGGATATTCAGTTTCATTTATCTCGTATCCAAAAGGAGCAGAGATTTCTTTGAGATAATAGCTTCCATAAGGAAGAAGTTCAGATTTTGCGTATCCTTTTATATCGGTTGTTAGTCTACCAACTTCTTTGCCGTCTGTAGAATAAATACCATAGATTGCACCTTCTAATGGTAAATTTTGAAAGCCTTGCTCTAATGCTCCCTGTGGAAAATCAGATTCTTTGATTAGCTCCACCTGACCTTTTTTCAAGCTGTTTATAATAGGTTGACCGTTATTGGCTACTATTTCTACAGTTGCAGTTTCCTGTCCTTGATAGGTGAACTCTACGAGATATTGTGTTTCATCCAAGATGTATGCTTCGTTTGTAGCAATTTCCTGTAAATAGTATCTGCCAATTGGCAGGTCAGTTGTAACTGTGCCTGTTAAAGTTTCATCTAAAGTGATGACTTCCAATAAACTATCTTTTTCTAAAGCAATATTACCGTTTACATCTAAAATATCCTGCGCAGTATAAAGGCCGAATTGCACATCTTTATATGCGTCGGAATCTGGATAAACTGAATGTTGTTCTAATTCTTTCCTGAAAGAGAGAATAACTTTCTGTCTTTCATTCGATAAAGAAATAGAGGACAGAACAATACTTTCGTTCTGTCCTCCATAGGATAGTGTGACCTCATATTCTGTTGTATCCTGAACATATCCGTCAGGAGCAGTTTTTTCTTTTATCACATAAGTGCCAAGATATAGCTGCTTAGAAGTAAACATGCCTTGTTCATCAGTCGTTACTGTTTCCACCAGCTGACCGGTAGTGTACTGAATTGTACCGTCCGGTGTCACAATATCTTCTTTTGCATAAATTTCATACATAGCATTCGGTAATCCTTGTACCTCATATATTGGTGAGTACATCATACCGAGTTCCGTCAAACGGAAGTCACTGCCAGTTAAAACTTCACCTGTTTTTTTGCCCTCAATAATTCCCAATTGATTTTTATTGGTAGTATTTATGGTGACAATTTGACCGTCTGTGCTAATCGTAAACGGATACTGTTCATTATTAATAATACAACCTTCCGGTGCAGTAATTTCTTGCAAGTAATAGCTGCCGTAAGGGAGTAGGTTTGATGTTGCATAGCCTGTTTCATCGGTTGTTAATCTGCTGACCTCTGTGCCGTCAGTGGAATAAATTCCATAAACGGCATTAGCAAGAGGTTTACCGGATTCATCAGAAGTTTTATATAAGTTCACTTGACCTTTTTGCAACTCATTTACAATCGCCTGACCGTTATTGGCCACAATTTCTACCGTTGCAGTATCCTGTCCTTGATAAGTAAAGTCGATAGGGTACTTTGTTTCATCAAGGATATATGCTTCATTGGTTGCTATTTCTTGCAGATAATAGCTTCCTATCGGCAAATCCATAGATACGGTTCCGGTTAAAGTTTCGTCTAAAGTGATAACTTCCAGCAGGCTGTCTTTTTCCAAAGCAACCGTGCCGTTCACATCCAAAATGTCCTCTGCCGCATACAGACCGAATTGAACATCCTTGTATGCTTCGGGATTCGGATAAACCGTATTTTCTTCCATTTCTTTCTTTACGGAAACAGTCACTTTTTGCCGTTCATCGGATAAAGTAACAGGGGACAGAATCAAAGCATTATTCTGTCCCCCGTAGGATAATGTCACTTCATATTTGGTTTCATCTAAAACATAACCTTTAGGTGCTTGTTTTTCTTTTACAATATAAGTGCCTAAATATAAATCATCAGATAGAAATTCTCCATTATTATTTGTTGAAACTGTTTCTATCAATTGACCTGCTGTATATTTTACTGTACCTTCCGGAGTTATAATGTCATACTTTGCATAAATATCATATATTGCACCAGCTAAAGGCTGAACTTCATAAGAAGGAGAATAGGCAGCACCAAAATCAGTAGAATAAGAAGTGTTACCGGTCAACACTTCACCGGTTTTTATACCTTTTATTCTGCCCTTTTGGTTGGCATTCATTGTCTCCATTGAAGTTACAATTACTTGTTCTGTTTGGTTACCATAGGTTAAAGTTACATCAAACTCTGTCCGGTTTAAGATATAGCCTTCCGGAGCCGTTTTTTCTTTTACTGTATATGTACCGAGATACAGTGCTTTGGATTTTGCAAATCCGTTTTCATCCGTTATTACCGTATCTATCAATTCACCTGCTGTGTGCTTCACAGTACCTTCCGGAGTAACGATGTCCTCTTTTGCATAAATTTCATATTCTGCATTAGCAAGAGGTTTACCGGATTCAGCATCTGTTTTACTTATCTGAATAACACCTTTTTGATTGGCATTTGTAATATCCAGATTACTATAAACAACAGAAGCAGTTGGATTACCGTAAGTTAACGTTATCTCATATTCGGTTTCATCTAAAACATAACCTTCGGGAGCAGTTTTTTCTCTCACCATATATGCGCCAAGATATAATTCTTTAGATTCTGCAAATCCGTTTTCGTTGGTTGTCACTGTATCCAGCAATTCACCTGCTGTATGCTTTACAATGCCTTCCGGAGTAACGATGTCCTCTTTTGCGTAAATTTCATATTCTGCATTAGCAAGAGGCTTACCGGATTCGTTATCTGCTTTTTGAATGTTAATGATACCTTTTTGCAATTTATCTGATGTTTCAATAACAGCTGATTGCCCGTCTGTGCTAATCGTAAATGGATACTGGGTATTGTCCAATACATAGCCGTTCGGTGCAGTGATTTCTTGTAGGTAATATTGGCCATAAGGGAGCAAGTCAGATTTTGCATATCCTGTTTCATCGGTAGTCAGTCTGCCAACTTCTGTGCCGTCATGGAAGTAAATTCCGTAGACTGCACCGGCAAGTTCCTTGCCACTTTCATCATCAGATTTGTATAGTTCAACGCTGCCTTTCATGACGGTTTCGGGAATCACTGGTTCGTTATATGTATTGACACTTTCTGCTGAACCATCGCTGGTAATCTGACGAATGAAAATTTCCGGATTAAGTAAGTATCCTTCCGGAGCTTTTGTTTCTTGAATTGTGATTGTGCCAATGGGTAAAGTAGCTACTCCAAAACTATTTTTCCAAAAGTCATCACCAGATATTTTATAGTTATCATCTAATCTACACCTACCATTCTCATCTGTTTTTAATATCCAAGTTCGCGTTGGCTGTATTCCCTGTTCCTCCGGATTTGTGTCGTATAGTCCAGAGAAATATTTTACGGTAAACTCTGCACTTTCCAAACTGGCACTCCCTTGTGGCACATCGGTATTTGTATCGTAATCTTTTTTGTGAAGTAAGATTGCAACAGGGTCACTTTGAGGAAAGTCGCTTGTATATACCGTAGCTGTTTGAGAAGCTGTGACAGTTACTTCATGTACTGTTACGTCATCCAAAGCGTAACCTTGTGGAGCAATAAGTTCTTTTACATAATATGTGCCGGCATTTAATTCTAATGTATTGGTATTACCCCATTCATCAGTGGTTAGTCTGCCGACCTCATTATAGCATCCCCATTCTGTATATACACCATAGACAGCACCTGCTAAGGAATAATAGGAATTGCCGTTTGTTATTTCAGGATTTGCTGATGTTTTATTTAAGTTTACATAGCCGGTAAGTGGTATATCCGGAGTATATACCAGAAGATTTTGTATACCTGCATTACCAGTGCGATAGTATGCTAATCTTGCTCCATATCCATTTGAACCTTTATACATTACAACACCGTTTTCATAATGCAGATTTCCTGAAATATTATCTTCATCTCTCTCGGCTGCTGCTACCACTTGATTGTATAAGTTATGGATGTTTTGAGTGTACGGTGCAGTGTCATACCATACTAATGTATCGTAGTAAGTTCTTCTGGACGCACATTCTGCAATGTAAATTCTTTTTAAAGAATAACCAAAATTCACACCGTTTCTTTCCAATTTATCAGCATAGTACAGACACCGAAATGTCCAATCTGTGGGTGTATCATACCATAGATCACCGTCACGATAACTTGAACCTAAGCTGCGGTCAATATAATATCCAACCCCTTGTGAGGGTGCCGGAAGTCCATGACTGCAACATATCGCAACAGAGCCGTCATTCATAAAAAAACCTGTGCCTTCTTCCACCATAGAAGGTGTATTGGTTACCTGTATACCGTCCACCAATACAGACTGAACTGCTATATTATCAGAGGGAATATTTAATGCAAATACAGCGATATTAGGGATAAATATACATAGTGTTAACAGACAACTGATACATATTTTTTTAATCTTTTTCACATGTACCACCCTTCTATTTATAATATTAATACTTTTTATATCATTAACTTTCGTTACACCCCTTTCCAACTCAAAGAGCATAGAAAAAGGGATTATCATTTTTGATAATCCCTTTTATGCTCTGTATTGCTTATATTTTTCTTTTTGACTGTAATTTTTTAATGTTTTGAACATTATCTTTTGTAACTTCTTTGGTTGCGAAAAGTTCTGTTTCTATGGTTTCTATGCGGCCGGTATCTTTCTTTATGTCATGCATTGTATCCACTAAGCCTTTGTGACCTTCCATCATCAGCTGGATGTTTGGTCTGATTTCGTTTTCCAGTGTAACTTCTATTTTTACTGTGCGTTTTTTAATTTCTGAAATGTCAGATTCCATATTGTCCAGTCTGCTGTTAATACTATTAATATCATCTTTAATGGGTTGCACCTCTTCTTTTACAGCTGCCCGAGTTTCTTCTTTAATAATATGTCGAAGCGCCTCCAGAAGTTCGTTATTTTCCATTGCCATTGGTAACACCACCTTTTTGTATTCCTTATCGTATCATATCGCAGTACGTTTATCAAGATTAAGAATGTCCATTTTCACCATGCGCTTTTTTGTGCAAAATGATTCCTGCAAGAAGAACAGCAGATACCAGCAAAGAGGAAGTCAATACGGGAATAAACCACTGGTTGTCACCTGTAGTGGCAGCACGAAGATTTTCACCGCCGCCGTGTTCCGTGTATTCTGGCGTAATCGTACCTATCTTTGGTTGGTCTTTTGCGGTAATGGTAATCACTTCACCATCTGTACTGATAACGAAATGATACTCCGTTTCGTTTATCTCGTATCCAAAAGGAGCAGAGATTTCTTTGAGATAATAGCTTCCATAAG
>OGXN01002634.1_pt1 | contig 12160 bp, 7 predicted proteins | sample 1576281 | NCBI WGS metagenome assembly OGXN01 (sample SAMEA3541494, study PRJEB24748) | human gut metagenome | biome: human gut; feature: human-associated habitat; material: faeces | place: China | collected 2012
GATGCATTCCTAAAACCCTACCGCGGCGTTTATTAATTTCTCCCATTACATCACCCATATTTTCATCGGGAACGGTTGCCATTAAATTACCCACCGGCTCTAACAATACTGGAGAAGCATTTGGCATACCAGCTTTATAAGCAGCGGCAGCAGCCATTTTAAAGGCCATCTCAGAGGAATCTACAGGATGATATGACCCGTCATACAAAGTCGCCTTTAATCCTACCACAGGATATCCTGCAAGAACACCTTTTTGCATACTCTCACGCAAACCTTTTTCTACTGCAGGGAAAAATCCTTTTGGAACAGCACCGCCTACCACTCGTTCTTCAAATACCAATCCTTCACTGTCACTTGGTTCAAACTCAATCCAAACATCGCCAAATTGACCATGTCCGCCGGTCTGTTTTTTATGCTTTCCTTGTGCCTGCACTTTTTTCCGTATCGTCTCACGGTAGGCAACTTTCGGTTTTTCCAGTGTTACATCCAAACCAAATTTACCTTTTAATTTTGAAACTACAACATCTAAATGCTGTTCACCTAATCCGGAAAGAATCATTTGATGTGTTTCTGAGTTATTGACAAACTTTAACGTAGGATCTTCCTCAAGTAAACGCAAGACGCCTTGCGCTACTTTATCTTCTTCTCCCTTTTGCTTTGGCAAAATTGCCATAGACAATACCGGCTCCGGATACGTCACTCCTTCCAAAACAACTTTTCTGGTTGGAGAACACAACGTGTCGCCTGTATTGGTATGCTGCAATTTAGGAATCGCTCCAATATCTCCCGCACAAATGCATTTTGTCTCTTCCTGTTTTTTACCGCACATATAATACATTTTAATCATGCGTTCCTGCTCGCCTGTACGCATATTCATAACAGGAGAATCTGCGGTTAACTTACCCGCAACAACTTTTACAAATGTTAATTTTCCTATAAAGGGATCCACTACTGTTTTAAATACAATCGCTGCTGTGGCAGCATCCTCATTCACTGCAATTTCTACAGGATTGCCTTCTATGTCTACTCCTATTTCGGAACCATAATCGGCAACGGTAGGTGCCAGCCAAATAAGACCGTTGAGCAGCTGGTCAACACCGTCGGTTAATTGAGCGTCACCGCAAAAAACAGGATAGATTTTACCCTCTTTTACACCTTTGCTGATACCTAAAATAACTTCTTCCGGCGTAAATTTTTCACCTGAAAAATACTTTTCAAACATTTCATCGCTTGTTTCTGCAACAGCCTCATAGATAGCCGTGCGCAAACCGTCCAATCGTGTTCCCATATCAGGCATAGGTACATCCTTCATAGCGCCGTTTTCATAACGATGCGCCTTATATTCCAGTAAATTTATGTAACAATCTACTTTTCCGTCTACTATAAAAGGAACGACCAACGGACAAACAGCAGGTCCAAAATATGTTTTTAAATCTTGAAATACTTTATAAAAGTCAGCACTTTCATCACAAAGACCATTGACAAAAAAGACTTTTGCCAAGTCATTTTGACTTGCCGCCGCAACTGCCTTTTCCGTACCAACGCTAACACCGCTTTTTGCTGATACTGCAATTAACATCGTATCTGCAGCGCGCACTGCTTCGCATACGCTTCCCTCAAAGTCAAATAATCCCGGAGTGTCAATTAAATTAATTTTGTAATTTTTCCATTCCACAGGTGCAACTGCGGTGGTGACGGATGTTTTTCTCTTGATTTCCTCCGGGTCAAAATCCAAGGTGGCAGTACCTTCAGAAACTCTTCCCAAACGTTCCAATCCACCGGACAAGAATAGCATTGCTTCTGCGACTGTAGTTTTACCGGAGCTGCTGTGACCTGCCAACGCAATATTTAAAATTTGCTTTGCATGATATTGTTTCAACAATAAGACTCCCTTTCTTTAGGTAAACATTACAATTTATTTCAATAATACGTTATAATTATATACCTATTGTACATATAATACAACAATTTGATTGAAGTTCTACACTATTCATAAAAAGTAAATAAAATTTATGTATATAAATTTGCTAAAAAGAATCTCTGCTGAACATAGAAACATCATACAATAGAATCAAGCATACTTTTTGTCGAATTTTATCATAGAAAAAAGCTGTGATATAAATAAACATCACAGCTTTTTTATTACTATAAAATTAAGACCGCCTTATTTTCGGAAGGATTAACAGTACAACCAACCAAAATACCTCATAAATCACCATTGCAAGCGTACTGATTTGCTTTAAGCCTGAAAAGCACACTAAAAATGCTACCAAGACAAACCCTAAAATAATAGAAACATTTTGCAACAAACGAACAATAGAAATATTGCTTTTTTCGCGGACACATGCAGTAATCACACGCATCATGCAAGTTGCTTTTCCTTTTGTGGCAAACATTGCATTGCTTGTTTCTTCTACTTTATTTGTTAGATCGTTATAGGTATGTACCAACGGTCCTGAAAGTACCGTAATGGTATGACTATCAATACCAAATTGTTGCGAAATAAATTCAGCAGTAACAGAAGGATCTGTTGTTTTTACAATAATACCGATTCCATTTTTGGCCATACGCTGCATTTCTTGCTTCTTCTCACTGCTTACGTGATAAGCAAGCACAAATGCGCCTACCACTTCATTGCTTGCTGCCAAATATACCAATTGATGTCCGTGCTCTCTATCAATTTGTACAGCAGGAACATCCACGCTGTAATGATTCATTAAGTCACGGTTTCCCACCAAAAGGCGGCGACCGGACACCCAACCGACGACCCCGCATTCGTCTTCATACGCTACATTTTCTACATGGGGTAAAATATCTTCATGATTTTTGACCACTTCTAAGAATACTTCGCTTAAAGGTCCACCAACTTGAGCCATTAATGAAGCGGCATCTAATAATACTTTATCAATTCTTTGTTCTCCAAATGTTTTTATACCCTTAAGCTCAACAGTGCCTTTTGGGAACAAGTCATCCGCTTCAATCATAATGGCATTGGTATCTGCAAATTTATCTACTGCTTCATAGCCGACCAGCATACCGCCATTTTTTCTGGCTAGTTTACATAGACGGGAAACAGGTAAATGAACACATAGCATATTTGCCATAGGAACACAGATACACATAGAAGCTGCAAATGCAGTAAATCCTGTGCCTACATTTTTGCTGATAATCATACTTACAATGAACAGTACCAAAGATGAAATAAATCCTAACGGTGCAATGATTTGAGAAGTCAGCTCACTGCAATCTTGTGCATAAGAATTCCTCAGGAAATTGCTGAAGAATTTAGATTTCTTCTGATATGCAACAACAGGGATACCGGCAACACAATCTTTGGCCATCTGGGCTGCTATTTCAGCGTTTTCAATTAATTCAACCGTATTTTTTTCTGCGCTTGAAACAACAAAGTTGAAGTTTTGTTTGATACGGCGTACCATGGTAAGCTTACCCAGTGTATTCAGCAGTAATCCGCCTGTGATTAACGCAGAATAAATGTGTACTTCTCCAGCAGCCAAGGCATCTTGCATGAACAACAGTACAACAGATTGAATCGCAATTACTACTGTTGCTATTGCAATGGCAGAATCAGCATTCGCACGAAGCTTGACCAATGACTTTAGCCCGTTAAAAACCGTGGTTGCACATGCGCCGATTGCAATTGCCAAAAATACCAAACTGGTAGCTGCATATGCAACAGGACTGATATCAGCACCAAAAATATGGTATTCCGCAAAGAAACCAAAGATAAGCAAGACTGCTGTGCAAATACCCGTTACCACCGAACGCAGGAATAAGGTGCGAATATTTTTACGCAATTCACCTGCAATGGAACGTGCATCTTCTTTCGATGTAAAATCCTCCAATTCCGGCTGTTCTTCTTGTGCTTCTTCCGGAATGATTTCCTCTTCATCTTCGATATCAGTGAAAAGACTGATTTTTTCTCTTCTGAATATGTTCTTTTTCTTTTTTGGAACATATTCCGGTACTTGCTCCATATGATTTAAGTCAATCGGAGGTTGTTGTTTTTTCGCTTTGATATCCTGTAAATTGACAATTTTCGTCTTTTGGTCAGCAGATGATGTTTTGTTATCTTTCACCTCAGGGGTTGCTGATTTCTGTTTAACAGCATCTGTTTCCATATTTGAATCTAACGATGCAGGAGTATTTGATTCTTGTGGCTCAATGTGCTCTATATTGGAAACCTCATCAGGCTGTCCCGCATTGGTCTTATCGATAATTTGGAAACGAGAGGTACGAATGATTCTGGGACCGGAGGGTTTACGAGCAGACTCTTTATGAGAATCCTCTTTTTTCTGTGGTTTGACACTCTCGTTTTTAACAGGCTCCTGCGGATGCGTTACCTTCGGTTTATCCTCTTTCACTTGCACCGCTTCTGGTTCTACAGGAACTGCTGCTTGCTCTTGTTGTGTCATGGTCTCAGGATGAAGTAATTGGGTAAATTGCTTTGCTTCCTGTGCCAAAACGTCTCCAATACCATGAATGGAAAATGTGCGAACGGGTCTTTTATTAAATACATATTGTACCGGCTTAGTTACTAAGTCTATGTCTTTTTCTTCCATCACTTCAGCAGCCGCTACCGTTTGCTGTTCCTCTTGGGATGATTCTGCCTGTTCAACATCTTGAGAATCCGCCTCTGTTGTGGCGCTTCTCTCCAATGATTCTGCATCCTGTGCTTCTGCTTTAGGTTCTTGGGACAGCTCTGTTTGGGACGCCTCTTCCGGTTGTTCTGATGATACATCACCGGACAGCTGCTCTTCTTGAGAGGTCTCATTCTGAACAGTATCCGTTGCTTCCTCGGCCACCTCAGACATTTCTATCGGTTGTTCCATTTCTTGCGTTGTTTCTGTCTGTTCTTCATACAACGGCTCAGATGCTTCTGATTGTATCTCAACAGATAGATGCTCTTGAGACGGTTCTTCCTGTATCGGTTCAGCAGCAACTTCCGTGGATTGCTCCTCAGAAATCACAGGAGATTCTTCGACAATTTCTGCAGTTTGGGTATTCTGATACGCATGTTCTTTCTCTGGAGTCTCATGAACAGGTGCTGTTTTGGAAGAAGGATAAGATACAAAATCAGGAACATCCAGTTCGTCCTCTGGCTCAACCTGAGCAACAGATTCAATTGATTCGGCACTCTGTTCCTGTATTTCTTCCTGTTCTATCTCAACAGGCTGGGAAATCTCTTTTCGTTTCTCTTCAGCAATTTCTGCATTGACGGTGTCCTGCGTACGTTCTTTGGCAACCAAACCAAATATAGATTCCGTATGTAATGGAGGATCTACCTCCACAACTGTCTCTTTTGCCAAAACATCATCAATCAATTGTCGCAGCTCTGCATTTTGCTTTTCTGCCTGCAAATCTTCTTCATACAGTTGATGTTCAATCACATCATTATTTCGCTTTGCTGATGTGGCAGGCTGTTCCTGTTTGCGGAAGGTATCGCTGACCAATTCTTCCACAATTTTTTCGGGAGACTCCGGTTCCGGAATTTTTAAGTCAGAATAGACCGGTTCTGCGTCTTTTGATTCTTCATAAAGAGAAAATACGTCTTCTACTTCTTCTCCTGCTTCCTGTGCAGCTCTTTTTACACGCTCCTGCCTTTGACGGTGCAGCTGACGGAATTTTTCTTCAAATTCAGGACTGGTATCGGGTCCGTTATCTTCAAATAAATGTGCAAATGTTGAAGTCGGGGACGATACTTGTAAAGGACCTCCCGAATAGCCTTCTTTATTTAACTCTTCGCGACGCTGTGCCTTTACTTCTTCAACGGTTTTTAATTTTAAACCAAAATAAATATCATCTTCGCCGGCAGTTACTTCCTGGCGATTTTTTTTACCAAACCGTTTCTTTTTCTTCTTGGTACCGGCATCTTCTTGATCTATGACGTTGCTGCCAGGCTGTGGGGCAGGTTGCTGGGGCATTTCCGGTGAGATTGCAGGCGGATTCATCTCAGGGGTGGGGGGATTTACCACCGGTTTTGGCTTTGGAACAGGTTCTGCAGGTTTTTTTGTCTGTTTATACATATTGCCAACAGGTCTTGCCTGTGCCAGTGGAATATCTTGATCATCCAGTTCTTCTGTTACATTGCCACGCATCTTGCGTGCCTCTGCTAAAATTTCATCTACAAATTCACTGTCTGAACCCTGAGGAGCATTATATTTATCTTTACTCATTTATTTCATCGCTCCTAATCAGTTTCTTAATATCTTCTAACTTATTATTACAAAAAAATACGTTAATATTATACCATAAGAACAATTTCGCCGCAATTTTTCAAAGCGATTTCTTACAGCTTTCTTGCATTTACCAAAACTTACACCTATTTCCTAGGAATGAGCTTGTTATAACATCAAAGAAATTGCTATGCAATTTCTAACATATCAACGTTAAAACGTTCTTGTCAACAACCAAAATCTATGATTTTGTAGTTGTTGCAAGGATGTTATAACATAAATGTGTGACGAAAATATGACAGGCAAGATACTTTTAATTGGCTTTGATTCCCTGTCTTTGGCGCGCAATTTCATAACAAAGCACACCACAGGCTACAGACGCATTCAACGAATTAATATGTCCAACCATAGGCAATGTTACAGTAAAATCTGCTTTTTCTTTTACCAAACGGCTAACACCACTGCCCTCAGAACCAATTACAAGTCCAACAGGTCCTTTATAATCCACAGTGCACCATGTTTCACCCTTCATGTCTGTTGTATAAATCCAAAGACCTTTCTCCTTCAATAAGTCTACGGTTGCAGCCATATTGGTTACACGCACAACCGGCACATACTCTACAGCACCTGCAGAAGATTTTCCAACCGCATAAGTCAATCCAACTGCACGGCGTTTTGGTATAATTACGCCATGTGCTCCCGTACATTCGGCAGTTCTCAAAATAGCACCTAAATTATGAGGGTCTTCCAATTCATCTGCCAATATGATAAAAGGAGCCTCTCCTCTCGACTGTGCCAATTGGAAAATATCATCCAAACTGGCATATTCCTTGATTGCCGCTACTGCCACAACACCCTGATGATTGGCATTTCCACACATAAAATCTAATTTTTTTACATCCACTTCTTTAATGGTAATGTCTTTCTGTTTGGCTTTTGCAATCAGCGCTGTTAAGGAACCTATTTTTTGTCCACGGGCAACATATAAACTGTCAATGGTTCTTCCCGAACGCAACGCCTCATTTACGGCATTTCTGCCTGCAATAATATCCTCACCTTTTGCCCCTGTATTTTTTTCAGATTCGTTTTTTGTTTTATCTATCATAATTCACAATACTCCTTATTTGCATTGTGTTTTATTATAGCATTAAAGAAATTGCTATGCAATTTCTAACTGATTGATGCTAAAACGTTCTTGCCAATAGCCAAAATTTTTAATTTTGCTGCTATTGCAAGGTTGTTATAACATTAAAAAAATTGCTACGCAATTTCTAACTAATAAATGTAATATCATGATAAACAAGACACATCTATTTTCAACAATCAAATATAAAATTTACGTTTCACAAGAAAAATGTGTGAGATTCCCTTAATTACAAAATTGTAATAATAGTAAAGAACTTGTATCTACATAGCTCATAAAAAACAGAATTTTTTCTATTAACAGCATAAAAAACGCGAAACGTTTTATCAACAATGCAATAATTGATTCATTGTATCAAGTTGCCGTTAAAATAAGAAAAAACAGCCTGCCATAATTCCTGCACCTACCAGCGCTGCAGCAAAAAAATACAGAGCAGTTATCCATTTTTTATTCTTTCGTTTGATACTTGAAGGGGCATCCATTGCACGCAAAACACGCTTGGCCTCTTTCTCCAACAACGTGCGCTGTGCATCTGAAAATTCCGGTTTTACCACTAGATATGCCTTTTCATAATAAATATTCCCTGTATCTGGTACTTCTATAATTTGTCTGCTTACTCCTCTTACCATACCGTTACTCCCTTTTTCTCTTTAATATTGAATCTGCTATTCCTATTTTTGGCATCTTATTTTTATTTATACCATCATTTGCTATTTCATCTTTTTTTGACAAATTTATCTAACATTTTATTGGTTATTGTAAAATTGCAATTTAGTAATTCGTAAAATTTTATACCTTATTTTTATCTTATTTTTAGATAACTTTTTTTATTTTTTACTTGACTACTATTTTGTTATACTTTTTGTAATCAATTTGTAACATTTTATAGTTTACATAATATTTGTTGACAACTTTGTTAGTTCTGTTGAAAACTCTGTGGAAAATGTTAATAACTGCGAAAACAGCTATTCTAAATATTTAAACAATTCTATTCGGTTAAATATTATGTAAACCGAAAATGGTAGTATTTTGTTGATTAAAAAAACATTTAGTATAACCTCACGGGAAAACAAATTTTTCTGCAAAATTCTCAATAAAAAAATAATACTTGACGTTTTCACAAAAGTATGCATCTATTATTTTCCTCTTTGCTGTATGGCTAAAAATATGGTAGTATTACAGTACCATATCAGATATTTCGACATTTTTTATAAGACAATCAGAAAAGGAGGCTTTATGGAATACACAAAAACACCTTTAGGTATTATGATACCGAAAAGCAATGAATTTGACCTGATGCAAACACTGGATTGCGGACAATCCTTCCGTTGGGAACCATGTAATGAAAAATCCAATCGAATTGGCGGCATTGCATTTGGACGATATTTAGAACTGGAAGAATTGGACAAACATATTTTGTTCTGCGATACGGAAGAAGACGAATTTTTACATATATGGGTTCCATATTTTGACTTGGAGTTGGATTATAAATCTATTAAGAGCGACTTGTCTGAACTGGATCCCATTTTATGCAAAGCAGCCCAATATGCGCCAGGGATTCGTATTCTACAGCAGGACCCTTGGGAAGCGCTATGCTGTTTTATTATTTCACAAAATAACAACATTCCTCGTATCAAAGGAATTGTATCACGCTTATGCGAACATTTTGGAGAAAAGATACCGGGCGGTTTTGCATTTCCCACACCGGAAGTTCTTGCAAATTGCACAGTGGAAGATTTGGCGCCGCTTCGTAGTGGATTTCGGGCAAAGTATATATTAAACGCTGCACAAAAAGTGGCTCAGGGAGTTATTATATTGGACGCAATGAAAACAATGCCGCTGGAAGAGGTACGCCAACAATTAATGACAATACAAGGGGTAGGTCCAAAAGTAGCAGAATGTGCAGCTTTATATGGATTACATCGCTTGGAAGCGTTTCCTATGGACGTGTGGATGAAACGAGCAATGGCAATTTTGTTCCCCAATAAAACAGCGGCAGACTTCGGCCAATATGCCGGCATTGCCCAGCAATATATCTTTCACTATGCGCGCACTTGCAAAACAGCAATTCCTTCCTAAATAACGTAATGTTTAACAAAGTATTTTGGTGTGTTATAATCAATCTGTAAGAAAATACTTTGCTGACCAAAAAATTGATTTGGAATTTGTGAAAACCCACGATTTTTTTCAGCCATGGTAATATTCTACAAATGGTATGCCATTATGCAGAAATCTATGGTATACTATAGATATAAACATAAATTGACTAGGAGTGTGATTCCAGTGGCACTTGTAAATACCACAGAAATGTTTAAAAAAGCATACGCAAACGGATATGCAATCGGAGCATTTAATGTAAATAATATGGAAATTGTACAAGGAATTACGGAGGCTTGCAGTGAGCTAAACGCACCTGTTATCCTTCAAGTTTCTGCAGGCGCACGCAAGTACGCCAATCATACCTATCTGCTTAAATTGGTAGAAGCAGCAGTAAAGGAAAACCCACATATTCCAATGGCGCTTCATCTTGACCACGGCGACACCTTTGAACTATGCAAAGATTGTGTTGACGGTGGATTTACCTCTGTTATGATTGACGGTTCTCACCACGACTACGAAGACAATGTAGCGCTTACCCGCAAAGTAGTTGAGTATGCACATGCACATGGCGTAACGGTTGAAGGTGAGCTTGGCCGTTTAGCAGGTATTGAAGATGATGTTAACGTAAGCGATGAAGATGCATCTTATACCAACCCTGCACAAGTACAAGATTTTGTAGAACGTACAGGCGTTGATTCCTTGGCCATTGCCATCGGAACCAGCCACGGTGCATATAAATTTAAACCTGGACAAAAACCGCAATTGCGTTTTGACATTTTGCAGGAAGTATCAGAGCGTTTGCCAGGTTTTCCAATTGTATTGCACGGCGCTTCTTCCGTTATCCCAGAATTTGTGGAGATGATTAACGCAAACGGCGGAAACATGCCGGGAGCAATCGGTATTCCGGAAGATATGCTGCGTGAAGCTGCTAAAATGGCAGTTTGCAAAATTAACATTGATTCCGACTTACGTTTGGCAATGACAGGTACCATTCGTAAATACTTTAACGAACATCCGGAACACTTCGACCCACGTCAATATCTTGGTCCTGCACGTACTGCAATTAAAGAAATGGTTGCACATAAAATTAAAAATGTGTTGGGCTGCGACGGTCAGGCATAAATGAAATAATAAAAAGCAGGGTATCTAAATAGATACCCTGCTTTTTTGTTATGCTTCCTCCGCTGCCTTTGCCGCGACTTGAAATCCGCTCATAAAACCATCTCTATGACAGCTTTTTGCATATCTGCGAATAGCCTCTACGTAAGCAACCACTGCCTGCTTTGTTTTTTCGTCTCCATGACGGAAAATTTCGTCCCGAAGTTCCTCACATTCTGCTTTACGCTTTAAAGTCATTTCACTTAATTCCAATGAGCCGCTTTCCATCAAATTGTCGTACAATACCTCTGTCAAATTCATAAATAATCCCGTCCTTTCCCCAATCAATCTTCTACTTTTATTTTACAACAAAAATGTATAAAACGCCATGAATTTTTTACAGTTATTTACTTTTAAAATCTGGACACACATTTCATTCCATAGTAAAATAAATGAAAATGACCAAACAGGAGGTTATGGGATGCAATTTCATACAGTATTATTTGACTTTGACTATACACTTGCAGATACCAGTGTAGGTATTGTTAACAGTTTTCACTATGCGTTTGACCGTTTGAATATTGAACGAAAAGAAGAAGCATCAATTAAGAAAACAATCGGCATGCCTTTAAAAGCTGCATTTACTGCATTAACAGGATTGCAAGATCCCCGTTTGCAAGAGCAATTTCGCCGATACTTTGTTACCAGTTCCAATGCAATTATGACCAAGAATACGATTCTATTTGATGACACCATTGCTGTACTGAAAAAATTAAAACAGGCAGGCTGTCAAATTGCCATAGTATCGAATAAGTATCGTTTTCGCATCAACGAAAGTATTGAAAAATTTCAATTGCATAGCTATATTGACACTGTAATCGGAGGCGAAGATGTATCCATTGCCAAACCCTCTCCTGAAGGATGTTTGAAAGCAATGGAACAACTTCAAGCAAAACCTGAGAACACGGTGTATATCGGAGACAGTGTGATTGATGCAAAAACAGCGCAAAGTGCGGGAATTGCATTGATTGCGGTTACAACAGGGACAGATACCGCTGAGGATTTGAAAGCATATCCTCATTTAAAAATTTGCAGCTGTTTGGCAGAAGCTGCAGATACCATATGCGACTAAAAAGAGGTACTACTATGATATCATATTATGTCATTGACGCTTTTTCCACGCAACTGTTTCACGGAAATCCTGCAGGCGTATGTATATTGGAAACACCACTTTCAGAACAAATCATGCAGCAAATTGCATTCGAGAATAATTTAGCTGAAACCGCATTTGTTTTTCAGGAAGGAAAATTCTTACGACTGCGTTGGTTTACACCAAAATCTGAAATTGATTTGTGCGGACACGCCACATTGGCAGCAGCTTTTGTTTGGATGAATGAGGTAAATCCTAATTGCAACGCTGTATCCTTTGAAACAATCAGCGGAACATTAACTGTAAACAAAAAGAACGATATTTATACAATGGATTTTCCCAGCCGTATGCCGAAACCGATTACGATGCCCGTGGGTTTGGAAACCGCTTTGGGCTGTTCCGTTTTAGAAACACATCTGTCTCGAGATTTGATTCCCCCCGGCATCACACCGGCGCCATCGGTACCAACGAAGG
>OGXN01002641.1_pt1 | contig 12117 bp, 5 predicted proteins | sample 1576281 | NCBI WGS metagenome assembly OGXN01 (sample SAMEA3541494, study PRJEB24748) | human gut metagenome | biome: human gut; feature: human-associated habitat; material: faeces | place: China | collected 2012
CCAAAACAGGCTAAACAAAGACCTAAAAATGTTAAATTCATGATGAATTCTCCTTTTATAAATTTTACATCCTTAGTTTACTCCTAAAAGATATAATAGTCAAATATTTCCTATAAAAGTAAGCGTTTTAGTGAAATTACGTTATTTTTTTAATATGATAATTTTTCCTATCTACGATTGATTTCTTTTAATTTTTAGACGCTTTGTCCACCTCTATTCATTTTTTCTTCTAAAAAACTCTCACCTGCTCAGCAGATGAGAGAATTCGATTATTTAAAGATAGACGTTTTGAAACTGTCTGTTTGTTGCAGTAATTTCTTAAAGATTTTTTCTTTCAAGGCAAGGGTATTGTCAAATTTGACAGAACCATTCTTCAAGCTGGCCTGATCTTTTTCAACCGCAGTTGCAAAGGCTTGTTTTAAGTCATCATAAGTGCTATAAGTAATCCCATCAACTTCAATAGCCTGAAGTCCATTTTTAGCACTGGTCACCACTTCGTTGAAGTATGCTTTCTTCCAGTCTTCAAGGGTACTGAATGTTCCATCAGAAATCTTTTGAATGATGTAATCATCCCCTAAAGTCGCATGACCTGCTTGTTTGGATTCTTGTTTATACTTGTTTGAAGCATAGCCTAAGAAGCCTTTTTCATAACCATAGTAGCCCCAGAGTCTAAAGGTATTGTGTTTGAAGGACATGGCTCCAGGAGCCCCTTCACTGGTGTTTCCACCATAGATCCCTGTCATCATCGGCACCGTCACATAGGCTGAGCCAAAGTCTGATGGATTATAGACACCATTTCCAGGACCACGATTGGTCATGAAGTTGTTGGTGATGAGATCATCTACTGAATGTAAGGTGATGGCTTTTTCCTCATCACTCAAAGGACGCACCTTATCAAATTGATTCTTGGTATTAGCCCCTCGGTATTGTTTATCAACCTTCTTGAACCATGCATTGTTCAAGTCTTGACTGCCTTTATTGAGGACGGCTTCTCCTTCTAGGTAATCCAGAAGCATGAGCGTATCGTTATACCCCTTCATGTAACGATCAATTTCATCGCGTGATTGAAGGTAATTTGGATTAGTGTTGTACCATTGGTTGCCGTCGTTTGGACGTTCATAGGCCATGTTGAGACCTAGAGCTTTGTATTCTCCATTTGGATTGGATACGGATGGCGTTTGGAGCATGCCTTGAGCATAGGCTTCTAGATCCGTTCCTTCACGGTGTCTCCAGCCACCCAAGTATACCATACGGTCATTGACGTGCGTCGTTTCATGGGTAAAAGCAGAAATCCCAAAGTCACTGATCATATCCGTCACCATAAAGAAGACCGAATCATCTTTATAAGGATTTCCATAGACACGAGCGGTTGCTCCCATGCGCCAATCTGTCGCATGGTAACGATCAGTTGGTCCATATAATTCACGAATTGGAGCGACATCTTTTCCACTATTCGTATGGCCATAACGGTCTGTACTAATGCCTTTATAGTTTTGATTATCAAGGACAGGGGTCGGCACCATATTATTGCTCTTTAGGAGCTGGTTGCGAACATTATCAGCTGCTAATCGCGACCAGAAATCCAAGTAGTCCTGTTGGGCTTTTGCTACTTTATCAATTTCCGCCTTGAAGGCATTTCGTTCTGCCTCAGTGTTTTTACCGTATTTCTCGAAGGAACTATAGGCCAAGGTATTGTATGTTGAAATCAAGAACATGTGCGCATCTTTAAGATTCAAGAGTGGCAAGATCATTTTACCGTGAATATCATTGTTTAAGCCCTCATAGGCTCTATGCTTAGCAGATGCGAAAGCTGGATTGGTCGTCTCAGGCTCCACAATATAGACATTGTCTTTGGTTGCTTTGATGAACCAATCATTCAAGTCTGTCTCTTTTGTGAAGAGCTCCATATTGTACTTCAAGAAGTCATTTAGGTTGCTAGAAAGAGTAGACTTCGCAACGACTTCTCGGAAGGCATCATGGGTACGAGTTCCTTTGATGTAGTCTTCTTTTGAACCAATTTCAATCAAACGGTCTAAGACATCAACATTCTTCCCATAGAAGTCTGGCTTGAACAACATGAGCTGCTTAAGATTGACATCATCGAACTTCACTCCGTAATAGCGATTGAGGTAAGAAAGCCCTAAAAGAACGGCCGCCTTGTTGTCATCAACTTTCTTGATAAGGGCACGTTTAGCAGCCTCATCTGTGTTTAATTGATGGTCTTGGTTTTCAACCAGTTGTTTGACAAAGTGAGTCAGATTATCCTTGACTTCTTGGAAACTTTCTTCGAGGTAAAGGTTCTTAATGGCATTGACTTTGTTAGGTCCTGTTCGACCTAAGTGAGTGTAGATTGGATCTGATTGCAATTCTACAGGACTTAATTTCTCTACGATGGCACTGATGAGATCGCTCCGGTCCTTGTCCACCATATTTGGCGTGTAGACTACTTCACCGAGCTCCGCCACACTGTACTCTTTGACTTGTTTGACTTTAGAATCTTTCGGTGTCATGCTAAAGACATCTTTGGTCTTATCGGCATAATGGATCAGGATGTGATCAGCATCTGCTAGTTCAGTGACAAAATCATTGCCCTTCATAGCGGTCACAGACAAGACTTCCTTGGTCAAAAGAGGGCTCGTCGCAGCCAGTTTATTCCCTTGGTCGACAATCCACTCTTTATTGTAGAATGGTTGCAATTTAGCAATATTACGGTAAGCCAGCTCACGAGTCGCATCGTAAGCAGTGATGGCCTTGTATTGATCGTCTTTGCTAACAAGGTGATTGAGCGTGTCTTCAATCGGTTTGCTGCTGGTGAATGTATCAGCTGTAATTCCCATTGCTTCGATTTTCTGCTCAGCTTCTGCCAGCGAGATGCTTGGGATTTTACGGGAGTTGTTAAAGGATTTCTTCCCTTCACTCACGCCTTCCACACTGTAATTGCGCTTGGTTCTTGAATAGGTGAAATAATCATCTGCGTCGATATCCGAATGTCCGAAGACCATCTCACCTGTTTTGACTTTCATCATGGTGATGTTGTCTTCAATAGTCCCCAAGGCCCAGTTGGTCCCTAGTAATCCACCAGATTGGACAGCTTCTTTGAGTTCAATCGAACCTTTAGCAACGGAGTTTCTGAGAACTCCTTCTTTACCTACTGTGTGGTTATTTCCACCATTTTGAGAGGAATAAGCCAAACCTGCAGCTTTGGCTTTATTCCCAGTGATTTCAGCATCAACGTAAGCTTTTTCTACGACACCCTTCCAGTTCTCACCAACAACACCCGCTAGATAGCCACCTTTGTTCCCAGCAGCGTGCAGTTTCCCGATAAAGGCGACATTACTTACTTTCCCACTGCCATCAATTTTATTGACGATCCCTGCTACGTCATTGTTCCCAACAACACTTCCTGTTACTTTAACATTCTCGACAGTTGCATTATTTTTGATAACACCTGCTATTGGGGCTACTCGATCTGTCCCAGGTAGGTCAATATTGACATTTTCAAGCAAGAGATTCTTAACCGAGCCACCTTCGATGTTCCCAAATAATGGTCTTGTAATGTTATGGATGGCAAATTTATTTCCATTCGTACTTTCCAAAATTCCCTTGAAGGCATTGGTCACATAGGATTTCCCTACTGGCTGGACATTAGCCGCATTCATATTGCTACCCAGTTTAAAGGTACCAGTCGGATTGGCTTGCATAGCTTTTACAAGTTCGTTGAAATTGTAGTAGACATCCCCTTCATGAGCTTTGGGTTTTGCAATATAGTGGACATAGTCCTCACTAAACTGGTTGTCCGCAGTCCGTTGAATGAGATCAGGAGCTTTGGCTGTTACTTTGTAGAGGGTCACGCCATCTACCGTTACTTCTTCAATTTTATCAACGGCTAGTTTTGTAACCTTATTATCATAGGTAGTGACCTTTAAGTAGTAAGGCTTCACATCTGATGGTGTTTCAGACAAGAGGCTGCTATCGGTCTCAAGACCTTGGTCATCCACGCTAATCAGACTGGTTTCCTTGATATTTTTGATTTCAACTTTTTTAAGATCAATTCTCAGTGGTTCTTCCTTGAGAACTTCTTCTTCATCCCCATTTCCACGGTCATAGACCATGGTCGTTGCGAGCGTATAATCCTTGTAGTAGTCCAAGTCCGCTAAAGCAGCTGCCAAGTCCGTCTCTGAAAGGGTCAGGGTTTTCACCACTTGATCACCCTTCTTCAATACAGCCTGGATGGACTTGATGGTCACACCGTCTGGTTTATCCAAATGATAAGTAGCTTTAGCACTGCGCTTCAATTCTTCCTTATCGACCTGGGTCAAAGTCAAGGTTGGCTTGTCAAGTTCTTTGGTCCCTCTTTGAATGATCTGATCTTGTGCTTGTTCAACTACTTCCTCAGAAACAGTAGGAGCATCCGCCGTTTTAACCCCCTTGATGGTCTTGTAGACCTTGGTGATTTTCTTCTTCCCATTCTTACCGGCTTGAGAAACCCTTTCGGTTCCTTTTAACAAGGTAGCATCTTGTTCGGTTACCGTCTTAAATGGAATTTCTTCAAAAGCAACTTCCTCTGTTTGGCCTTCAATCGCCTTAGTCCCACGACTAATTTTTTCTGTCACAGGAGCTTTTACCGTTTCAGTTGTCGTGCTCACGGGCTCGCCAATCTTCTCACCATTGACCGTCTTATAAACACGACGAATCTCCTGACTACCAGCCTCGCCTTTCTGAAGAAGGCTTTCTTCATCGGTGTAACGATTGGCATCCGTTACATACTCTGTTTCATATGGAAGGATTACCGTTTCTGTCTCTGTTACCGTCCCTTCCGTTACTTGATAGGTTGGGTTCTCAGGTTGAATAGGAGCTTCGCCGACATGGCCTTCTTCCTGTGTTCCCTTAGCTTCTACTACACCGGTATATTCTGGGTTCTCCGGTTGAACAGGGGCTTCCCCTACATGACCTTCTTCCTGTGTTCCCTTGGCTTCCACTACTCCTGTATAGGCTGGAGTCTCTGGTTGAACAGGGGCTTCACCGACATGGCCTTCTTCCTGCGTTCCCTTAGCTTCTACCACACCTGTATAGACTGGATTCTCTGGTTGAACAGGAGCTTCACCGACATGACCTTCTTCTTGTGTCCCCTTAGCCGTTACAACTGGAGAAGGAATGGGTTGAGGGGTTGGTTGGGCATCTTCTTTTGTTCCAACAGCAAGAATTTGTGAAACTGGTTCTTTAGTGACCTTGCTTTCAACGACTCTGCGAACTTCTTGTCCATCTACCACACTCACTTCTGTCAATAGGGTCCGCTCCCCATTTTGACCAGCAGTCAGCACCTTGGTTTGCCCTTTAGCTAATGTAGGATCAGCTTGTTTGACAGTTTCAAATGGCACAGGCTCAGTAGAGACTTCCAGGCTTGGTTTTTCAACTTGAGGAAAGGCTGGAGAGACTTCTGGGGTCACACGAGCTTGTGGTTCCACTTGTGGAATCCCTGTACTTGTTTTGATCGTTCCTTCTACAGAAGGTTTCGTTTCCTGCATAGCCTTTGGCTCTTGTAAGCTCGTCTTTTGGACTGACGGGTAGCGCAGATAACCAATATAGTCATAGCCGTCAATTTGAATCACGCCATTTGCAAGATCTTTGCTCGATGCGATCGCAAGATCCTGATTATAGGCGCGCAAAACTTGATTTTGTAGGGCTGCGACTTCAACTGGAAGTAGAAGACTTTGTCCCATGGCTCCAATCAAAAGGACGCCCATGACCTTCTTCCGGTGCTTTTTAGAGAGTAAGAGGACCGCAAAGGAAGCTGTGGCTAGACTTAACCCAAAAAGAGCGACTTCCTGACTTCCTGTTTGAGGAAGAACCGACTGAATTGCTTCCTTCTTATTATAGAAGAGATAGAAAGTATCTTCATTTTGATATGCTTCAGGGATTGCATGAATCACCTGTGCTTTTTCTTCAGCAGTCAGCTCTTCTTCTGTCACATATCCTAAGTGCACATGAGCAGGTAGAGTCACCTGATCTGCTTTGACAGGACGAGCTCCTAACAAGCTTCCTCCTAATAAAAAGGCTCCAATGGCTACCGGACCAACACCGACAGATAATTTTCGAATCGAATATTTGGTCATTTTTTCAAACGTTTGTTTCGCTTTTTTCATCCTAAAATTCCTATATAGTAATATTTAATCCTCGAGCAGGGACCTGATTATTTTTAGAGAGGCTGGGATCCTTTCCAGAAATAAGAACCTTCCCGGGATTTTTTACCTTTACCTATCTTATCCTTTTTCTTCTATTTTAGCAAGCTCTAAAACTCAAAAATATAAACCGTTTTCTTTATAGGAAGAAAGCAACACAAAAAAACGCCTCGAAAGGCGTTTATATCATAGATCTATTTATAAAGATTGGTACAAATCATTGTATCGTTGACTAGCCGTATCCCATGAGAAGTCACGCGTCATAGCTTGCTCTTGGAGACCATACCAAGCCTGTTTGTCATTGTAGTAGACAGCCAAGGCTTCATCAACTGCCCAGTTGAACCAATAGCCAGACAAATTATTGAAGCTAAAGCCTGTTCCACTTCCATCAATAGCATTAAACGGTTGAACTGTATCACGAAGTCCGCCGACTTCATGCACCAAAGGAAGGGTTCCATAACGCATGGCCATCATTTGAGAAAGGCCACATGGTTCAACGCGGCTTGGCATCAAGAAGACATCTGATGCTGCATAGATTTCTTGAGCCAATTGGACATCAAATGTGATATTCGCTGAAAGTTTGTCTGGGTAGGCTTGACCAAACCAAGCAAATGATTGCTCAAAAGATGGGTCTCCTGTTCCTAAAAGGATAATTTGTACATCATCTTGTAGTAAATTGTGTAATTGATCCACAACTAAATCAAAACCTTTTTGCCGAGTCAAACGTGATACAATCCCTACTAAAGGAACATCATCGCGGACGGGTAGACCGACACGTTCTTGAAGAGCTCGTTTACTAGCTGCTTTACCTGAAAGATCTGAGAGACTGAAGTGATGAGTCAAGAGTGGATCCGTTTCAGGATTATACAGATCCGCATCAATCCCGTTAACAATACCGGTCACCTTGCCAGACTCCATCCGAAGGATCTGATCCAAGCCACAACCATATTCAGCAGTCATAATCTCTTGCGCATAGCTTGGAGAAACGGTTGTTACACGGTCAGCATATAGGATGCCAGCTTTCATCCAGTTCAGGCAATCATTCCACCGAAGCGTTCCATCTGCATAGCGTTCAAATCCCACTCCGAATAGATCCCATAACATTCCTGGGTCAAACTGACCTTGGAATTCCAAATTATGGATGGTCAATACTGTCTTAATCCCATGATAAGCTTGAATCCAACGGTATTTCTCCTTCAGCAAGAAAGGAATCATCGCCGTATGGTAATCATGGGCATGAAGAACATCTGGAATGAAGTCAACTCGTTCCATCGTTTCTAAGGCCGCGAGCTGGAAGAAGGCAAAGCGTTCGCCATCATCGAAGTCACCATACACATGTCCTCTAAAGAAATAGTGTTGATTATCAATAAAGTAAAAGGTGACGCCATCGCGCACAATGCGTTTCACACCAACATATTGACTTCTCCAGCCAACCTTGGTCTCAAAATGCAAGACATCTTCGATTTGATCTCCAAACTTAGCCTCTACCATATCATAGTAAGGGAGGATCACGCGCACGTCATGACCACTTTTCGCTAAGGATTTAGGAAGAGCGCCAATAACGTCTCCCAATCCACCTGTTTTAGAAAATGGTGCACCTTCAGCTGCAACAAATAATAGTTTCATTAGACAATATCCTCTGTAACAATCGTTCCTTTTTTAACCACGACAGGTGTTTCCTCTGTCCCACGAATCGTTACGCCAGCAGCCACTTCGACACCCTTATCCAGAATAGCATGTTCAACGATTGCATTTTCACGAACCACCACACCAGGGAAGAGAAGACTACTGCGGACTTCTGAACCTTCATGGAGATATACCCGACGTGAAACAACGGAGCGTTCAACGGTTCCTTCTACAATACTACCCGAAGCAAATTGAGACGTTTTAATATGTGAAGTCTTGGAATAATACGTTGGTTCTTCATTCTTCACTTTCGTATACACCTTTTGGTTTGGTGAAAAGAGCTTCATGAATTTTTGGTTTTCCAACATATCCAAGTTTGCATGGTAGTAGGATTCAACTGAATGAATATTGGCTAGGTAACCTGTATATTCAAAGGCAAAAGCATTGTATTCCACCGCCAAATCACGCAAGATATAGCGCAATTTTTGTGGGTATTCTTTCTTAGCTTCTTCTTCAATTTTTTCAATCAACCAAGGAGTGTCCACAATAAAGACATCTGTTGACATGTTGTAGACTTCGTCAGGATCCTTGCCATCAAAAAGTCTTTGCTCTGTAACATGGTCTGTTTCATCAATTTTCAAGACAGCATTGACTTCAGAGATATTTTGAAGATGCAACTTTTTGTAATCAACTGTAATCGGACGGTCAACGCTATTATGCAAGTGGAAAACTTGATTGAGGTCAATATTCATCAAAATATCACAGTTTAAAGCAACTGTTTGGTTGGAACCAGACCGTTTCAAATAGGTCAATAATTGTTGGTAGTATTCTGGCCCTACCGTTGTATTTTCAACTGGAGTATTATAGATTCCGAGGTAATAGTGGCTCAATAAAGTAGACAAGCCCCACTCACGACCTGAACGAATATGGTCAAAGACCGAACTAATATTTTCTTGTTGGAAAATCCCAAAAACACTACGAATACCAGCATTTGCAAGACTAGACAATGGGAAGTCGATTAAGCGGTATTTCCCATCAAACGGTAGGGATGCTACCGGACGATGGCTGGTCAAAGTGGACATATCATGATACCCAACTGTATTTCCTAAAATGGCTGAATATTTATCAATCTTCATCTGTTGCTACCCCCACTTTTTCATTGTAACCGACAACTTGTACTTCCTCTGTTCCATCAATCACGACACCTTCTGCAATGACTGCGCCTTCTCCGATAATCGCGCGTTTCACGACAGCTCCTTTACCGATAATGGCATTGCTCATCACGACAGCATCTTCGACAACTGCTCCTTCACGAACTTGAGCTTCTGTTGATAAGATGGAGTGTTTGACTGTACCGTCTACCGAACAACCGTCGACGACAAGAGAATCTTCGATGTGGCCATGTTCCCCAAAGAAGTTCGGTGGAGAAATGAGGTTGCGTGAATAGATTTTCCAGTGACGATCGCGACTATCCAAAGCATTATTCGGATCGATATATTCCATATTGGCTTCCCAAAGAGACTCAATCGTACCAACGTCTTTCCAATAACCATTGAATTCATAAGCATAAACACTTTCGCCTGATTCTAGATAAGTTGGAATGACATTTTTACCGAAGTCTGACATATCGATATCGCTCTTTTCAGCAGCAACTAACATATTGCGCAGACGAGCCCAGTCAAAGATGTAAATCCCCATGGAAGCCTTAGTTGATTTTGGTTCAGCTGGTTTTTCTTCAAATTCGACAATCCGATTATTGGCATCTGTATTCATGATTCCAAAACGGCTTGCTTCCTTCAAAGGAACATCTAGGACGGCAACAGTCAAGCTTGCGTTATTATCCTTGTGTGCTTGAAGCATGTCATCGTAATCCATCTTGTAGATGTGGTCCCCAGATAGAATCAAGACATATTCCGGATTGATGCTGTCGATATAGTCGATGTTTTGGAGAATCGCATGACTAGTTCCTTCGAACCACCGATTTCCTTCACTAGCTGAATAAGGTTGGAGAATAGACACACCCGTATTGATTCCATCCAAGCCCCAGCTGGAACCATTCCCAATATGGCTGTTAAGGGCAAGTGGTTGATACTGTGTAATCACACCAACATTGTGAATTCCTGAGTTGGCACAGTTTGAGAGAGCAAAATCGATAATCCGATAGCGCCCACCAAATTGAACCGCAGGTTTCGCGATGTTTTTGGTTAATTTTCCAAGACGTGTTCCTTGCCCACCGGCAAGAATTAAAGCGAGCATTTCATTCTTCATTGACTACTTCCTCTTTTTAAAGCTTGGACTCCCTTAGAGTCAACCGATCATCATTTTTTATCTGATGTTTTAGATTTCGTTTTGCGAACCTTCCGTTTCACCTTCCAAATGCTAGCTCCTAAAGCCGGCAAAGTAAAGGTCAAAGTTTGTTCATAATCCTTCCACAGTCCATCTTGAGACTGAACTGTCGGATTGTGCTCTTTCCAGACACCTCCCCATTCTTCTAATTCTGTATTCCAAATTTCTTCATAGACCGCTGATATAGGCACACCAATCGTAAAGTCCTTGCGTTCTACTGGTGCCATATTAAAGACGCACACCAAAAGATCACCCTTACGATTTTTCCGGATCATAGACAAGACGCTCTGATCCCGGTTATCTGCATCAATAATCTCTAAGCCATCAAAGCTATCATCAATCTCCCACAATTCCTTGTGTTCTTTGTAGAAATGATTGAGCTGAGAAGTGAAACGACGCATCTTAGCATTCATTTCATCCTCTAGATTGCCCCATTCCAATTGCTCTTCTGACTTCCATTCCAAAAATTGACCAAATTCTGAACCCATAAAGAGTAATTTCTTACCTGGATGGCAAATCTGATAGGTCAAGAGGTTACGGAGTCCAGCAAATTGATTGTAACGATCTCCCCACATCTTATGCATCAAACTCTTCTTACCATGCACCACTTCATCATGTGAAAATGGTAGTAAGAAGTTTTCAGAAAATGCATACATGAAACTAAAGGTTACCAGGTTAAAGTCAAATTTCCGGTAGATGGGATCTTCTTCGTAGAATCGAAGGATATCATTCATCCACCCCATATTCCATTTATAGTCAAAGCCAAGTCCACCTTCTTCTTCAGGACCCGTGATCTTTTGACCAGCAGAACTTTCTTCTGCAATCATCATGACATCTGGGTGTTCGTTCTTGATAATCGCATTCAACCGTCTAAGGAAATGAACGCCTTCGTAGTTGAGGTTTCCACCATCAATATTTGGTGTCCATGGACCGCTATCGTAGTCAAGATAGAGCATATTGCTCACAGCATCGACCCGAATCCCATCTAAATGATAGGTATCAATCCAAAACTTCAAACTAGAAATCAAGAATGACTGGACTTGATTCTTCCCTAAATCGAAGTTCAAGGCTCCCCATCCGTAGTTATGAGCACGATGTTCATCCTGGTATTCAAAGGTTGGTGTTCCATCATAATAAGCCAAGGCATCATCATTGATAATGAAATGTCCTGGTACCCAATCCACGATCACTCCGATATTGTTGAGGTGGCATTCTTCCACGAAGTCTTGAAACTCTTCTGGGCTACCATAAGTCTGCTCGAGTGCAAAATATCCCATGAGCTGATAGCCCCAACTCAAGCCCAATGGATGGGCCATCACTGGCATAAATTCCACGTGGGTGTAGTTCATCTCCACCAAATATGGAATCAATTCTTCTTTTAGTTGTTTGAAGGTATAGGAACTGTGATCCTCATTACGTTTCCACGATCCTGCGTGAACCTCATAAATATTAACAGGTCGTTCCTTAAAACCAAGTTTTTTGCGGCGTGCTCTCCAGAGACCATCTTTCCAGTTTTTCTCTGGAATGGTCTTAATAATAGATCCTGTATTGGGTCTCTTTTCCATCCATAATGCTAGAGGATCGATTTTTTGCACCTGATGACCATTTTGTCGAGTCACCAAATACTTGTAAATATCCCCCTCTTTTGCATCGGAACAGAAGACTTCCCAGACGCCTCCTTCATTACGAACCATTGGAATTTTATGAGCTTCCCAATCAGTGAAATCACCAATCAGATCCACAGCCTGAGCATTGGGAGCCCAAACACGGAAGGTAAAGCCTTCTAGTTCTCCCCTTGTTTCCTTATGAGCTCCTAAGTACTCTTGAAGATGGAAATTATCCCCTCTTCCAAATGTCCATAAGTCTGTGCTTCTATCCATATACTCACCTCTTTGCTTTTGAAAGCGTTTTCTATTTGATATTATTTTACTATAAAATCACTTAATTTTCAAGTTGATTCCTGTAA
>OGXN01002671.1_pt1 | contig 11972 bp, 9 predicted proteins | sample 1576281 | NCBI WGS metagenome assembly OGXN01 (sample SAMEA3541494, study PRJEB24748) | human gut metagenome | biome: human gut; feature: human-associated habitat; material: faeces | place: China | collected 2012
CCTGCCGTTTCCTGCCAAGTTCGTGGCCACCTCGGCGGTGCAGGGCATCGCCGCCGGCGTGTTCTACGCCAGCCTGTTCCTGTTCGGTGTCCCTGCTTCCGGCTCCTCGCATATGGCGATCGGGCAGCTCGCAGCTGTGGTGCTGTTGTTCGCAACGCTCGTGTTCCTGAGGCTCGATTTCAACCGGTTCATCTACAAGGTGGCGTTTTCGTTCGTAGCTGTGGGGTTCTTGCTGGCTGCGATGGCGCCAGGGTTGCCGCAGCTGGGTTTCGTGACGTTGGTCGCCGGGTTCTGCTACCTCGATTTGGTGCTGTGGAGTTTGGGCGCCTGCCTCATGAAGAACATGGGGCTTCCAGCCACGTGGGTTGCCAGCTGTCCGGGTGCGGCGCTGTTTTCCGGCGTTCTCGTGGGCGGCGCGGTGGCGTACGTGGTGTTGGGCGGACGTCCCTACGGGGAAGCGGCTATCCTCGCCAGCTTCGCCGCGTGCTTCCTGTTCGTCTGTGCGCTGTTCCTGTCGAGCGGTCGCAATTTGAAGTACGGTTGGGGCACGGTGCTGCCGGGCGAAGGCGGTCTTGAAGCTGGCGATCTCGCAGGGATCGTGCGGTTCGTGGCTACCGAGCGTGCGGTGACGCAGCGAGAGACCGAGGTGATGCTGCTGCTTGCTCAGGGGAAGACGCGGCGTGCCATCTGCGAAGAACTCACCGTGTCGCCCGATACGGTGAAAACCCACGTACGCGCCATCTATCGCAAGTTGGATGTGCACTCTCAACAAGAACTCATCGATCGAATCGTAGCCGAGCGTGAACATCTTGTGGACGATGGCGACGATATAGCGTTGGGGTAGGGCTCGCGTTTCGCCCTCTCGACCGCTTGTCGACAATGGCGGGAAAACGGCCAAAGGGACGAACGCTGCGCTTCCGACGTGCTATGATTACCGCGAAGTGCATCTTTGCCGTGGCGATGCGGCAAAGCGGGAAAACCTACTAGGAGGCATGCATGAGCGTCATCATCGATGTGTTCGGTCGCGAGATTCTGGACTCGCGCGGCAACCCGACCGTGGAAGTTGAAGTGGTGCTGGAAGACGGCGCGTTCGGCCGTGCCGCGGTGCCGTCGGGCGCTTCGACGGGCGCGTTCGAGGCCGTCGAGCTGCGCGACTGCGACAAGGGCCGCTATCTCGGCAAGGGCACACTGGATGCTGTCGCCCACGTGAACGAGGAGATCGCCGAGGCGCTCATCGGCGTCGAGGCCGACGATCAGCGCTTTATCGACGACATCATGCTGCAGGTGGACGGCACCGACAACAAGGGTGCCTTGGGCGCGAACGCCATCCTTGGCGCGTCGCTGGCCTGCGCCAAGGCTGCTGCCGAGTCGGCTGAGCTGCCGCTGTACAAGTACGTCGGCGGCGCGAACGCGCACCTGCTGCCCACGCCCATGATGAACATCCTCAACGGCGGCGTGCATGCTGACAACAACGTGGACTTCCAGGAGTTCATGATCATGCCGGTGGGCGCGAGCACGTTCGCCGAGGCGCTGCGCTGGTGCGCCGAGATCTACCACACGCTGAAGAAGGTGCTGCATGACGCGGGCCTCGGCGGCGGCGTGGGTGACGAGGGTGGCTTCGCCCCCAACTTCAAGACGAACGAAGAGCCGCTCGAGTACGTGACGAAGGCGTGCGAGGCTGCCGGTTACAAGCCCGGCGTGGACATCATGTTCGCCATGGACCCGGCATCCACCGAGTTCTACGACGCCGATAAGAAGAAGTACGTGCTGGCGGGCGAGGGCCGCGAGCTGACCAGCGCCGAGATGGTGGACTATTGGGAAGCGCTCGTGAACAAGTACCCCATCGTCTCCATCGAGGACGGTATGGCCGAAGAGGATTGGGACGGCTGGAAAGAGCTGACCGACCGCATCGGCGACCGCGTGCAGCTGGTGGGCGACGACCTGTTCGTCACCAACTCCAAGCGCCTGGCCAAGGGTATCGAGCTGGGCTGCGCGAACGCCATCCTCATCAAGGTGAACCAGATCGGCAGCCTGACCGAGACGCTGGAGGCCATTGAGATGGCGAAGCAGGCCGGCTATGCATGCGTCATGAGCCACCGCTCCGGCGAGACCGAGGACACCACCATCGCCGACCTGGCCGTCGCTTGCAACACCGGCCAGATCAAGACGGGCGCGCCCTGCCGCAGCGACCGCGTGGCGAAGTACAACCAGCTGCTCCGCATCGAGGAAGAGTTGGACACCGCCGCCCAGTACGCCGGCATGAACGCCTTTTACAATATCAACCGCTAACGATTGCGAGAGCTTGACGGCTCTTTAGCTTCGCGAAACGAGAAGGGCTGCCTTTGGGCAGCCCTTCTTCATGAGCGGGAAAAGGCTTTGCCCTACGCTCCCCGGTGCATGTCCATGTCGGGGGCGGGGTGCTCCAGCACTCCCTGCTCCAGCATTTCGCCGCTTTGGCGCACGTAGTCGTCGGCGGGGAAGGTGCACATGGACGCAATCTCCTCGTCGGTCAGCGCGCGCTTCACGCGCGCCGGCGTGCCCATGATGAGGCTGCCCGGCGGGAACTCCTTGCCCTCTGTCACCAGCGATCCTGCCCCGATCAGGCTGTTCGCGCCGATCTTCGCGCGGTTCATCACGATGGAGCCCATGCCCACCAGCACGTTTTCGCCCAGCTCGCACCCGTGCAGGATGGTGCCGTGGCCTACGGTGCAATGCGGCCCCACGATGCAGGGCACGTCGAAATCCACGTGGACGACCGTGTTCTCCTGCAAGTTGGACTCGTCGCCGATGACGACGGGCGCGTCGTCGCCGCGGATCTGCACGCCGGCGAACACGCTGGCGTCGCGGCCGATGGTCACGTCGCCCACGATGCCAGCCGACGGCGCGATGCGGGCGGTGGGATGGGCTTTCACGCGGTGGTACAGGGGCGTTTCTTCTGAGGTCATGGGCGTCTCCTTGTGTGCGAGGGTTCGGTGTCCTTCCATTATCGCGAACCTGGGGGCGAGGGGCTATCGTCAGATCATGGCGATTGGGTGGAGCGCCCTCCCCCTTGAAGCCCGCGTACGACTGCCGATGCTGCCAAACTTCCTGCGCAACACTATACTGCAAGCGCTATAATGAGCCGCACGAAGGAAAAGGATGTGCAACCATGCCAGAAATGATCTCACTTGAAGAGGCCCGTGCGCTCGTGTTGTCCCATGCGGCGCCCCTGCCGGTGGAAACCGTGCCCGTGCTGGACGCGGTCGGCCGCGTGGCCGCCGCCGATTTGAAGAGCGATATCGACATCTCGCCGTTCGCCCATTCGGCGATGGACGGGTTCGCGGTTCGGGCCGCCGAGCTTGTCGAGGCGTCGCAGGAAGCGCCGGTCGAACTGGACGTCGTGGCCGAGATCGCGGCGGGCGACGTGTTTGAAGGCTCTATCGAGGCCGGGCAGTGCGTGCGCATCATGACCGGCGCGCCCATGCCCGACGACGCAGACTCCGTGGTGAAATACGAGATCGTCGACGTGGTGACCGGCGACGGCAAGCCCGGCAGCCGCGTGGCGTTCTCCGCCCCCACCGCCGTGCGCTCCAACGTGCGCGAGGCCGGGGAAGAGGCGAAGGCGGGCGAGACGGTGGTGTCGAAGGGCGAGGTTATCGGCTCGGCCGGCGTCGGGTTCCTCGCGGGATGCGGCATCGTGGAGGTGCCGACGCATCGGCGTCCGCGCGTGGCCGTCATCTCCATCGGCTCCGAGCTGGTGGATCCCACAGTCGTGCCCACGCCCGGCAAGATCCGCAACTCGAACAGCTACGCGCTTGCCGCCTGCGCGCAAGCAGCGGGTGCGGCGCCCGTTATCCTTCCCATCGTGGAGGATACGAAGGAGGCGCTTGCGGCGGCGGTGTCCGCGGCGGCGGACGCGTACGACTTCGTCGTGACCAGCGGCGGGGCGTCGAACGGCGACTTCGACTTCATCAAGCCCGTGGTGTCCGAGCTGGGCGAGCTGCTGATGACCACGGTGAACATCCGTCCCGGCAAGGCCCAGACGTTCGGCGTCGTGCGCGGCACGCCCGTGTTCGGCCTGCCCGGCAACCCGGCGGCGGCGTACGTGGGCTTCGAGATGATCATCCGCCCCGCGCTGCGCAAGATGCAAGGGTATGCGCATTTCGAGCGCCCGTCGGTGATGGCGAAGCTATCGCGCGACGTGAAGAAGAAGGACCCGCGCCGCATCTTCCTGCGCGGCACGCTGTACAAGAACGATGAGGGCGAATACGTGGTGGCGCCCGCCAAGAACCAGAGCTCGGGCCTGTTCGGAGTCATCCAGCGCAGCAACTGCATGGCCATCCTGCCGGAAGGCCTCGACTCTCGCACTGCCGGCTCGCTTGTGCAGTGCGTCCTGCTCGACGTTTCCGAGGAAGTGAGTTTGTAAGATGGAACAGAACATCACCTTCGCCATTATCACGTGCTCGGATACGCGCGGCATGAAGGAGGATACGGCCGGCGCAGCGCTGGAGACGCTGATCGCCGAAAACGGTTGGGAGTGCAAGAGCCACGTGGTGGTGCCCGACGAGCGACCGTTCATCGCGTCGGCCATTGTGCGCGCCTGCGACGAGCAGGACGTGGACGTGGTGCTGACCTGCGGAGGCAGCGGGCTCTCGCTGCGCGACGTGACGCCCGAGGCCACGATGGACGCGTGCGATCGCAACGTGCCCGGCATAGCCGAAGCCATGCGCGCGCATTCGCTGGCCATCACGCCGTACGCCATGCTGTCCCGCGCGCTGTGCATGCAGCGCGGCCGTCACCTGGTGATCAACCTGCCCGGCAGCGAGAAGGCTGCCCGCGAGAACTGGGACGGCGTGGTGAAAGCCCTGCCGCACGCCGTGAAGATGATGGCCGGGGGCGGGCATTAGGAACCGCTTCCCCGCGGTGTTTGACGTATGCGACTGAACTTTCCTATCGTAAGGGTTTCTTCGTACGCAGGGGAGTCGGTTTTTGTTTGCGCGGGCAGCGATAGTATCGGTAGCGAGTCGGATTTTGGCAAAAATTTCGAGGTAGGAAGATGTCATCTGCATCTAACTCTACGGCTCAGGCTGTATGGAAAAACATGACCTGGGATTATTGTCGAAACGAGCTGGGCAAGGCATCCTATAGTGCAAGTATTCCTTGGCTAACATCTTCTTACCTCGAAATTTTTGCCAAAATCAGGGAAGTCGGCGAACGACCGCTGTGTTGCCACACGGGAGAACTGTTCGATCAGAATCCCACGGTCATGTGCAGGTGGTAGAACACGATGCGGGTGACGAAGACGGCTGCGAGCGCGAGCAGGCTGGCGGTGGCTCTCAGTGCGAGTGTCGTGCGGCGGGATTGGACGCGCTTCATCGACAGGCCGGCTATTGCGAGTGCGATCGCGCCTACGATGAGATGCGCGCCGATGACAGCAGGATAGGAAGGCGCGAGCGTGCTGGCTGCGAACTCGTTGTTCGCGATGGCGGAAAGGCTCTCCTGGTGCAGTGCGAGCACGACGGTCCCCGCCACGAGCGCGGGCGCCGCCAGTACGACGAGCGCGCGCTCGAGCGCGCGCGGCCGCACCTGCGCCAGCTCCAGGAACAGGAGCCCCAACACAGGGCCTGCCAGCAACGCTGCCAACACGAGGTTCGCCGGCGTGAATGCGGTATCCCAGGTAGGAACCGTGTCCACGTTGTACGCCATGGACGTGCACGCGATAAGCGCGATTCCTGCCAGACAGGCCAACGCCAGCCATGGCTTCGCCACGGCATCGGGAAAGCGCTCCTTGAACGCCATCATCCAGTACGAACCTACCAGGAACAGGAACGCGACAGCGCTCAGAACCTCGTTGGACAGCGGCGAGCGGCCGACGCCCGAGAACACGTGCAGCGCGTTCGCGGGCGTTCCGAGGTGCGTGGCCGAGGCGATGAACCCGATCAGAACCACGCTGAACGGCAGCGCGATCATGCGGTCGATGCGCACTGAGGCCGTGCGGTCGCGCGACCAGAGCCGCACGAGCGCGAGTGCCAGGAACGCAACGACGCCCGCCGGTGCGAGCGAGGTGAACAGGCCCAGCGAGAAGGCGTCGAATCCGCTGGTCATAGATGAAGCTCCGTTCGGTTCACGATGCTGCCTCCCTGCTTTTCGGCTCGTTCGGCCGCAGGCGACGGCAGGATGAGGAGGTTGGGGCGCGTGGCCGATTCGTCCGGCAGCGGCAGGATGGAGCGCACCGCGTCGGGGTGGCGGTCGGTCAGCTCGGACGTCAGCCCGAACTCCAGCGCGCGCAGCGGGCAGGCTTCCACGCAGACAGGCTGCTCGCCGTCGACGAGGCGGTCGCGGCAGCCGTCGCACTTGCTGCTGCGTTTCAGGCGCGCGTCGATATGCGGTGCGTGGTAGGGGCAGGCCATGGTGCAGTAGCCGCAGCCGATGCACTTGGTGGCATCGGGCCAGACCAGCCCGAGCTCGTCTTTATGCATGGCGCCGGTGGGGCATACGCGGGTGCACACGGGGTTGTTGCAGTGGTTGCACGAGATGGACACGTGGTAGGCGAACGCGTCCTGCGAGAACGTCCCGTCGACATCGGGTTGCCAGGAGCCGCCTTCGTAGTCGATGACCATGCGGAAGGCCATGTCCGGTCCGTGGTCATGGTAGTCCTTGCACGCTATGACGCAGGTTCTGCACCCGGTGCAGCGCGTATTGTCGTAAAAGAAGCCCCGTGGCATAATGCCGCTTTCGGTCGGAAACGATGGAAGACGAAGACGATTCTACCACGAAGGCCCGTCGATTCCCCGGAGCCCGTTCGGGCGGCGCCGTGCGCGGGGAAGCCCCGTCCTGGGGAAGGGGGCCTTCGTTCGAAGATGCGAAGGGGCGCCCCTGCGGCGCCCCTTCGAGTGGCGGATGTCGGTTAGGCCACGCCCGTCACTTCCTTCTCATTGGCGATGGCGCCAGTGGTGTCGCCGGGCTCCTTCGCCGCCGGGCACGGCAGGATTGCGATGGAGGGCGTCGTCTCGTCGGGCGACGGCATCGGCGCAATGCCTGCCACCGTTCCTTCGTGCTTCGCCCTCAGCTCCTCGATGTCGCCGAACTCCAGCGCGCGCAACGGGCAGGCCTCCACGCAGATGGGGCTCTTGCCCTCGGCCACGCGGTCGGCGCAGCCGTCGCATTTCACGCCCTTGCCCAGGGCCTTGTCCACGATGGGCACGTTGTAGGGGCACGTCTCCACACAGGCGCCCACGCCCGTGCATTTTTCCTGGTTGATGTGCACCAGGCCCGTCTTGGTATCCTTCTCGATGGCACCCTGCGGGCACTTGGCCATGCAGGCCGGCATCGCGCAGTGCTGGCAGCCCAGCGACACGTGGTAGGCGAACGCGTCGGACGTGAAGGTGCCGTCGCCCACGTCGCTCCAGGCGCCGCCCTCGTAGTCGTACACCTTGCGGAATGCGATGGTGGCGGACAGGTCCTTGTAGTCCTTGCACGCCATCTCGCAGGTGCGGCAACCCGTGCAGCGCGTGCTGTCGAAGAAAAATCCGTACTGAGTCATGTGGTCCTCCCCCCGTTAGGCTTTCGTGATCTGGGCGATGATGGAGTGCGCCGGGCCGTTGCCCTTGGCAAGCGGCGTCGGGCGGTACGTGGTCAGCGTGTTGACGCACGCGCCCTCGTCCACGCGGTCGCCGTTCATGTCGGCCTTGTGCCACGCGCCCTGCGGGATGCCGATGGTGCCCGGGATGATGCGCGGCGTGACCAAAGCCTCGATGCGGATCTCGCCGGCGGGGCTCTTCACGGCCACCGTGTCGCCGCTGGCGATGCCGCGCGACTCGGCGTCGGCGGGGTTGATCCACAGCTGCTGGCGCGCCACCTGCTCCAACTCGGGGATGAAGCCGAAGGAGGAGTGGGTGCGGCTCTTGTGATGGAAGCCCGTGCAGTACAGCGGGTACTCGTCGGTCACCGAGCCGTAGCCCTGGAAGCCGGGCGTGAACACGGGGATGGGGTTGATGACGTCGCCCTCTTCGAGCTCCCACGTGGCGGCGATCTCGGCCAGCTGCTCGGAGTAGATCTCGATCTTGCCCGACGGCGTGGACAGCGGGTTCTTCACCGGGTCGGTGCGGAAGTCCACCAGGCCGATGGCCGGCTCCAGCGGACGCTTGTACACGCCCTGCTCCTTGATCTCGTCCCAGGTGGGCATGTTGCCGTCGGCTTTCGCGCCGGCCTCGTACAGCTCCTTGATCCAGTCTTCCTGCGTCTTGCCCTCGGTGAACGCGTCCTTCTTGCCGAACTTGTCGGCGATGTCGGCGCATACGTCGTAGCTGGAGCGGCACTCGCCCGGCGCTTCCTGCGCGGGCCCGCCCACGACGACGGCGGTGTAGTATTCGGAGTAGCCCTGCGTCTGCATGTTCAGCTGCTCGGAGCGCATGGCGTCGGGCAGCAGAATGTCGGCGTACTTGGCGGAGTCGGTCATCACGGTGTCCCACACCAGGATGAACTCCAGCTTGCTCTCGTCTGCCAAAATGTCGTGCGTGTAGTTGATGTCGCCGTGCTGGTTCGTGATGCAGTTGCCCGCGTAGTTCCACAGGAACTTGATGTCGTTGTTCAGCTTGTCGGCGCCTACGATGCCGGCGTTGGTGGCCGTCATCTCCTTGCCGTGGTCCACGGCGTTGATCCACTGGTACACCGGGATGGCCGTCTTGATGGGGTTCTCGAACGGCAGACTTCCCACGAGGTAGGTGGGCGGTTCGGCCTCGCGCTGGCCGGTGTTCGTGCCGGGCAGGCCGATCTTGCCGATGAGCACGGGCAGCATGCAGATGGCGCGCGACGTGTCCTCGCCGTTCGTGTGGCGCTGCGGGCCCCAGCCTTGGCAGATGAACGGCGCCTCGGCGGCGGCGATGTCGGCTGCCAGCTGCTTGATGCGCTCGGCCGGGATGCCGGTGATGGGGGCGGCCCACTCGGCGGTCTTCTCCACCATGTCGTAGCCGGTGCCCATGATGTAGTCCTTGTAGGACTTGTTCTGGCCCTTGGCGCTCTCGGGCATGGTGTCCTCGTCGAAGCCGACGCAGTACGCGTCCAGGAACTCCTTGTCCACCTGGTCGTTCGCGATCAGCTCATGCGCGATAGCGGAACAGAGCGCGGCGTCGGTGCCGGGGTTGATGGGCTGCCACTCGGCGGAACGGCCCATGACGGAATCGTTCATGCGGGGGTCGATGTAGATCATCTTGCCCTTCGTGGTCTCGCGCAGATGCACCCAGTCGTAGTGCGACACGGCGCCGCCCTGGCGCGTCTCGGTCGGGCTCGTGCCGAACGCGAGGATGAGCGCGGCGTCCTCGGCGGCGTTGAGCGTGCTGCCGCTGAAGCCGGATGCGCCGTAGGTGTGGGGCACGATCATTTCCATCTGCATGGCGCTGTAGTCGCCGTACGACCCCAGGAAACCGCCGAGGCAGTTCATGAAACGCGGCAGCGAGCGCGCCGTCGTGGAGCTCACGCCCGTCGCATAGGGAATGTACACGGACTCGTTGCCGTACTCGTCGATGATGCGCTTGAGTTCGCTGGCGATCGTGTCGACGGCTTCGTCCCACGAGATCTGCTCGAACTTGCCCTCGCCGCGCTTGCCGACGCGTTTCATGGGGTAGTTGATGCGATCGGGGTTGGCGAGCCAGCGGCGATACGTGCGACCGCGCAGGCAGGCGCGCGGCTGAACCTCGTCGAAGCCGGCATCCTTGCTGGTGTAGGTTTCCACCCAGGCGACCTCGTCGTCCTGCACGTGGAACTTCAGGCTGCAACGGCCGGGGCAGTTGATGGCGCAGTGACCCCACGTCGTGGTCTCCTCGACGGCCTGCGTCGCAGCATCATTGCCCTTCGCGCCGTCGGCGCTCGGCGAGCAGCCGAACAGCGACACGGCACCCGTGCCCATCGCGGCCGCACCCAGGCCGGCCAGCGCCGAGCCCTTCATGAACGTGCGGCGAGACACCTGAGCGTTCTCCAACATGTTCGTCATGGTCCCTCCCTCTTTCCTCTCTCGTCTGGCGCTCCGCTTCCCGGGCGGAACGCCTCGCATTGTGGCACTCCCCCGCGACCGCCGTGTCACATAAAATATGCGAACTTATCGTTTCCCCAGGTCACAAGACAGCACTTTGGGTAATGCGTCGCACGATACTTCTGACAATACCGTTATACTGATGCAACGGGAACAGTGTGCGGGAACGGAAAAACCGCATATGCGCGCGGTCTCGGGGGAGGATCTTTGAACGCAGCCACCATCGTCAGCATCATGAAGCCGAACATCACCTCGCTCGGCTACGGCTTGTTCTTGGCCATCAACGCCGCGGGCGTATGGGGCGGCGTGTTCCCGTTTCTTCCGATGGAGTTCCAAACCACCGAGATCGTGTTCTGGTTCTTCCTCGCGCAATCGCTCGTGTTCTCGTTCAGCTACTTCGCCAGCGCCCTGGGATCGTACTTCTTCCCCGGCCCCACGCGCACATTCATCGTACGGCTGGCCACCATGCCCTACCTTTTGGGATGGTGCTGCCTCATCGCGGCCATCTATCTGGACGCATGGGCGCTGCCGCTCGTCGTCAGCGGCGGCGCGCTCCTGGGCCTGGGGTCGGCCGGTTTCTACATGCTGTGGCAACGCCTGTTCGCCAGCCAGGATTCCGACACCGGCAACCGCGATCTCATCAAGGGTACCCTATACGCGGCGGTGCTGTACTTCTCGCTGTACCTTATTCCGCAAGCGGTGACGGCGTTTCTCATCCCGCTCGTGTTCCTGCCGCTATTCGGGTTGACCATTGTGCTGAAAAGCCGCGAGATCGACCTCGATCAAGCCATGTTCCAGGACGTGCCGCGCGACCATCCGCTCGTGTACCAGCGCCTGGTGAACGACTACTGGCGAAGCGCGCTATGCGTGGGCGCGCTGGGGTTCTGCACGGGCATCATGCGCTCCCTGGCCATCGGCGAGCCGGCGGTGGGATCGCTCGTGAACGTGCTGTCGATGGGTGGATCGTTGACCGCGGCTATATCGCTACTGGTGCTGTGGCAGTTCAAGAACCTCAGCGTGAACGTGGTGGGCGCCTACCGCGTCTTCTTCCCGTTCGTCATCACCTCGTTTCTGCTGCTGCCGTTTCTGCCCGAGGAGTACGCGCGCTGGCTGGCCGGCGGCCTGTACGCCGTGTACAGCGTGGCTATCATGCTCATGATGATTCAATGCGCGCAAGCTTCGCGCGACCGCGGCATCAACCCCGTGTTCATCTACGGGTTCTTCGGCGGCATCGTGTACGCGCTGCACGACGTGGGCTTCATCGGCGGCACGTTCGCCGAGCAGACCATGATCATCGGCATCGCGCCGCTCGCCGTGGTGGCGCTCGTGGCCGTGTACCTGCTGGGGCTCATGTACTTCATCGGACAGGGCGGGTTCCGCCGCATCTTCAAACACGACAGCGATGCCGCGGCCAGCATCGAGCTGGTCGCCCTACGCGCGCATGCGCCCGAGAAGAAGCCTGCAGGGGCGAACGCGGAGGGCGAAAAGCCCGACGACGCGGCGCCGAAGAAGGCGGGCAAGCGCGGCGATCGGCCGCCTCGCGCGAGCCGCAAGCCGCAGCGCGAACGCAAGCGCGAGGAGCGCGTGTACCTCGACCGCATCTCGAAGCAGGCGGCGCTGTTGCAGCAGCATTACCGTCTGAGCGAGCGCGAGACGGAGGTCATGGAGCTCATCGCGCGCGGCAACACCGTGGCGCGCATCGCCGAGGATCTCGTGGTCACCGAGAACACCATCCGCACGCACTCGAAGCGCATCTACGCGAAGCTGGACATCCACAAGAAGCAGGAGCTGCTCGACCTCATCGAGTCCTTCGACCCCAACGACTTGCAGGAATAGAAACGCTGCAGTGCGCGGAAGCCCGCTTCGAGACCCTTTGCCTAAGGTCGCGCGCGACCCCGATTGTTGTACATCGATTCTCCTTGCGGAGCACGGCCGTTTTTGTATAATAAGGGCGAGCCGCAGGGAG
>OGXN01002681.1_pt1 | contig 11903 bp, 13 predicted proteins | sample 1576281 | NCBI WGS metagenome assembly OGXN01 (sample SAMEA3541494, study PRJEB24748) | human gut metagenome | biome: human gut; feature: human-associated habitat; material: faeces | place: China | collected 2012
CAGGTGGAAAGCTTCCTGAAGGATGTAATCGGGCCTGTGCTTGAGGAAAATAAAGAACTGCTGGGCGTGAAAGCGGAAATTAATGTGTAATAGCGGTTTACAGGATAAGGATAAGATAAGAAGAGGCTCTGCGGCGGCAGAGCCTTCTTTGGAATAAAAAGGAAATGTGGAAAGCCCCGGTTAAAGTCTGGAGCCGGGATATGTATGAGGAACGGAAATGGAAATCGGAACGTAAGAAAGAAAATAAACAGGCAGGAAAAAGAGCTGTAGAGCCGGTGGCGGCAGATCTTAAAGATTTATTTGACTGACAGACAACGCAGTGCAGAATTGTCATTATATATAAAGACTTCCATGCGCAGTTCCATTATAATTACATACAAAATGGGAGCGATAATATATGGATAAAAATGGTTACCTGAGGCAGTACTACGGCAGTTACCGGGAAGATGCCCGTCTGTCTGCTGCAAAGCACGGCCTGGTGGAATATCTGACGACAATGAAATACATCCATAAATTTCTGGAACAGGGAATGCGTATTTTAGAGGTGGGAGCCGGAACCGGGCGCTATTCCCTTGCATTGGCGAAAGAAGGCTTCCGGGTAGATGCAGTGGAACTTCTGGAACACAACCTGAATATCCTGCGGTCAAAAACGGAGGATGGCATGAGACTTCAGGCAGTACAGGGAGATGCCCTGGATTTGTCCCGCTATCAGGAGAATACGTTTGACATAACCCTTCTTCTCGGGCCGATGTATCATCTTTATACGCAGGATGAAAGGAAGAAAGCACTTGAGGAAGCCGTACGGGTAACCCGTGAAAACGGGATTCTGTATATCGCCTACTGCATGAATGATCCAACTGTGGTGGGAGAACTGTTTGCCCGGGGAACCATTTACGACTGCCTGGAGAAAGGAAAGCTGACGGAGGATTTCCATTTTACCGCGCAGCCGGAGGATCTGTTTGCACTGGTGCGGACAGAGGATATTGCGGAACTGAACCAATCTGTACAGGCGGAACGGATCTGCCTGACAGCCACTGACGGCGCAACCGGATATATGCGCCCTGTCATAGACAATATGAACGATGAACAATTTGGCATCTATATGAAATACCATCTGGCGGTCTGTGAAAGGCAGGATCTGATAGGGGCAAGCCACCATACGCTGGATATCCTGCGTAAAAAGACCCTGGCCTCCGGTACAAAACGTGAATAAAAAACTTAAGTATAAAAAAGTAATTGCAATACCGGATAATTCATGCTATAAATAGACATTATAACTTTCAAAGGAGCGAATTATGAGTCAATTATTCTCACTTTCCATTCGACGCAGACGATGAAGCTTGTATCTTTATAGGTACAGGCTTAATTTGCTGTGTGCCTATAGAAAGTGAGTTGAATTATATTTATTTTCAAAGCACTGTCGGGCACACACAGCCTGTCGGTGCTTTTTTATTGCAATTGAAAACTAAATAATTGAAGCTGTGCAGTATTTATGCCGGAAGTAGTCCGGTACCGCCCCGGCGGGCTGCAGAAGCATTTGAAAGCGCAGGGGCAGTTTCCAAACACGCTCTGCTGCGCAGAAGGGAGCAAGTATGAAATTATTAACAGAGCTGTTATCAGCAGTATTTATGAATGCATTTTCAAAGTGCGGTTATGATGAAACACTCGGTAAGGTCAGCATTTCCGACAGACTTGACCTGTGCCAGTTTCAATGCAACGGCGCGCTGGCCGGAGCGAAAAGGTATAAGAAAGCACCTTTGATGATTGCGCAAGAGGTTGCAAATCAGATAACCGGCTGCATTTATATCTATAAAATAGAAGTGGTCCGGCCGGGCTTTCTCAATATAAGTGTGAAGGATGAATTCCTTGCGGACTATGCCGAACAGATGTACCATGACAAATTTAAGGGGATCCCTCAGGCGGAGCAAGAGGAAACCATAGTGCTTGATTACGGAAATCCCAATGTTGCCAAACCGCTGCATGTCGGCCACCTGCGTTCAGCCATCATCGGGGAAGCCTTAAAAAGAATCATTACAGCGACCGGCAGGAAAGCGGTTGGGGATGTCCATCTGGGGGATTGGGGCCTTCCGATGGGGCTGGTCCTTGCAGAGCTGGAGGAAAGATACGCAGATACATTGCCCATGCTTACAGCGGATTTATTAAATGAAATCTATCCGGCCGCAAGCCGGAAAAGTAAAACAAATGAGGTCTTTCTTGAAAAAGCAAGAACGATAACGGCCCGGCTTCAAAAAGGAGATACGCATTATACAAAAATATGGTGTAACATGGTTGAGGTATCTGTAAAGGAAATCAGAAAAACCTTTCAAAGACTGGACGTTTCCTTTGATTACTGGTATGGGGAAAGTGATTCCAGTAAATATGTGCCTCAGCTGTTGCAGCTGTTAACGGACCGGAACCTGCTTGTAAAAAGCGAAGGCGCACAGGTTGTGGAGGTGGCGAAGGAGAATGACAAAGCTCCGGTCCCGCCTGCGATTATTGTGAAATCCAACGGCTCGGAAGGATACGTGACGACAGATATTGCAGCGATAATACAGCGGGAAACGGATTTCAGACCGGAAAAAATATGGTATGTCGTAGATTTCAGGCAGAATTTACACTTTACCCAGGTATTCCGTGTCGCCCGGAAGGCTGCGCTGATACCAGAAAGCACGGAGCTTGCCCATCTGTGTTTTGGAACGGTAAACGGAAAAGACGGCAAGCCGTTTAAGACCAGGGACGGCGGAGTAATGCAGCTGTCAGAGCTGCTGGATTCAGTAACAGCCTGTTCCTATGAAAAATTAAAATCATCAGATAATATCCCAGAGGCGGACAAAAAAGCCGCAGCGGAGAAAATAGGGATAGCCGCGGTGAAATTCGGTGACTTAATTAACCACTATTCCAAGGACTACGTTTTTGATACGGATAAATTTATGGCATCGGAGGGCAAAACAGGCGTCTATCTTCTATATACGGTTGCCCGTATCAATTCAATCCTCAGGAAAACCGGCATCAACTGCGGAAAGGTAAAACTGCAGGGAGTTTATTCAGAAAGTGAAAGAGAATTATTGTTAAAAATTGCACTCAGCGGCAACGCTTTTATAAACGCCTTTCATGAGAAAGCCCCCAATATTGTCTGTGAAAATGCTTACCAGATAGCAGTGGCCTTTTCGAAATTTTACCATGAAAACCATATAATAAGCGAGAAAGATGAAAAGAAAAAAGCCTCCTGGCTGGCACTATGCGTCATTACAAAGGAGATGCTGCTAAAACATCTGGATACATTGGCAATAGAAACAGTGGATGTTATGTAATTTACAAAGCGGCGCCTTCCAACTTAAAATAGGAATATGCATTTCACGCTCCATTTCTGCATTCCGCTTCCCTGCGCATTGCGGATACGCTTTTCCTGCCCTATACTGACAGCAGACATTAAAAATCAGTCGGTCGGCCGGACAGAAAGCGGCAATGAAGGAGTGGCATGAGTTATTTTTTTCTGACAATTTTGTTTATAGCGGAGTTGGTAAAGGAAGGCATCTTTTTTGGCAAAAGGAAGCGCATACCGGTGGTTCAAATGGGTTTTATTACCGCAGAAATCCTGTTTTTCCTGCTGCTTGTCATATTTGGTGGGCTGCCCCTTGATACAGCCTGGCTGTTTCCGGGCATTTATCTTGTGTGCGGCCTTATATCTGCTTACTTCTTTTTTTCTGAGGGAAAAAAGAAGAACGGCAAAATAAGAAAGGCGGCAAAATACAATCCGTCGGCCCTTCCTGTTCATCTATTGCTTTTGTTCCTCTGCATGATACCGGCCCTTTTGTTCCCGCCTGTGATACCTTTGCCTGTAACCGGCGGCTACGCTTACGAGACGGTAAGCTTTACCTGGACAGATGATGCGAGGGAGGAGGAATTCTGCTCCGACGGTTCGTCCAGGCGGGTGGCGGTGCAGTTTTGGTATCCTGTTTCCGGGGAGGGGGAAACCTTCCCGCTGATCGTGTTTTCCCATGGCGCCTTCGGGTACAGGATGAGCAACTATTCGGCCTATACCGAGCTTGCCTCCAACGGATATGTGGTATGCAGTGTGGAGCATCCATATCATGCGATTTTTTCAGAGCTGGATGATGGGGAAGTGATTATTGTGGATAAGCAGTTTATGAGTGATATTTCCAGAATAAATGGAGACGGCATGCCGGAAGAAGAAATCTTTCGGGTGACCAGGCCTTGGCTTCAGCTGCGGACAGACGATTTGAACTTTGTAATGGATGAGATAACAAGGCTTTGTGGAGAAGAGGGTGCGTCCCTTCCTTTTTCCATAACGGATCCTGACAATATCGGGCTTTTCGGACACTCCCTTGGTGGGGCGGCTGCGGTGACGGCAGGACGGGAACGGCCGCAGGTGCGGGCTGTCATCGATCTGGACGGGACTATGCTGGGCGAGGAAATCGGCTTTGCGGACGGAAAATACCAGATGAACACGGAGCCTTACCCGATTCCCCTTTTATGCATCGATACCTCCGAACATTATGAGCAGGGGCAGAAATACGGCGATCAATATGTGAATCATGTAATTTTGTCACTGGCAAAGGATGGAAGAGAGATTCAGTTTACCGATGCCGGGCATATGAATTTTACGGATCTTCCTCTTTTTTCCCCGCCGCTGGCAGCGCTGCTTGGGACCGGAAAGAGGGATGCGGGGGAATGTCTGGTCACGATGAACGGAATCATCAGGGATTATTTTGATTATTATCTGAAGGGACAGGGAACGCTTTCTCTACAGGAAACGTATTAGAAACCAGAAACAGCACAGTCCTCCGGCAGTCTTCCGGCAGCCTTCCGGCATGCCTCCGATCCCTGGCCCGCTTGAGGCCCGCATGCAGTCGCAGCCACGCATAACCGTACCGCAGGCGGAACAGATGCCGTAAGGCCTGTACAGGAAGACTCATTAAAAATCAGAAAAGGAAAGGATTCGCCTGACTGCGGCAGCGCCTGTCAGCTGCGGATCCGGGAACAGGCAATGCGCGTAACGGTGGAACAGATTGGCCGGGAAAAAGAAGAACAGGTCCTGATCCAATGCCATGAGGTGACGGAAAGCATACGGGAAATAGAGCGCTTCGTCAAGCTGCGCCAGGAAAAGCTGGAGGGCTATGACACGGACAGAATATACTGCATACCGCTTTCGGACGTATATTATGCGGAAACCGTGGACAACCGCCTGTATATTTATACGGAAAAAAATGTGTACGAGCTTAAAATGAAACTATATACCTTTGAAGAAAACTATTGCTCCGGGGAATTCTTCCGCTGCTCCAGAACGGCGGTGGTGAACCTGATGCGGGTTTCGTACCTGCGCCCCGGCCTGAACGGGCGGCTCTCCGCAAGGCTGACGAACGGCGAGGACATCATTATTTCCAGAAAATATGTAAATGCGTTGAAAGCGAGGCTGCAAAATGAGTAAAAAGGAATTTATGGGACAGGTGTTTATCAGTTTTTTTGTCGTGGTAACCTGCATAAACCTGGGGATGGCCTTTATGGGGATGATCTATGCCCCGGATACCAGGTTTGGCTATGAGGCCCTTCTGTTCCCGGTGTTCTACGGTTTTCTGGGGATTCTGCCCTCAGCCGTGCTCTACAGCAGAAAAGAGCTTACAGTGAAGCAGATGCTTCTCCGCAAAATCATACAGCTTATTTTGATAGAAGCGATTATGGTTGGCATCGTATTTTTCCTGGGAGGGACGGATTTTAATACACTTTTACCCTTTATGGTTATGGTAAGGCGTGCACAGGTATCCGTTACCGGGCTTACAAGGGAAAGCTCCGTCTTTGTCCAGTCAGCCTTTACTCGAAAGACGGCATGTGCATAGGTTTTCCCCTCCTGGTTTCTTAAAGAAACCTCCAGTTCTTCCTCTGGATTTTCTCTTTTCGCAAAACAGGTAAAATAGTAAGTTTCCCCCTTTTTCAGAGGAATCCCGGTATTATAGCCGGTATTGCAGATTCCTACATCCTTTCCCGGCTGTCTGATATCTATTACAAGATAATGGGGATTTTTACCGGAGACAGGATCAGCCATTTCTATATGGAAATCGGCCTTTCCATCATGTTCCACGCATTCCCAGGCCGTGAGGGCATGGTAATCCGCATTATCGATTTTGTCAAATTCAAAAGAACGGTTCTGTATTAATTCCGCATATAAACCGCCGTCTGCCGCATGGTTCAGATCTTCAAAAAAAATGCCATACAAATCATCCAGTGTATTCAACTTTCGGGTTGTGTCTATAATCAGTCTGTTTTCCATTTTTTCTTCCTGTCTGTGGGGGAATGATTTATTATGTAAATTGCCGGCTGCATACCGGAGTATGCAGCCGGCTTATGTGTCAAAACCGTAATTGAAGAAATCCGTAAAATTTACTGAGCTTCCTTCTGTGCCTTATAAGCATCCATCTGTGCCTGCAGATCTGCTTTTACATCTTCATAGCCTGCATCCAGAAGTTTCTGTCTCATTTCATCAACAGCAGCCTTCGGATCGTCATATTTACCATATGCCAGCTGAGGAATGTACTCGGAAAGTACATTTGCAATAGCAGCCTGAGCTACTTCAATATTTGTTTTGTCAACGATAAAGCTTGCATAAGGATAGTCAATTGCATAAGAGTTGTACTCTTCGATCATATCCTGTGTGCCTTCCCACCATGTGGAATCCTGAAGTTCCAGGGTATCGTTACGTCCAAGCCAGAAATTGGAATCCAAAGCATCAGTACTTGCATCAAATCCATCAGGTCTTGCCAGCTTACCGTCGTCAGTTACCAGATAATCCTCACCTTCGATACCGTAATTCATCAGTCGGTAGCATTCTTCGTCATTTCTTAACAGGTCATATACCATAAGAGCTCTCTCAGGATGCTGGGAATTTGCACTGATTGCTGCTGCCTGATGTGTGATCAGGGGCTTTGTCAGATTCTTGCTGGGCATGGAGAAGGGGAACATTTTCACTTCGGAACCAGGCTGTTTCTTGTCCATGTTAGGTCTTACCTGGCTATAGTAGGTCTGGCTGTGATGCTGGTCAGCTCCGGAAAGTCCAGCATACATTTCTTCACGGGAATCACCGTCATAGTTCAGAACGTCTTCTCTCCAGTAGCCTGCATCATTCCATTTTTTGAACAGCTCAGCTGCATCATAAAGTACATCACTATCCATGTAAGGAGATGTTACTGTATAAATATCATCCTTGGATTCGCCATACCAGAATTCAAAGTTACCTGCATTTACACCGTTAATTACAATATTGCCGGTATTGGAGTTAATATAACCGCCAAGCAGACCGCCTACATTGTTCTTTCCGCCTACATCCCAGGGAATGCAGTCAGGCTGATTGTCTTTTACCCACTGGAAATAGGTTCCCAGGTCTTCAAAGTTATTGACAGTCTCTACACCGGCTTCTTTTGCCCAGTCACCGCGGTAGTACATACCATGGTTGGTATACTGAATATAGTTATCTTCGGGAATCATATAGATCTCGTCATTATAGGAACAGTCTGCCCAGTGCTCTTCCGGAATGGTTTCCCAGGTCTTAGGAGCATAGGTCTTCAGCATATCCTCGGAAAGAGGCATGAATGCACCCTTCTGGATATTTTCCCATGCATACAGCCAGTCGGTAGCTGTGGTAATCAGGTCCATGCTGCTGTCGCCGCTGAGGAGCTGTACGTTATACTGTGTCTGCCAGTCCGCCCATTCCACATAGGTCATGGTCAGTTCTGCGTTTACCTTTTCATTTAAAATCACATTCAGTTTTTCCAGCATGGCTTCCAGTCTGCCGTTGCTGGGCTTGTTTCCAAGAACAAGCAAATTGATTACTTCATGCTTGGAAGTATCAATATTGGATGCAGCTGCTTCGTCTGCGCCTGCTGCTGCGCTGCTTCCTTCTGTGGTTGCAGCTGCATTGCTGTCTGTAGTTGCTGCTGTTGTGCCTGCGTCTTTGTTTCCGCAAGCAGCCAGGCTGAAAGTCATAGTTCCCGCCAACAGTAACGCCAAAAGTTTTTTGCCGAGTTTACTCATGGTAAATCCTCCCTTTTCTTATTATTACACAAATGAATTGGTTGTGTTGTTTATGCAAATCCCATACAGGGAATTAACACCTTGAATCCGTGCTCAGCCCTTTACTGCACCAATGGTAATACCGGAAATAAAGTATTTCTGGACAAATGGATACAGGAAAATAATTGGGCCTGTTGCAACCACTGCCGTTGCCATTTTCAAGGTATTGGTAGGCAGTGAGGTGACAGAAACATTTGCTCCTGCCACGGAGCTTTTCAGGGCGCTTGCCTGATTAATAATTCCATACAGATAATACTGAAGAGGTTTATATGTAACTGCGGAACCCAAATACAGCATGGAGTTATACCACTCATTCCAGTAACCCAATGCCAGGAACAGGCCTATGGTAGCAAGTGCCGGCTTCAGCATGGGCAGTACAAGGAAAAGGAAAATCTTAAAATCCCCCGCTCCGTCAATCTTACCGGATTCCGTAATTTCGTGAGGAACGGATTTGGCGAAGTTTTTCATCAGTATAATCAGCCAGGGAGTCATCAACAGCTGTAAAAACACTGCCATATAATTCCCTTTCAGGTGCAGATATCTGGAAACCCAGATAAATGTGGGCGCCATACCTGCTGAAAACAAAGTTGTAAAATAAATGAAGAATGAAATAGCATTTCTGAATGGGAAGTCCTGTCTCTGAAGGGCATAACCAGTCATCGCAATGATGAAGAGCCCCACTATGGTTCCGCCTACAGTCATTACAATAGTAACGAAATAAGAACCAAGTATCATTTTGGGGAAACGGAATACCCAGGAATATGCCGCTACTGTAAGTCCTTTCGGAAGCAGGCCGAATCCTTCTTTATTAATGATGGTTTCCGTACTGAAGGAAGCCGAAATCATCAGGAGAAAGGGAAGGATACACACCAAAGCGAACACTGTAACAACTATATAGGAAATGACGCGTACCACTATCGTACTGCCATCCATTTTAATCTTTCTTCTGTCACCCATCACTTTCACCTCCTAAAATAATGCATAATCAGGGTCAATCCTGCGAACCAGCCAGTTACAGAACATAATCAATGCAAAACCGAAAATTGACTGATAAAGTCCTACTGCGGAAGACGTAGAGAAATTGTTCTGGTTCATCATCATACGGTATACAAAAGTTTCAATAATATCTGTAGTGGGGAACAGCTGCGAATTGGAGCCGCCTACCAGATTGTAGAACAGACCGAAATTCCCCTTCATAATACCGCCCAACGCAAACAGAAGCAGGATGATAAAAGTCGGTTTCAGGCTCGGCAGAATGATGTAGCGGATTCTCTGCCAGCTTGTGGCACCGTCTACCTCCGCAGCTTCCATGATGCTGGAATCAATACCACAGATAGATGCGAAATAGACAATGGAACCATAACCTGTCTGCTGCCATAACTGGCAGATTACTATAATAACAGGCCAGGCTTTCGGCATACTATATACTTTAACCGGGTCACTTCCAATCGCTTTCAGGAAGGTATTCAGGGCTCCTGTATCATAATTCAGAATATTGAATGCGATAACACCGATTAATACTGCCGAAATAAAATATGGAAGGAACATAATGGTCTGGGACACCTTCTTGAACCATTTGCAGCGAATCTCATTAAGCAGGATTGCCATGGTTATCTGCAGAACATTTCCCAAAACAATAAATACCAGATTATAAAGGATAGTATTTCTTGTCAGCATCCAAAGCTGTCCGGATTTTGCCAGGAATTCAAAATTCTTTAGGCCGACAAAAGGGCTTCCGAAAATACCATCTCTGAAATTATAATTTGTAAATGCTATGTACACACCGGGCAGCGGGCAGTAGCTAAATATAATAAAAAACACAATAGCCGGCAGACACATAAGCAATAAGGTTTTACTGTCCATAACCTTTCTCATGAAAGACTTCTTCGGAACCTTATAGACAGTCGCTGGTGCAGCAGTCTTCGATGACTTTTTCACACTATCTCCTCCATTTCCGCAATTGCTTGCATACATCGTATAATTTGAAATCGGTTTCAAAAAATTCCAAAAAAATTGCAGAGCATTACTTGATTATTCTTTTTCTTTGTGCAAATTGAATAGTTATAGTAATATGCCTGCTGTGCAAATATCTGTCTTATGAATCCCGTGGCTTTCTTCTAGTATGTTTTATTTTCTATTTGAAACCCGTTTCTTGATTGTATTATATGGCACTCTTTCAGTAATGTCAACCCTGTTTTTGTAAAAATGTATATTTTTTTTGTCACCATAATCGTTCATTGTGCAATTAGCATATTTTTTGAAGTGAGATTCTATTCAGTTCACTTTTTCGAAAGGCTGTTTTTATTTTAGGAAGTCCTTTTTTAGTGCAAATAAAAGTTTTTTATGAAATATATCAGAAACCGTTTTCACAGCGACAGAAAAGGACTGTCATACCAGAAATATATTCCAGTATAACAGTCCTTTTCTGTTTATATATCTTCATTACTAATTTTGATTATTCAGCATTTTACCAGTACTGCTCCCAATCCTTTGACAGCCTGGTCAGCGCCTCCATATAAAAATAATCTCCCCAGGAGTTGCATTCATCCACACCGCAGTGGTTGCAGGTATTGTAAGGAGAATGGTTGGAATAGGTGCTGTGGAGCACCAGGCCGTTGGAAGTTTCGTGATCCTTTACGGCATAATTGTCATAAATGGATTTCATGATTTCAGATGCTTTTGTCCTGTAATAGTCAGCATCTTCTTCCGGCAGGTACTTCGCCATTTCCAGCATACCGCAGGCCGCTATGACAGCAGCGGAGGAATCCCTGGGCTGATCGGAACCGTCGGTAAATTCAAAATCCCAGTAGGGTACCAGATCCTCCGGCAGGTGATCCAGGAAATAGCCGGTTACGGTACGAAAAGCATCCACATATTTGGCCTCTTTGGTGTACCGGTAGCCCAGCGCCGTTCCGTAAACACCCCAGGCCTGTCCTCTTGCCCAGGCGGATCCGTCTCTGTAGCCCTGGCAGGTAGCCCCGTGATCCGGTTCTCCGGTTTCCATATTGAAGAAAAAGGTATGCCAGGTGGAGCCGTCCTCGCGGATGACATTGGCTAACGCGGTATGGATGTGTTTTTCTGCTATATCCCTGTACTTACTGTCACCGGTTTCTTCGGATGCCCAGTACAGAAGCGGGAGGTTCAGAAGGCAGTCGATGATCAGACGGTAGTTTTCCGGGGCATTCATAGCGCCCCAGGCCTGGATGAATTCTCCTTTTTCATGAAAACGGCTGATGAGCTGGTCTGCGGCTTTGATCGCCGCTTCTCTTCCTGTCCGGTTTCCTGTGAGTTTCCAAGCTGCAACGCAGGACGGGGTGTATAAAAAGCCCATATCGTGGTGGTCTACCATAATTTTGTTATCGATGCGGCGGAGGTAGTCCTCTACCTGTATCTCCGCCGCTTTCCGGAAGGCCTCATCTTTAGTATGTTCATAGGCAAGCCATATTTCTCCGGTCCAGAATCCGTTGGTCCAGTCCACGTTATCGATGGGCTCGTAGAAATGATTCACGCTGTAGGCATTCTGGAATTTATCCGTAAACTGCGGCAGATACTTTTTTATCTGCGCGGCGGAAAAATCCAGCGCCTGTTTGATTTCCCCCTGGGTTAATTTCTGATAATCCATAAGCTTCTCCTTTTCTTCTTTCCGACAGAGTCCACAGCAGCCCTATGCATCGTATATTCCCCCGGCCGGCCTGCCTTCCCGCTGCGTTTTCCCTCTCCGGCGGGTCTGTATACCCTGCGCAGGCACGTTCCCACTCTGCTAAAAACGCAGCGGTACTGTTATGTAGTGACTTTTGTCAATAGGGTAAATGGTATCAAAT
>OGXN01002690.1_pt1 | contig 11841 bp, 11 predicted proteins | sample 1576281 | NCBI WGS metagenome assembly OGXN01 (sample SAMEA3541494, study PRJEB24748) | human gut metagenome | biome: human gut; feature: human-associated habitat; material: faeces | place: China | collected 2012
CCCTCCGCGAGCGCGCGGCGCACGCGGTCGGCAGCGGCGGGACTGGGAACCAGCAGCACGGGCGCGAGACCCGCCGCCAGCCACGATTCCAGATATGCGCGGGCGGCGTCCAGCACGTCGCCCGCATGGTCGAGTATGTGATGTTGAAAAGGCATGCCGCCTATTGTACTCGCCCGCCGCGCGGGCGTGCGCTACAATGGCCGCCATGCAGAAGAACACCTTGAAATACTCCGCCGTCGTGTTCCTCGGCGGCGCCAGCTACGGCGTGATGGCCGCCACGATCAAATGCGCGCTCGCCGAGGGGTTCTCGTGGACCCAAACCGCCGCCAGCCAGGCGTTCTTCGGCGCGCTGCTGTTCGCCGTCGCCTTGGCCGCGCTGACCGTCCTCGGCAAGCGCCCTGTACCGCTGTCGCCCAAGCGCGTGCTGTCCTTGCTGGGGCTGGGCCTCGCCACGTGCACCACCTGCGTGCTGTACAACTTCGCGCTCACCATGCTGCCCGTGTCCGTGGCCATCACGCTGCTGTTCCAATTCACCTGGATCGGCATCGTATTCCAGGTGGTCGCCACCCGTCGCAAACCCCGCCTCGCTGAAATCGTCGCGGCGGCCGTCATCCTCGGAGGCACCCTCTTGGCGAGCGGTCTGTTCTCGGACACGGTGGGTCATCTCGACCCGCTCGGCATCCTCTGCGCGCTGCTGTCCGCCGTCAGCTGCGCGACGTTCATGTTCCTGTCGGCGCGCGTCGGCTGCGACCTGCCGCCCATCGAGCGCGGACTCGTCGTGTGCCTGGGCGCGTGCATCCTCGGCTTCGCCGTGTGCCCCGACTACTTCTCAAGCGGCGCGCTGCAGGCCGGCATTTGGAAGTACGGGCTGATCCTGGGCGTATTCGGGCTGTTCGTGCCCGTGGTGCTGTTCGGCATCGGAACGCCGCACCTCTCGGCGGGGCTGTCCACCATCATGGCATCGTCGGAGCTGCCATGCGGAATAGCGATATCAGTGCTCGTCCTGTCCGAACCCGTGGACGCGCTTCAGACGGCCGGAATAGCCGTCATCATGCTGGGCGTGGCGGTATCGCAGCTGCCCAACCTGCTGCCGCAAGGCGCGTCCGCTCGCTTTCGAAAAAAACGCTTGCAATGACGCGCTCGCTTTGTAATAATGTTCAGGCTGCTTTTCCAGCTAGGAATCGCGCAAGCCGTCCCCATAGTCTAGAGGTCAGGACGCGGCCCTTTCAAGGCTGAGACACGGGTTCGATTCCCGTTGGGGGCACCATCGTTGACACCTCGGCGTTTATCGCCTGCTTTATACACAGTGAGCAGGCGATACGCCGAGTTCCAAACTCTTCACCGTCATATGTCAGATTTTCTGGGAAAACCCAGCGCTGAAATCGCTGTTTCACCTCTATGTTCGCGATGTTTTCCCACGTCCCACTTAAATCTGACAGGACACCTAGCCCGAAGTTCCATATCTCATCCACGTTCGATTCGGTCGTGCCCAGCTCGGACAGTCGCAGCTGTATTTCCTGCTTCCGTTGCTCCCGGCCTGCAAGGTACTCTTTTGCCTGCTCGTCTGTCAGAACTCCGGTCATGAGCTTGTCGATGGCCGCGCTAATACTGCTCTCAACCACGGTGAGTTCTTTTGTGAGCCTCTTGCGTTCATTCTCCGCCGTCTCGTGACGTTCGAGGTAGTTGAGCCTGATGGCTTCACGCAGCGCTTTGGCTCGGTTCTCATCGAGGTTGAGAGCGGAGAGGAGCGCGGCAAATTCGCGGTGAACCTTATCGACGGGATAGCGTCGCCCTCCCCTTTGTGTGCAATGGTAGGCAGGATAGCGAATTCCACTGGCTCCTCTAGGCGCGCTCCCTGTGTACCGGCGACCTTCTGGGTCTTCGATAAACCCCCGCAAGGGATATTCCGGATTAGCCTTACGCCGCCTCGAAGGCTCATGCTTCTTGCCGTCCAAACGGCGCTTCACCCTCAACCACAGGTCTTGCTCAACAATTGGTTCGATGACGCTGCTCTTCGTACGCACGCCCATGGTCTCGACCACTCCCATATAGAGAGGGTTTCGCAGCATCTTCGAGAAAGTTTGCTTCGGCACCTCCTTACCGCGCTTGTTCGTCAGCCCCTTCGCCGTGACCATGCGCAGCGCTTCGGCTTCGGAGTATCCTGCATCGATGAGACACCACGCCTCCCTGACAAGAGGGGCACGCTCGGGGTCGGGGCTTATGGAGCCACGACCGGTCTTGCACGCGTCAAGGTATCCCAAAGGTGCTTGGTGTACCCATTTGCCCTCCTCGGCAGCATCCCGCATGCCGACAACCGTGCGCACGGCTCGTCTGGCGTTGTCCAGTTGAGCCAAGGCCGCATCCATGTTCATCACAAATTCGCCTTCGGGAGTATCTTCTACTTCGCGCGTAGCGAGGAGGAGGCGTATTTCGTGCCTCTCCAGTTCTTTCCTGAGCGAAACGAAATCTTCCATATTTCTTGAAAAGCGGTCAACGGCAAAAACAACAACCCCGTCGATTTCGCCAGCGTGCTCTTTACAGTACGCAAGCATTTTTTGAAGCTCGGTTCTATCTGCCGTCTTGGCGCTCTCGCCTTCTTCTTGGAAAACTCTGGCAACTTCATAGCAATGATGCATGGCGTAAGTCATGCATGTCCTTAACTGGGTGGCAAGACTACCGCCTTGAAGCTGCTCCTTCGTTGACACCCGAGTATAGATGACTACTTTTCCCATATCCTTATCTCCATACCACAATAGCAGACCTTTGCGTGAGCCATGCACGTCCGGAGCTGGGTGGCAAGACTGCCACCCAGGAGCTGTTCCTTCGTGGATACCCTAATGTAGACGACCGCTTGCTTCATATTCCTGTTCCCGTTTCTGCGCTGCGCGCAGCTTGTCATCGTATTCCGAAACAATGTCTTCTATCGCTTTAAAGAACTTTGCCTCTGGTGTGTCATCTTGCCCTTGGTTTGCCAAAAGCAAGCGCGTGCCCAAATGTTTTAGGTCTTTCCCGAGCGCAGCGAAGTCGGCTACGTTGCGTGAGATGCGGTCTGCGGATGGCACTATGACTCCTTCGATTCCGCCCTTGCTCTCTTCGCAGCAGGCAAGCATCTTGTTAAGCTCCGGCCTGTCGGTGGATTTGGCTTGCTCTCCTACTTCCTGAAAAACCCGGACAATTTTGTAACCCTGCTTTTCAGCATAGGCCATGCACGTTCTAAGTTGGGCAGCTAGACTATTGTCTTGAGACCCCCCGGGAACCGTCGTTCGGACGTATACAACTGCATTCATAGCGCACTCCTCGTTTCGGTTTTTCTTTCGCTGTGTTCGCCGGATGAATGCACATCGTCAAACACATCTATCAAAATCCTCGCCAGTATGTCCAGTTCCTCTGCCGACTCCTTCCTCTCGTCATTGGATATGCCTTTGGGTAGCAGAGATGCCACCCGTTCTATTCGCTCCTCCGGGGTTCGACACATGGTGAACAGCGCTCCTTACATGCGCCGCTCCCCAAGTGCTTCTTGGCAAAACGACTGTGCTTGTCAACATACCCGTCAAAGCGGCCTGCCGTTCCCTTAGCTCAGCGACCTTGGCGTTTTTCAACATGCCTCCTAAAGCTTGATGGTGTCTCGGACACTCACGCTCACGGTCTTGCCGTCGCGTCGCTTCACGTTGATGTTGGCGAAGCTCCTCATCAGCATCGGCACGAGTACATCGTTCGTCACGTCCTCCTTCCTGTTGTTCTCGGCGTAAATGACCGACGGCTCGCCGTTGTGCTTCGTGACGGTTATCTCCGTGTAGTCCCTGTTCCTGAGCGCATCCACCACAGCTCGCTCCTTCTGCGTGAGCGGGAGGAGTTGAATCATCTTGCCGAGCGTGTGAATCGTCTCCACCGACTCCAAGCCGATGAGTTCGAGGGCTTCACGCACGCAGCTACTCACAACCACGCGTATGGCCGAGCGCTTCACAGCCTCGTTATCCGTTCTCTCTGCCTCGAAAAGTCTCTCAGGCGACAACACGAAACCGGTGCCGTCCGAATAGAAGAGCAGCGTCGCCTCACTGGCCTTGAGACAGGCCAGGATGATTTCGTCGGCGGTGGCTGTGTTCCCATAGAAGAGCTGGTGCAGGCCGTGCAGCGCTTCGTTTCCCACGCCGAAACTCCGCAGCTCACTCAGAACGCGCAGGTACACGATTTCCCGGAACTGGAACTTCCTCCACCCGCGCTCCCCAGCCTTCTCCGACGCGCCGAGCAGCCCGTCTTTCGTCAGCCAGTTGACCTGTTGGTAGCTCAGGCCTGTTGCCGAGACGGGAAACGGCCCGGCGTTGATGGCCGTCTCGAAGTCGGTCACCTGTCGCTCGATGCTGTTCCCAAACATCAGATACGCATCGTCCATATAGACCGGAATGGGAACACCCCCTATCTCTCTCAAAGTCTCGTTCCCCTTTACAGCGTCCACTTTTGCCTCCTTAAATTATATATGGATGAATAATTTATAATAAATACTATACACTTAACTATCTTTTTTTCAAGAGAGATAAGCCATGACTTAAGAAACCTAAGCTCTTTTCGGAGAATGTATTTATTGGGGCTTATTTGAGGATTGGATAAGCCTGGTTCGCACTGTCAGGGAAGCTCAACACTCTCATCGCCCAGCACGCCCGCCGCCACAAGCTCGTCACGTGTTCTGGTTCGCCCGAGCGCCCTCATGTCAGCGACACACTGCTGCATTGGGTCTGGTTCGCGCACGAGCGATTCCGCGACAGGCGCGAGCGGCAGCACGTCCTTCGCCAGCGCTTCTATGTAGCGCTTCGGCACGTTGGCGTGAATCGCGTCAGCGTACGCCGCAAGCGTGGCGTAGAACATGCCCGATTCGGCGCTTTCGGAAGGTTCGAGAAGCGCACCGTCCAGGCCCTGCAAGGTTCTCTGCTCTTTCACGATACTCAGGGCAAGCCGGAGGTCGTCAGCGTCCACAGCCTTTCCGTACAGGGCTTCTAGGCGCGCCTCGGCGAGCGCATAGCTTGCTTTGCGGTCGCGGGAACAGTCGGCCTGGATGCGCTCGCGCGCCTTTGCTATGTAGCGGTCTACCTGCGCGTCGCTCACGTCCCACCGCGCCGTTTCACGCGCATATTCGCATATACGGGCGCGGCTCCACCCATCCACGAGCAGTTCGGCCACCTTGGCCGTCCGCATCTCAACCTCTGCCGCTGTAGACTTCTTTCCGCTCATGCATGCACCTCCGTATCGAAGGATACAGGGAGCTATGCTGATTCGGAAGTCTGGCAATTACGAAGATGGAACCGTTGCTAGAATGCACCGTCCAGTTGTCAGCCTCCCATTAATTCGATGACTTCTTTTTTGTCGTAAGGGTTGCAGATGACATGCCTCGTAGCTTTGCCTATCAGGAGTTGGTTAATGACCTTGACGGTGCTGTCATCAACGAAAGCAAATCCATCGGCTTGGCTTTGCGAGGCGGTTGAAAAAAGACAGCATGCTATTGCGTGCCTCGGAGCTACCGGATATATATATTTTGCATCCTGAAAAGCATCAATCAAGACAGGCATATCGGGCAGGCAGAACGGCCGGTTTTCGGAGGTCATCAAGTAGATAAAACACTCGCTAAGAATAAAAGACGCTACTTCGCTCAATAGACTTTTACCCCCTAAGAGCTTTTTGTCAGCCTCACTGAGGGTTAATCCATTTCCCTCAAGATAGTTGAATGCGTGTCTGTCGGAACGCAAAGCCATATGATAAAAAGCGTTACGGAAAAGTGACTCGCTTTCTGTATTGCAGGCCTTGCTCAAGTCTGCATTTGCGAACAGCTTCTTTATTGCCGGAATTCTCACGAGCTGAAAAGCAAGCAAGAGAGCCATCCAGGCTTCTTTTTCTCTTTTGACTCCTGGGGCTGCTTTCTGATTATGTAACACGTCCCTCAACTCAGGAGCCAGCACGTTCTCTATTGAAGAAAACCAGTTTTCAACCGCATTCCTGTCAAAATATGTACCGTCCGCATTCCTGAATTCGTACATGTCGCGCTCGTACAAAATGTTCTTCGGCAAGAGCTTATAGCATGCAGGCGGGTCGTTCGCTATATCGACAACCTGGACGTATCCACGAGCGTCGGCGAAGTTCTCTACCACGAACCGTGATACATAATGCTCATCCACCGTGTACTTAGTCTGATTATCTAACATAACGTACCTCCTAAATAATTATTTAGGATAGAACAATTTGCTATTGGGTGCGAGCATCGGTACAATTCATAGTCGCCAAACCACAAGACGGAACGTGCTTCGCGCGGGCCAACATAGACTCACCCAAACCGCAGCCATGCGGTTGGTTTCGAGGGTTCAGCATCTTGAAGAAGGGCATCTGCCCCAACAGGATGCTATCTCTCAATGAGGTGAGTCTTGTGGTTTGGCGACCAGGGGTGGATGCTCTTCCTCTTGCAGGTCGCCTTGCGATTCTCGTGAATCATCCTCCCTGCATACATGCCCGCTTTTGTTGAAAAGCTGGCCCCGGTGAAGGAGGATGCATGACAACCAAAATTAAGTACCCTGTCATACGATGCACGCCGAAGACCGGCGGCGAACCCATCCTGTGCGAGGGCAGGAAGATTGCGTGCGTGCAAGACTACTGGCGCTGGGCGCACTCCGAGCTGAACAGCAACGCCGAGCGCGGCAAGTTCGCGGAGTACCTCGTGAGCCTCGCGCTCGGATGCGCGGGCGGCACCAGCGAGGAGTGGGGAGCCTACGACATACTGTGGGAGGCCGAGCGGGTCAAGGTGGAGGTGAAGACCTCCGCGTACATTCAAGTATGGGGGCAGAAAGCGCTCTCCATCCCCTCGTTCAGCACGCGCCCGTCGCGCGCATGGAACCCGGAAGACAACACCTATGAAGAAGCGGTGCGCCGTCAGGCCGACGTGTACGTGTTCGCCCTTGAGAACTGCACCATCCAGGACATGGTGAACCCCAACCCGCTCGACCTATCGCAATGGGAGTTCTACGTGCTGCCGACCTCGAAGCTGAACGAGCGCGGCGCGCAGGCGAACATCAAGCTTCCCCAGCTCGTCGCTCTGGGCGCACGCAAGGTCATCGAGCTGGAAGACCTTCCCATTGCCGTGAGAGAGGCCGCGCAGGAGAACGCGAAGAACGCCCAGCCGAGCGAAGGGAGCCTGTGATGTACGTGTACAACGGCAAGACCGACCCCGGCACCCGAGCCATCGTCTTCGAGGACGGCATGCGGGAAGTCTACGCGACCGTCTCCGGGTGGTCGGGCTACGGCGGCGACATAGCGTCGGTGTCCATCGACGGCACCGTGGCGACCGTGGAGCTGACCGGCGGCATCCGCAAGCGCTACGAGCTGGACACGGGCACCAACACCGCCCGCGAACTGTAAGGAGTAGCTATGAAATTCAAAACCGAAAGCAAGAGGATGCCGCTTCTCGGCGCTAAGGCATCGGCCTTGATTGCGTCGTGCATGCTGGCCTGCGTGCTGGGAGGATGCGCAGCAGAGGAGAGCGTGCCGCAGGAAAGCGTGGAACAGGCGCTGCTTGCAGCTGCCGACAATGGGGAGTTCGCAGCCGCCGACTACGTGGAAGCGTCGGCCTACCGCCTCAAAAGCTGCGAGGTAGCCGGACAGGAGAAGAAGGAGGACGGGGCAACCGCCGTTACCGCCCGCACCGTCATCGCGAACGACAGCTTCAACGTAGAAGCGCAGGCCGTGCTCGATTTCGCCAAAGAGGGCGACGGCTGGGTTCTGGCCGGGTCTGACTTCGCGGGAACGAAGGTCAAGGCCATCAAGGGCGTTGACTACCTCGTAGGGCCGGCAGACCAGGCAAGCCTGTCGGGGGATTCCTCGGGAGCCGAGAACAAGGAGCCGTTGTCGGGCTATTCGGGAGCGGAAGCCGCTTTCGACGAAGTGGCCCAGACCTGCACCGTGACGCTCCCCGTCGCTCAGGACGGGGGCAACTGGTTCGCACGCCCTGCGAGCAACGCTTCCATCAAGTTCGTGTTCGACGGCAAGAAGTGGGCGAACGTGGGCACGGAGAGCGCGAGCGACTACACATCTGACTACCTTGGACAGACCTTCACCGACGGCCCTTGCTCCGTTACGCTCGTCAACGTGACGGAGAGCGTCATGCAGGTGGAGTTCGCATGGTCGGGAGAGAAGTACGAGCAAGACCCCGATAGCGAGTACACGTATCTTCCGGGCACGTACGCTGGCCTTGCGGGTCAGGGAGCAGTGGCCGTGCCCTTCGAGGCGTCGGCTACCTATTCGGGCGAGTACAGCCTTGGGGATTCGGCAGCGGTGAACAAGTACAGCCAGCAGTCGGGCAAGGGCTTCGTCTTGACGCGGGATTCAGGATTCGAGGACACCGACACGCCGTCAGAGTTCGAGTGCCGTTTCACCGCAGACAAGTCTTTGAGCATGACGTGGAGTTTTCAGGATACGACGCATCAAGCAACGTTCAAACTCGCCTAAATAACAGAGCGGTGAGCATGTCTGATGGGAGGGGATGCGGCCAAGAGCTGCATCCCCTTTACTTAACCCCGCTGAATCGGCGCTCGCTCTGCTCTCCATGTACTCCCGTGCGCTCTACCCTGTTCCATTCGTTTCTGGCATAGGGACTGGTGATTAGACCATCGCCGTTATCTGCTGAAACTTATATCCCTTTTGCGTGCTAAGTATCTTATACAGCTCGGTTAGCTCGGCCTCTATCGTGTTCCAAGTTACGTTATCTTGGGGCACCACGAAATGCCAGGCCGGAAGCTCATCGCTTCCGGCCTTTTTCTTTGTCTGCGTCTTTCGTGTGCCAACATGTGCCGCAATCGACATGTTCGCGCTTCATCGAACCCGCCGCCGCGTGGGGCGAGCCGGCGAACGTCGGACGCCGGAGAGCCTGCCGGATCAACCCGCTCCCGCGCATCGCCGTCGAGCCGCTCCCAGATGCGGCGATGCGATGGGCGCCCCGCACGCTCGCACCGAACGCCGCCCGTTTGCGGTATGATTATGACATGGACACCGACGAGAACACTGCGCGCCCGCTCGCGCCGGAAAACGAACCCGCCTCTATCGAGCTGGCGGACGCCGACGACGGCGCGCTCGCGCCTCCCGAAGACGAGCTGAAGAAGCCCCTGGTCATCGTGATGCACGCATCGGTGGGTTCCGGCCATCGCAGCGCAGCCTACGCCGTCGCGCAGGCCTTCGAACTCATGCGCGACGCGGACGGCGAGCGTCCGGACGGCCAGCCTCCCATCCCCGACGACCTCGACATCGAGGTGATCGACGTGCTGGATTACGGCCGCATCGTGTTCGACGGAAACAACGCTGCGTCGCTGTTCACGGGCGCCACGCGTCCCATCTACGACCTCACCTGGCGCTTCACGCTCACCGGACGGCTTCTGTGGGGCGGCGGCTCCATCTGGTCGCACCTCATGTACTCGAAGTTCACCGACTACGTGCGCGACAGGCAGCCGCTGGCCATCGTGTGCACGCACATCACCGCCGCCAACGTGGCCGTGGCGGCGCGCATGCTGACCGGCCAGCACTACCCCATCGTGTGCGTTCCCACCGACTACGAGACCGAGGGCCTCTGGCCGCACAGGGCCGCCGATCTGTTCTGCGTCGCGAACGAATCGATGGCCGAGACGCTGCGCCCGCGCAAGGTGCCCGAGGAGAGCATCCTCATCACCGGCATCCCCACGCGCGACGATTTCCGCCGCGCCTACGACCGCCCCTCCGTGCGCGAGCAGTTGGAGCTGCCCCAGGATAGGCGCATCGTGCTGGCCTTGGCGGGCGCGTACCTGCCCCGCCCCTACGTGCACTTCCGCACCGCGCTGGACAAGCTGCTGCCCTACCTGCACGGCTTCGACGACACGCTGCACTTCGTGTTCGTGGCCGGAAGCGACGCCGACTACGCGCGCCACCTGCGCCAGGAATGCGAGGAGCTGGGGCTCGCCAACGCCACCGTGCTCGACTACGTGGACGACATGGCCGCGCTCATGGCCGCCAGCGACCTGGCCATCTGCAAGTCGGGCGGCCTCACGGTCACCGAGTGCCTGTGCGCGCAGGTTCCCATGATCCTTCTGGGCAAAGCGTACGGCCAGGAGAAGGTGAACGTGCAGATGCTCACCTCGCTGGGCGCCGCCATGCACGTGACCACGGCCCGCGAGCTGCTGGACACGCTGCGCCACGTGGCGAAGTACCCCGAAAGCGCGCGCGCCATGCTGATCAACGGCAGCTTCCTGCGCCACCCGAACGCCGCCGAGGACATCGCGAACGCCACGCTGCGCCTGATAGCCGCGCCGAAGAACCCCGACGACCCGCGCTACCGCAAGCACCTGCTGCACTTCTACTGGGGAAAGAAGCCCGCCCACATCCGCTAAGGGCGCAGACGGGGTTTCGCGTCGGCTTGGTACCAGGTTTGTGCATTATGCGCTCATCGGACCGGAGGTCGACCGATGAGCGTATACTGGTTGTTCGGCGCCCGACGTTCGCTCGGTTGCGCCTCGATCTTCCGAAATGCATGACGCGGCGGATCGACCCCGCACCTGCAATCAGCGGCACCCGTGCCGCACCGACACAGAAAACAGAGACAAATGAAGCAATTCAACGAACTCGGCCTGTCCGACCAGGCTCTTGAAGCCGTCGCGCGCCTGGGCTACGAAGCGCCCACGCCCGTCCAGGAGCAGGCCATCCCTCTCGCGCTCGAAGGGCGCGACCTCATCGCCGCCGCCAAGACCGGCACCGGCAAGACCGCGGCCTTCTCGCTGCCCTCGCTCGACCGCCTGGGCCATGCCAAGGGCGGGCAGGGCCCGCTCATGCTCGTGGTCACCCCCACGCGCGAGCTGGCCCAGCAGATCGGCGAGGTGTGCACCGCCATCGCCGCCTCCACGCATCACCGCATCCTCACCGTGGTGGGCGGCCTGTCCTACACCCCGCAGATCAACAAGCTCAAGCACGGCGTGGACATCCTCATCGCCACGCCGGGCCGCCTGGTCGACCTCATGGAACAGGGCGCCGTGCGCCTCGGCGACGTGGAGGTGCTCGTGCTGGACGAGGCCGACCGCATGCTGGACATGGGCTTCTGGCCGGCCATGAAGAAGATCATCGGCGCCACGCCCGCCTCGCGCCAGACGCTGCTGTTCTCGGCCACCATCGACGCGTCCATCAAGAACAGCGTGGGCAAGCTGCTGCACGACCCGGCGTTCGTCGAGATCGCCCACAAGGGCGAGACGGCCGACACCGTAGAGCAGTACATCGTCCACGTGGCGCAGACCCTCAAGCCGGCGCTGCTCAAGGCCGTGCTGGCCGAGAAGGGCTCCGACCGCGTCATCGTGTTCGCCCGCACGCGCAGCCGCGCCGATTCCACGTGCCGCCGCCTCAAGCGCGCGGGCTACACCGCCGAGGCTATCCACTCCGACCGCAGCCAGGCGCAGCGCCGCCGCGCGCTCGACAACTTCGCCGCCGGCAAGACGGGCGTGCTCGTGGCAACCGACGTGCTGGCGCGCGGCATCGACGTGGAGGAAGTGGACTACGTCGTGAACTACGACCTGCCCACCCAGCCCGAGGATTACGTCCACCGCATCGGCCGCACGGGTCGCGCGGGCGCCGCGGGCTTCGCCGTGTCGTTCGTAAGCCCCGAGACGGCCGACGCGCTTCGCGACATCGAGAAGCTCATCAAGCGCCCCATTCCCGAGATGGAGGTGCCTTCGTTCGATGCCGAGCAGGACGCCGAAGAGGCCGCGGGCAAGGCCGCCCGCGCCGACGCGCGCCGCGACCCCGAGATCAAGCAGGCCGCCAAGGAGATGGCCGCGCGCGAGCGCAAGAAGGCCAAGGCTCGCG
>OGXN01002691.1_pt1 | contig 11836 bp, 13 predicted proteins | sample 1576281 | NCBI WGS metagenome assembly OGXN01 (sample SAMEA3541494, study PRJEB24748) | human gut metagenome | biome: human gut; feature: human-associated habitat; material: faeces | place: China | collected 2012
GATCGTAAAATCGTTATGAACTTTATTTCTTCTTTACGTATGAAAGATGGTCAATATGGTACGTTGAAGAATTCCACCATCGCAAGAAAACTATCTTCTCTTCGCTCTTTCTATCGCTATCTGAATGAGTATATTGGTATAAAAACCAATCCGTTTCTTTATATGAAATCACCCAAGCAGGGAAGAAGGATTCCAGAATTTCTTTTTCTAGATGAAATGGAGTTGTTTTTGAATTCATTCGATGAACATGATGATGCAGCCATTCGTGATCGCGCAATGTTTGAGATTATGTATGCCTGTGGTCTGCGTGTAAGTGAAGTGGTCAATCTGCGCTTTGATGATATTGATTTTAATGATCAAATATTGCGAATCCTTGGTAAAGGAGATAAAGAGCGTATTGTACCTTTCTATAAACAGGCAGGCGATCAGATCCAGTATTATGTTGGACATGTACGTAGCAAATGGGTCATAAAGGAACATGGCTTTGTATTCGTCAATCAGCGTGGAGCAAAAATGACAACACGTGGGGTACAGTATCGGATGCAACAGCAGGCAAACCAATGCGATTTACATATCCATATACATCCACATATGTTTCGCCACAGCTTTGCGACACATTTGTTAGATAATGGGGCTGATTTGCGCCTGGTTCAGGAATTATTAGGGCATGCCTCTTTGTCTACCACACAGATTTATGTGCATGTAAGCAAGGAAAGATTAAAAAACGCTTACTTTGCGGCACATCCTCGAGCAAAAAAGTAGGAAAAATTAAGAAAAGTATTTGAAACAATAGAAAAATATGGTATAATCAACAATGGCGTTTAGAAATACGTCAATACACACATCATGGATTCGCATGGCCCGTGCTTTAGCTGAATGAATCAGCAATGATAAGTTGCCATGGTTTGAAATGATGGAGGTTAAACGGAAAGTGAGGAAATTTAAATGTCAGTAGTAACAATGAGAAAATTATTGGAATCTGGTGTACACTTTGGACATCAGACACGTAGATGGAACCCTAAAATGAAACCAAACATCTACGCAAGCAGAAATGGTGTGTATATCATCAACCTTGAAAAATCAATGGAACAGATCGATACTGCATACGCTGCAATGAGAGATATCGCTGAAAAAGGCGGTAAAGTATTATTCGTAGGAACTAAAAAACAGGCACAGGCTGTGGTTGTGGAAGAAGCTTTACGTTCAGGAAGTTTCTTTGTTAACCAGAGATGGCTTGGTGGATTGCTTACAAACTTCCGTACAATTCAGAAACGTGTAAAACGTTTGGTTGAAATTGAAGAAATGGAAGCTAGTGGCGTATTAGATGTATACCCTAAGAAAGAAGTTGCTCAGATCAAGAAAGAAAAAGCAAAACTGGAAAACTTCTTAGGTGGTATCAAAGAAATGAAAAAACTGCCAAACGCATTGTTTGTTATCGATCCAAAAGAAGAACACAATGCTGTAGCAGAAGCTAAAAAATTAGGTATCCCTGTATTTGCTATGGTAGATACAAACTGTGATCCTGAAATGGTAGATTACCCAATCGCTTCTAATGATGATGCTATCCGTTCAGTAAAACTGATCACTACTTTGATGGCTGATGCAATCGTTGAAGCTAAAGGTGGATTATTAAGTGTAGCTCACAATGTAGATGAAAACGAAGAAGATGTAACAATGAAAGATGTTATCATCAACGTTGAAGAACAGATCGCTGAAAACGAAAGACGTCGTCGTCAGAGAAATGAAGAAAGAAGAAACCGTCGTCCTTATGATCGTAACCGTAACGGACGTGGTGGAAAAGCTCCTTACCAGAAACGTGAAAACGTTAAACCTGCTGAAACTACAAATGAAGAAGCAAAACCAGCTGAAACTCCAGCTGCTGAATAATTAGGAAACTATAGGAGGTAAGATCATGATTACTGCACAGATGGTAAAAGAACTGCGTGAAAAAACAGGCGCAGGTATGATGGACTGTAAAAAAGCTTTAACTGAATGTGATGGAGATATGGCTAAATCAATCGACTGGCTGCGTGAAAAAGGTATCGCAAAAGCAGCTAAGAAGAGTGATCGTATCGCTGCTGAAGGTTTAACTCGTGTTGCTGTTGAAGGCAATACAGGTATTGTATTTGAAGTTAACTCAGAAACTGACTTCGTTGCGAAAAACGAACAGTTCCTTGCTTTATTAGATACAGTAAGAGATGTATTATTAACTGAAAAACCAGCTGATTTAGATGCTGCTTTAGCATGCACAGTAAATGGTGAAACAGTTGCTGATATTATCACAACTGCAACAGCTACAATCGGAGAAAAAATTACACTTCGTCGTTTCGCTGTTGTTGAAAAAGCTGATGATGAATTCTTCGGTGCTTACATGCACATGGGTGGAAAAATTTCTGCACTTGTTGTATTAAAAGGTAAAGAAGATGCAAAAGTTGCTAAGGATATTGCTATGCAGGTAGCAAGTATGAATCCTCAGTACGTGTCACGTAATGACATGCCAGCTGAAGTTGTTGAACACGAAAGAAAAGTTCAGACTGAAATCGTTAAGAACGATGAAAAACTAGCTAGCAAACCTGAAAAGGTATTGGCTGGTATCATCGAAGGTAAAGTTAGCAAGAACCTGAAAGATTCTTGTTTAGTTGAACAGGAATTCTTCTTGAATCCTGATCAGAAAGTTGGACAGTACCTGAAAGAATCAGGCGTTGAAGTACCTAGCTTTGTACGTTACGCTGTAGGTGAAGGTATTGAAAAACGTGAAGATAACTTTGCTGAAGAAGTAATGAGTCAGGCATTTGGTAAATAGGACACACATCGTGTCCTTTTTTTGAGGAAAAGATGTAACTTTCTCTTTTCTTTTGTAAGCTTTTTCTTTATAATAAAGAATAGAGGATAAAATCCGGAAGGTTAATAAAAAAGGTGGATGAATATGTACAAAAGAGTGTTATTGAAATTGAGTGGAGAAGCACTTTCTTCTCCTGGAAATTCTTTCGATCCCCAGATTTTAAAATCACTGGCACAGGAATTGAAAGAAGTTCACGAATTAGGGGTTGACCTTGCTATCGTAGTAGGCGGCGGTAACTTCATTCGTGGCAAAATGGCAGAAACTATGGGCATTGAACGTGTACAGGCAGATTATATGGGTATGCTTGCTACTGTTATCAATGCGCTGGCTGTTCAGAGTGCTTTGGAGCAGGAAGGTGTTCCTACGCGTGTTCAGACTGCAATTGAAATGCAGAAAGTTGCTGAACCATTTATCGTTCGTAGAGCAATTCGTCATTTAGAGAAAAATCGTGTGGTTATTTTTGGCGCAGGTACAGGTAACCCATATTTCTCAACAGATACAACAGCAGCACTTCGCGCAAGTGAAATCAAGGCTGATGTAATCCTGATGGCGAAAAACGGAGTAGATGGTGTTTACAATGCGGACCCTAAGACGAATCCGGATGCAGTAAAATACGATTCACTTACATATATGGATCTGATTCAGGAAGGTCTTGCAGTCATGGATACAACTGCAACAAGTATGTGTATGGATAACGATATTGACCTTGTTGTATTCAATATGAATGAACATGGCAATATCTTAAAAGCAGTAAAAGGTGATATCACTGGTACTGTGATTTCTAAAGAAAGGAACTAAATTTATGGAAAATGTAATCGAAGTAATGAATCATAAAATGGAAAAAGCTGTTTCTGCATTAGAAGAAAACCTAAAGACCCTTCGTACAGGTGTTGCAAATGCATCTTTGTTAGATCATGTACATTTTGACTATTATGGAAGTCCTACACCAATCAATCAGGTTGCTAGTATCAAGGTTGTAGAAGGTAGACAATTGATGATCAAACCTTATGATAAATCATCATTAAAAGACATCGAACGTGCAATTTCAACAAGTGATGTTGGTCTTGTGCCACAAAACGATGGAGATGTTATCCGTTTGAATGTACCTTCTTTAACAGAAGAAAGACGTAAAGAACTGGCAAAACATGCTGGAAAATATGGCGAAGAAGCAAAAATTGCTATTCGTAATGTACGTCGTGAAGGTATGGAAGCAATTAAGAAAGATAAAGAATTAACAGAAGATGATAAGAAGGAAATGGAAAAGGATATCCAGAAAGTTACAGATAAGTTTGTAAAAACTGTGGATGCTGCTGTTTCTGCAAAAGAAGCAGAAATCATGAAAGTATAATTACTTTTTCATTCTGATATTTGTAAAATTATATGGGAAAAGGACATTTGATTGAGAAATGTCCTTTTTTATACGTTTTCGCATGGTTTTGCGTATAGAAATAGATTGTTTTATGGTATAATACAAGGGAATATTTATGTATATAGGAAAGTTTAGGAGGAGCGCTGTTATGGAAGAAAGAATTATCCCGCAGCATATCGCCATCATCATGGATGGAAATGGAAGATGGGCAAAGAAAAGAGGACTGCCAAGAACTGCAGGGCATAAGCAGGGGGCAGAAACAATACGTAAGATTGCGATTGCTTGTAACGATTTAGGTGTAAAGGCACTTACATGTTATGCATTTTCTACTGAGAACTGGAAACGTCCAGAGGATGAAGTAGATTATTTATGTAAATTACCAAAGATGTTTTTTAATCGTTATATTAAAGATTTAAAAGCCAAAAATATTCGTGTAACATTTATAGGCGAACTGGAGCGTTTTCCAAAAGAAACACAGAAAGTTATTTTGGATGCGGTGGAACAAACAAGTATGAATACAGGATTAAATCTGTGTATCGCTATTAACTATGGCTCACGTCGTGAAATTACATTAGCAGCAAGAAAATTTGCACAAGATGTAATCGATGGCAAAGCTGATATTCATATCGATGAAGAAGCGTTTGGCACGTATATGATGAGTGAAGGCATGCCAGAGCTAGATTTAATGATTCGTACAAGTGGGGAACTTAGAATCAGTAACTTCTTATTATGGCAGCTTGCTTATGCAGAATTGATTTTTACACCTGTTGCATGGCCTGATTTTGATGAAGGGGAACTGAATAAGGCAATTGATGAATTTAATCATCGACAAAGAAGATTTGGAGGGCTGTAGTATGAAAACCAGAATTTTGACAGCACTGCTGATTCTGGCATGTGTCATTCCTCCTTTGCTGTTAGGTGGTATCTGGATCAATTTATTGATTGCATTTATTATCATCGCTGGTGGTTTGGAATTATTAAATCTAACTGAGCATAAAGGCAGCTGGCCTTTTATCATCAAACCATTTGCTATGCTGTGTGTGTTTGTATTATCATATGGCAATCAAAAATTATCGGTTGCATTGTTGGGAATCTTTGTATTGGTATTTTTATCGATTCCAGTGTTTACTGATACATTTCATGCAAAAGATGGGTTTCTTTGTATCAGCTATATCACGTTCTTTTATATGATTGCTAAATCATTCATGCATATTTATGACATGAATCGTATGTATGTATGGCTGATTATTGTCGCAACTTATGTTTGTGATACAGGGGCTTATTTCTGTGGAAGATTCTTAGGAAAGCATAAACTGAATGAACGTATTTCCCCTAAGAAAACATGGGAAGGAGCTATTGGCGGATGGATCTTTGGAGCAGCCTTATCGTTTGCATTTGCCTATTTTCTGATTCCGGATATGAGCATGAATCACATATTACTTGCCAGTGTTGTGATGCCAATTACCGGGCAAATCGGAGATTTAGCTTTCAGTGCAATCAAACGCTGTTTTAAAATCAAAGATTTCAGTGATTTATTGCCAGGTCATGGCGGTGTACTTGACCGTGTAGATTCTCTTGTCTTTAATTTTATATGTTTTGACTTTATATTGGTGGTGTTATCATTATGAAAAAAATAGTATTACTAGGAGCAACTGGCTCCATTGGAACACAGACAATTGATGTTGTGAACCATCATAGAAACGAATTTTCTATCATAGGATTAAGTGCTGGGCATAATATGAAAAAGCTGTCTGAGTTATTAGAAGTATGTCCTGATGTTAAATATGTATGTGTTGCCCGCAAGGCAGATATGGAAGAAATGCAGAAAATGTATCCATCCCTTACGTTCTTCTGCGAAGATAAAGGGCTGGAGGAATTAGCAAGTCTTTCTGATTATGATATCTTTGTGAATGCGATTGTCGGATTTCGTGGTTTATTGCCAACACTTTCTGCGATAAAAAATCAAAAAGTGATCGCTCTTGCGAATAAAGAGTCCTTAGTGGCAGGCGGACCACTTGTAAAAGCGGCATTAAAAAAATACAATGTACCATTATATCCAATTGACAGTGAACATTCTGCGATTTTCCAGTGTTTACAGGGAAGCCATGCAGATGAAGTAGATAAATTAATCATTACCGCTAGCGGTGGCAGTTTTCGTGATAAAACAAGAGAAGAATTAAAAGATGTTACTGTGGCACAAGCGCTGAAACATCCTAATTGGAATATGGGTGGTAGAATCACAATCGATAGTGCAACTATGATGAATAAAGGCTTTGAAGTGATAGAAGCACATTATTTATTTGATGTTCCATACGATGATATTGATGTGCTTGTTCATCGTGAAAGTGTTATCCATTCCATGGTACAGTTTCATGACCATGCAATCATTGCACAATTAGGAACAGCGGATATGCGCTTGCCCATACAGTATGCATTATCATATCCAGATCGTTTAGAAATGCATAATGCAGAAAAATTTGATTTTATGAAATATCCTGCTTTGCATTTTGAGGCAGCCAATACCAAACGTTACCCATTACTTGGATTAGCATTTGAAGTTGGTAGAAAAGGGGGAAATCTTGGCGCAGTTATGAATGGCGCAGATGAAGAAGCTGTCGCATTGTTCTTGCAGGAAAAGATTTCATTCCTTGACATTGAAACATATGTTATTCGTGCAGTAGAAGCTGCTGTATATATTGAACATCCTACATTACAGGATCTGATTGATGCGGATCACTTCGGACGTGCATTCGTAAAAGACACATGGAAAGGAGTGGTCGAATGAGTATAATGACAGTTATTTATTTTGTATTAATTCTAAGTGTCATCATCATTATTCATGAGCTTGGACATTTAATTGCCGCAAAACATTTTGGCGTATATTGTAAAGAGTTTAGTATTGGCATGGGGCCAATGATTTATCAAAAACAGGTTGGAGAAACAGCATGGTCTGTTCGCGCATTACCAATTGGCGGTTATGTAGCGATGGCTGGTGAAACTTTAGAAGATGATGGAGAAGACGAGGAAGATATTCCATTTGAAAGAACCATCAATGGCATCAAGCCATGGAAACAGATTATTGTTATGGCTGCCGGAGCGATTATGAATATTCTTTTGGCCTGGGTAATTTTTGTGGGAATCACAGCTTATCAGGGACAGATTGCAATTCCAGGAAGCCCTGTTATCACTAGCTTTTCAGAAAACAGTCCTGCAGAAAAAGCCGGTTTTAAAGTGAATGATGAAATCATCAAAGTGCAAAACGGTACACATAGTGAAAAAGTAGACGAATTTGATGATGTTGTGGAATTTATTAATTACTTTCAGGGAGAAACTACATTTACTGTACTACGTGATGGTAAAGAAGTAGAAGTCAAGATGACACCAGTGTTAGATGAAGAAGAAAACATCTATAAAATGGGCGTATATCATGATAATTATGATGTAAAAAAGATCAATCTTTTAGAAGCGATTCCTTATGGTACACAAAAAATGGTAGATAGTGTTTCTACAATTCTTAATTCATTAGGAAAACTTATTCAGGGCATTGGATTGAAAAATCTGAGTGGTCCTGTGGGTATCTTTAAGATGACAGATCAGATTACACAAACAGGCTTTTTAACAACCATGGCATTTGTTGGTTTATTATCAGTCAACGTAGGTATCTTTAACTTATTACCAATTCCTATTTTGGATGGTGGCAGAATCTTTATCACATTGATTGAAATGCTGATTGGAAGAAAACTAAGCGAACGTGTACAAAATGTGATCATGACAATTGGATTGGTAGCTATTGTCGCGTTGATGTTATATGCAACATGGAATGATATTACTAGATTATTTTAAAAAAAGACGATGAGAATTCGTCTTTTTTAATATAATTCATATAGTCTGCTTTGTGTTTCTTCAGATTGATAGTTGTGATATTGATCGATATGAATACCGTTTTCATCTGCCAGATTGAAAATCTTGTTATCACGCTTTAATTTATCATCAATATCTTTACATACATCATTTGTACTGCACTGGAAGAATATTGCCGGCTTCTCTTTTTTCTTTTCTTTTTCCAACAACGCTTTGATTTTTGATTCATCATAATTTGTAAAATAAGCATTCTGTTGATAGAAATAAGAATCTTCCACAGCTGTTGTTTCTTCATATTTTTCTTTAGGCTGATACAGCTGCAACATCTGTTCAGAATTCATTGTCATAAAATTATAACGCCAGCGCTGATCAATTTCTTCATCACTAATATCCCCATTGGTCGCATCTAAATAATAGTAATGATCATTTAATTTTATCATATTCCATGCATGCTCCTCATCAGCATAAGTTGTTTTACCCCATAAATAGGTACAGGGGATACCAGCTTTATTTAAAAGATACTGCATGCTTTTCGCATAACCTGCGCAAACACTGGAACGATAAAGAAATACACTTAAGATTGTTTGATTTAGTCGACCAGATTACCAACCAACGGAAGTGCCATTCCAATGGTGTTTTCATTATAAGAGGTTTCATCAATTAAATAATCATATATATACCGTACTTTTTCAAAGTCGTTAGAAAGTTTTGCGACATGATCCATAATTGGCTGTGTGATCTCATCTAACTGTTTCTCATATGCTCGGATTTCCTCATTTGTGAATGTCTTACTGGCATAGATTTCAAAGGTCTGTGCACTTTCTGTATAGGTGACTTCACTGCCATCCTCCCAAAAAAGCTCCGGATGATCGCTTAACACGTAATTGTATATTTTAAATAGCGTGTCTTTGTCTTTTGCTTCTATACCATAAGATTCATCACGCTTGCTTATATGATAATAAATCAAATCATATATTTTTGTGTCACTATCATTTAACTGATCACGATAATATGTAAATCCCTGGTATTGACTGGAATAGTTGCTTGCTTCTTCCACATGCCCCTTGGTAGCGGCACTACAGGAGCATAGAAGGAATAGACATAACGCCAGGTTAAGTATTTTCTTCATAACATCCCTCAATTTCTATGTTTAGTATAACAGAAACATCCAAAAAATAACACTGTTAAATGATAATCTAAAAAAAGAAGACCAGTTTTATCTGATCTGAAAGTGAATAAATAAAAAATCGATCTATTGATCGATCATTTATGCAGCAATTTCGTTGATTGCTTTAGCCAGACGTGATTTCTGTCTTGTTGCGTAGTTCTTGTGGTGAATACCTTTCGCAACAGCTTTATCTAATTTACTGCTTGCTACACTGTAAGCAGCTTTTGCAGCTTCAACATCTTTTGCTTCGATAGCAGCTAATACGTTTTTGATTGCTGTTCTTAAAGCAGATTTCTGAGAACTTACAGCCAAGTTTCTTTTGTTATTAGTTAATACACGTTTTTTCTGTGATTGGATCTGTGGCATGATTGCACCTCCTAATTTCAATTGCCAGTAAATTATAACAAAAACATTCAGAAAAAGCAATATAAAGGCGAAAAAAAGACATACTATACGCATGAGGTGAATAATATGATAGAAAAATATACATTAAGAAGTGATTTTGCTGACGAAATCATCACATTGAATACCAAACAAGATGCCTATGAGCATGTTGAAAAACAAAATGAACATATCCGCAGCAATTATATAAAAGTTTTAAAAGAGGATAATGAATTACACAAAGCCATAGGGGAATATGTATCGATAGAGTTTCATGATTTAGATGATCATATCGTAAGAGAAAATGCGATTGAAGCAATCGTGGATAACCTGAAAATTATGGAGCAGCATCTTAAAAGAAAACCAGAAAAAATCCTGATTGTAGGCTTGGGCAATCGTATGATCACAAGTGATGCACTGGGGCCTATGGCCGCAAATGAAGTGTTGGTAACGGCACATTTATACGCAAATGAGAAAAAAGCATATTTAAAAGGAACCCGCAATACTGCAATATTGACACCTGGTGTAATGGGACAGACCGGTTTGGAATCCATGCAGATTGTAAAAAGTGTTGCACAAAGTTATCAACCCGATTTAATTATCGCCATTGATGCTCTTGCTACCAGAAATATAGCACGAATTAATCGGGTTGTACAAATCAATAATACTGGCATACAGCCAGGAAGTGGCGTAGGAAATCATCGGATGGCATTAAATGAGGCGTCTTTACATGTTCCCGTCATCGCCATTGGAGTTGCGACGGTCACCAGTGTTGGCGCAATTTTAAAGGAAGCACTTGATGAGGCGGAAATTGACAAAGAACGTGTTTTTTCTTATTTATACGATCAAAAACGACTGGATCTGGTAGTGACACCAAAATCTATGGATGATGAATTAAAACAATTAGTTTATATCGTATCACAAAGTATCAATCGGTTTATTCACCCTGATTTTATGAATTTATAATTTTAAAATTATCATAAAATATATTACATAAAAGGACATGAAAGTCCTTTTTTTCTCATAAACTTTATTATGGGAGGGATGATATGAAAGCAACCTGGAAAATTTTAATCAAGCTTGTATTGATTGGGTGTATTTTTTATATCACACCATTTTATGATACTTGTATACAAATGCTTGGACAAACCAATATCAAAACATTTGCTTATGAACAAAAAACCATTGATCCATCCATATCCATCAAAGATGAATTAAACGTAATGTCATCACATCAAGTAAAAAAAGCAGAAAAAGATGATGTGATCAAAGTAGAAACAACACAAGAAAATCCTGTTGTTGTGCCCACACCGAAAAGTGAAGAAACAAAGAAACAGAAAACTGTCTATATTTATGATACACATCAAAAAGAAGACTATGCAGATGGCAAAGGCGTAATGGATGCAGCAGCTGATTTAGGCAAACATCTGGAGGAAAAAGGTATAAAGGTCGTATTAGAAACACATAGCTTTCAGAACTATATGGATGCACATGGAATGAATTATAATCAATCCTATCTTGTATCTAATAAATATCTTCAGGATGCACTGGTGAATTATGGCGGTTTTGATTTATGTATAGACTTACACCGTGACAGTGTTCCAAGAAGTGCTGCTGTATTAGAAGCAAATGGAAAGACTTATGCGAAAGCCATGATGGTTGTTGGAAGTCTTGCGACCTATCATGATTCCAGTGCTAAAATATCTTCGACTTTAACTGACATAATGAATAAGAAAGTAAATGGTATTATGAAAGGCGTAATGACAAGGGAGGCGTATTATAATCAACAGGTCGCAAATGGTATTGTCTTAATTGAAGTAGGCGCAGAAGTAAACAGTTTTAAGGAAATCACCAATACCACAAAGGTACTGGCAGATAGTATTTATGATATGTTAATGAAAGGAGAATCATAATGAAACGATTTCTTGCGGATGCTGTTTTAATATTTGTTTTGATAACCATTGGCAATTATGTCAAGGAGCAGGAGCATACACAATCTAGTGTTACAATCGAGCAAAAAGTAAGTGACTTTGAAGATGATATCGCACAAAAGCATACCATCAAACAACAAGTAGAAACAGGTTCTTTAAATGAAATAAAAGAAAACAAAGCAAGTGCGCTTGCGAAAAGCACGAGCGAATTTGTCGTCGATGCCATCCATTCTTCAGTTACTGCAGTTTCTAATATCTTTGATAGTATTTTTGCCTGAGGTTTG
>OGXN01002694.1_pt1 | contig 11821 bp, 12 predicted proteins | sample 1576281 | NCBI WGS metagenome assembly OGXN01 (sample SAMEA3541494, study PRJEB24748) | human gut metagenome | biome: human gut; feature: human-associated habitat; material: faeces | place: China | collected 2012
CACAGTGGGGGTCGAAGTATTTGGGTGACCAGGGCTACTCTGCTATTGAAATTCTTCGCAATTTTTATGGAGATAATATGTATATCAACAGCGCAGAAGAAATTTCCGGTATTCCTGCTTCATGGCCAGGAAATCCCCTGGACATCGGTTCCTCCGGACCTAAAGTGCGACAGATACAGGAACAGCTGAATGTCATTGCCAATTCCTATCCTGCACTTCCTAAGATAACAGCAGATGGAATCTATGGAGAAGCTACCCAGAATGCAATCCGGGAATTCCAAAAAGTATTTGGTCTCCCTGTAACCGGTGTGGTGGATTACTCTACCTGGTATGAAATTCAGGAAATTTACGTAGGCGTCACCAGAATTGCCGAATTAGTTTAAAAAACAGACCGCTCAGGCATACCACTTTTTATTGACATTCTGTGGCAGCCTCGCGGTCTTTCCTTTCTGTTTTATCTTACTTCCAGTAATTCGGAAACTGATTTCTCAATACTTTTGTGCAGACCTCTTCCCCCTCCTGAGCAAGTTTCTCTTCATCCACACCGGTTAAATGTCCGTCTGCATATACAATTTTTCCATTCACTATGGTCATCCACACCGGCCCTGTTACACCGACTCTTGCAAGAAGGTTTTTCGGATCATGTACTGCTCCTGTAAATTCCAGACTACGTGTATCAACCAAAAACATGTCTGCTCCTTTTTCCGGTTCCAGAGAACCAAGATCCATTCTTCCAAGTGTTTTTGCACCATTGATGGTTGCTACTTTTAACATGTCATAAGCAGAAACACTTCCTCCTCTTTCTTTTGTATGATATGCCTGCATCAGATACGCCATACGCAGTGCATCCAACTCATTTGAACTGTCATTCGTAGCAGAACCATCACACCCAAGACTAACAAGAACTCCCATTTCCTGAAGTTTTTTGATATCCAGAATAGGGAAACCACCAAGAACTGCAGGTGCCGGACAATGGGAGATTCCTGTTCCTGTTTTCGCAATTTTTTCGTATTCTGCCTGCGTTAATTCCCATGCATGTGCATAAAAAACATCATCTCCAATAAATCCAATTTTCTCACACCAATCCAATGTACGCATCCCATAACGTTCCCGGATTCCTTCACTTTCTCCTTCTCCAAGATGTGTATGCAAACGGACACCTTTATCTCTTGCCAGTTTTACAGATTCTACAAACGTATCTCTATAACAGTTGATCGGCTGACATGGAGACACTACGATCTGACTCATAGAATATGGAGATGCATCATGATATTGATCGATCAATCGCTCACAATCCCGAATAAACTCATCTGTCGTTTCCACCATAGCTGCCGGAATAGAACTTCCCTCTTCTCTCGGCAGTGTGTTTCCTCCACGCCCTGCATGATAACGGATTCCCAACTGGGCTGCTGCTTCCATCTGACGATCAACCGGTCTTTTTCCGGTTGTTGTTGTATAACAATACTGATGATCAAATGCTGTAGTACATCCGTGTTTTAACAGGTCAGCCATGGCAGTCAAAGAAGAATAATAAATAATCTGATCATCAATGTTCTGGAAAATGCGATAAATTTTATCAATCCAATCCATAACTGTCAGATGTGGATAATCAATGGTAATCAGATTTCTTACAAAGGTCTGAAAAAAATGATGATGCGTATTTACCATTCCGGGATATACAAATTTCCCTGTTCCATCAATCACCTCTGCATCCTCTGCCGGAAGATTCTTTCCGATTGCAGAGATTTTTGCTCCATCAATCAATAAATCCGAATCATAAAACACGTCATCTTTTGCATTACATGTTACAATTGCTTTTGCATTTTTTATTAAAATTTTACTCATGTCTTTGCCTCCAAACTTTAAAATATCTTATCTGGAACCACGGATATACGGTTTGCCTAATTTCTCAGGCTGGTTACTTTTTCCAATAGAAAGTAACAATGTCAGCAACGTTATCACGTACGGAAGCATTGCAAGTGCCTGAGTAGGAAGCGGAACTCCCATGGCCTGTAAGCGAATCTGAAGTGCATTGGCACCGCCAAACACGAAAGCTGCACCCATAGCCCCAAGCGGTGTATATCTTCCAAGAATTACCGCAGCAAGTGCAATATATCCTCGTCCGGAAATCATATTCTCTGAAAACTTACCAAGCTGTACCAGTACCAGAACTGCACCTCCGATACCGCCCAATACACCGTTTACCACAATCGCAGCCCACTGATGTCCATATACAGAGATACCTGCTGCATCCGCAGACTGAGGATTTTCACCAATAGAGGAAAACGCAAGCCCGGATGAGGTTTTCCTATAAAATACAGATGCAAGAATCACAAGAACAAACACAAGATAGGTCATAATATCCTGATTGAAAAATGCATCTCCAATGAGAGGAATTCTACTGAGTACAGGGATTCTAATACGTTTCAGTGTTTCGATCTGCTGATAAGATTCTCCCGCAGACATCAACTTATATCCAAAACTGGTAACACCCAACATAAAAATATTAAGGGCAATGCCGCTGACGGACTGATCCTGAAACAGCTTAATACATAAAAATCCATGAATCACGCTGACAAGACATCCCCCCAGCATACCGCAGAGAAATCCCACCAACAGACTATTACTGTAAAACGCCCCTGCAAAAGAACCGAATGCACCGCCCAACATAACGCCTTCCAGCCCTATGTTCAAAATTCCTGTTTTTTCCAGAAACACTTCTCCAAGGGCAGCATAGATAAGCGGAACTGCCATTCGTACGGCTGCTGCCAAAAATGCAGTAAAAAACGTAAGTGTAAAAATTTGTTCCAGCATCCTTATACCTCCTTGTTTTTTCTCTTTAATAGTGATAGATGGAACGCCTTTCTTCCCAGGATAAGGAGTACCACAAATCCGATCAAAATGCTGACAAGTGCAGACGGAACGCCAAGTTGTCTCTGCATAGAATTTGCTCCGACCTGCATTGCTGCAAATGCTAACGCAGCAGCAAGCACACCCCATGGACGATTTCCAGCAATCAAAGCAATCAAAACTGCTGTATCACCACACTCGGAAGAGATTCCTTCTATCAGTTTTTTCTGCACGGCAATAACTTCAATCACACCTGCAATTCCGGCAAGTCCACCGCTTAAAAAGGCAGACAGTACAATGTTTTTCATCACCGAAATTCCATTGCAGGCAGCACCATGCCTATTCATACCCACCACTTTCATTTCATAACCGAACTTTGTTTTTTCCATAAGAATCCAGATGAATACTACTGCTGCAACAGCAATAAAAATTCCTCCATGCAGGGTAGTCGGAGGCATCAAATAGGAAAACGTAGCTTCTCTGTCAATTCTCGCAGATTGAGGAACCGATCCCGCCGGATCCATTAAGAATGTACGAACCGCAATCCCCAGAAGATTGATGGCAATATAATTTAACATGATTGTTACAATAATTTCTGAGATACCAAATTTTGACTTCATGATTGCTGCAATCAGTGCCCAAATTCCTCCACAGAGAAATCCAGCTACAATAGAAAGCACGATGCGAAGACTCCCGGGAACCTGTGTAAAAGTCAAGGAAACCATAGCCGCAGCAATAGCACCAATATAAAACTGTCCTTCCGCACCAATATTGAAAAAACCGGTACGAAATGCCACTGCACATCCGAGACCCGTCAGAATCAATGGGGTCGCTTTTACAAAAATCTCACAAAAACCATTGAGATTACCAAACACACCGCCCAAAAACATAGTATAAGCTTCCAGAGGATTCGCACCACAGAGTAAAATCAAAATGGTTCCCATTAGGATGGCTAACAGCACGATCCAGACAATATCCAGATATTTTTTTCTACTTCCCATTATTTCATTTCCTCCTTCGTAATACCGCCCATCAGAAGTCCTAACTGTTCCATTTCAATTTCTTCTTTTTTCTGAACACCTACGATTTTTCCACCAAACATAACTGCCACTCTGTCAGAAAGCTGCATGATTTCTTCTAGATCTGCTGAAATCAGGATTACACTTTTCCCTTCATTTCTTTGATCCATCCAGACCTGACGAACAAACTGTGTTGCACCAATATCTAATCCTCTCGTAGGCTGATTTGCGATAATTAATTTGGAATGCTCCGTAATTTCCCTGGCAAGTATTACTTTCTGCTGATTTCCACCCGACATGAATTTTACAGGAGTCTCTCCCTCCTGATTCCCTGATGTTTTAATGTGATACTTCTCAATTGCTTTTTCTGCATTTTCTTTAATAGCTTTTTTCTGAAAAATACCATTCTTTAAAAACGGCTTTTTATCATACTGCCGCAAAATCAGATTTTCTTCTACATTCATATCCAACACCAGTCCATCTCTATGTCGGTCGTCTGAAATATAAGAAATTCCTTTTTCAAATCGCTCCTTAATCTTCCAGGAAGCAATCTCTTCTCCCATGTAGCAGATTTCCCCTTTAGAAATCTTTCGGATACCGGCAATCACTTCTGCCAGCTCCTTTTGTCCATTTCCGTCTACTCCGGCAATCCCCAAGATTTCCCCTTTGTAAACTTCCAGATTGATCTGATCCAGAACCGGTTTTTTATGTCCTTTTTTTACAGTAATATCTTTTAGCTGTAATGCTATTTCTTTCTTCTCTGTTTCTTTTACTTCAAAGTTATAATCCAACTGTCTTCCAATCATATAATTGGACAATTCTGTGGGATTGGTGTCTTTTGTTACAAGATCTTTTATTTTCTTTCCGTCCCTTAAAATGGTTACACGATCACTGATACTCATAATCTCACTCATACGATGGGTAATAATGATCACGGCATATCCTTCTGCCTTCAATTTTCTAAGCACGGAAAAAAATTTCTCTGTTTCTTTTGGCGTAAGAACACCCGTTGGTTCATCCAAAATTAATAATTCTACATTTCTGTATAATGCTTTTAAAATCTCTACTCTCTGCTGCTGCCCAACAGAAAGATCACTAATCCTTGCATCCGGATCCACTTGCAGACCATATCGTTCTGCCAGATCTTCCAGGCTTTTTTTTGCACTTTTACGATCCAGAAAAAACCCTTGCTTTTCCAATCCCAAAATCACATTGTCAAGAACTGTCATCTTATTCACAAGAGAAAAATGCTGGTGTACCATTCCGATTCCTTCTGCAATCGCATCTTTAGGAGAATGGAAATGCACTTGTTTGCCTTTCCAAAAAATTTCTCCTTCATCTGCAGAATAAATCCCGAACAAAATATTCATCAATGTCGTTTTCCCAGCACCATTCTCTCCAAGCAATGCATGAATTTCGCCTTTTGCCACAGACAGATCGATTTTTTCATTGGCATAGACGCCGGAAAATTTCTTTCCGATATGCTTCATCTCTAATATATTCATCATATTGAAGGCTCCTTTAAAACAGGCAGGTCCAATAAAATCCAGCTCCTATTGTCCTGCCTGCATGATTTCTATATAATTCTATTCCTGATTACTTTCCTGCTCTGTCTTTTGTGTCACATGGAACCTTGAAGCTTCCATCTTTAATTTCGGCTTCTTTTGCATCTACCATTTCTTTTACCTCTGCCGGAATCTTGTCTTCCATAGCTTTGTTATAAACTAATTCTACAATGCCTTCCGCCATTCCAAGTTCCTTAACTTCTCCCTTGAAGTTCCCCTCTTTAATATCTGTAACAGCTGTTTTGATTAGCTCCGGAACATGATATACTGCAGAAGAAAGAACTGCATTTTCAGCAAGAGCACTCTGGTCATAAGAATCACCTGTAGCAAATAATCCGGCATCCTGTGCTGCATTCAATGCTCCTGTACCTGATTCATTTGCACAATGTCCGATGACATCTGCACCACCGTCAATCATGGCCTGTGCTGCTTCTTTTGCCAATGCGGTATCTGTAAAAGAACCGGTCCAAGCTGTCTGGTATTTTATGTCTGGATTTACTTCTTTTGCACCATCTTCATATCCGTTCATGATTTTTACAAGAGACGCTCCCTGTACTGGTCCAATAAATCCAATATTTCCTGTCTGTGACATTCCTGCTGCCAGCATACCCTGAAGGTATCCCGTTTCTTCACATTTCATAACATAGGATGCAACATTTTCTGCAGCTGCATCTGATTCAATGCAGATAAATTTTGTATCCGGATACAATTCTCCTACTTCTAAGGCCGGATCACCAAACTGGAAACCATGTCCAATCACTACATCGTAGTCATTAGATGCATATTCTGTAAATGCAGAAGTCATATCTGCTGCCTGTACATTTTCTGTATAAGCAATTTCACATCCCAGTTCTTCTTCCACCAGTTTCAGACCTTCGTATGCTGACTGGCACCATCCCATATCATTGACTGCACCGGTAACACAAAGGGCTACCTTCAGTGTATCATCTTTTGCTTCTGTTTTTTTCTCTTCCGCTTTGTTGCCACATCCGGCCAAAGTTCCTGTTGCTAAAGCTCCACATAACATTGCAGCTAAAAGTTTCTTCATATTTTCTTCTCCTTCACTACATCGTAATCGTCATTTCTCGTTCATTATAATGAACATATATTATTTTGTCAATTACATTTTGTTTTTCATGACAAATCTTTTTTTCTGTGTTATCATAGAGAACAAAAGAAGAAGCAAAGGGGAACACTATGTCAAAACTGAATCTTGCCAGAATTGGCTTTTTATTGAAAAGCAGAAGAATTGAACTAAATCTTTCTATCCGGGAGCTTTCCGTAAAATCTGGGGTTGCCGCTGGAACTATTAGTCAGATTGAAACCGGGAAAACATCTCCAAACCTTGTGAGCGTCTATTCTTTATGCGAATCCCTAAACTTCCCTATCTCAGCTCTTTTTATTCAAGATGACAGCGATCGGGTAAAACTTGTACGAAAAAATGAACGCACCTGTAAGAAATACCAGCAATCAGTAAACCATCCTTGAATCTCTTATTACAAAAGGTGATAGCCGAATGTGGGGAGGTATCATTGATATGCCTGCTGGAACAGACTCCGGAGACTATTATTATCACGGAGGAGAAGAATTTGTTTTTGTCTTGGAAGGCAGTATCACTTTTTATCTGGAACAGGTTGGCAGCTATGTATTAGAAGTTGGTGATACCCTGTACTATCCCAATGAGATCGGACATCGATGGAAAAATCACACAAAGAGCTCTGCTAAATTTTTGATCGTATCCACCTCTGAATTCCGTCAGGAAATCGATGAGCTTGCAGACAAGACACTTAATTAGACCAGATACGGATAAACATTGCGATTTTTTACATGTTAAAAGCCCCATAAACCAGATTTTGTTGCTCTGGATTATGGAGCTTGCTTTTCTTTTACATATCTCCTCTTAAAATCACACGGATTCTTTTATAAAGCAGTAATACAATAACAGAAACAAGAACACCTTTCAAAAGATTAAAAGGACCAACGGCAAGAACAGCAAACATAAACAAACTGTCAATCGCTCCGTTAATCTTAGTTCCCATTTCTACAAAAGCCTGTACCGGCATTCCAAACGCTGCTCCATATGCTGGAAGCAATATAAAGGCATTAAGCACACATGCAAAAACTGTCATCAGCACGGTTCCCGTCGTCATACCGATTACTGCATTTTTCCTTGTTTTTTTTCTTCTGTAAAGGAAGGAAGCAGGAAGAAGGAAAGCACATCCAACTATGAAATTCGCCACCTCGCCGACCCCTGCTGTAATGGTTCCGTTTAATACAAAGTTCAGCAAAACTTTTACTGCTTCAATGGCAATTCCAGCTACAGGGCCCATAGCAAATGCACCAATCAGAACCGGAACCTCGCTGAAATCCAATTCATAGAAAGGCGGTGCCAGAAACGGAAGCGGAAACTCAAACAGCATCAAAACTGTTGAAATTGCTCCCAGCATTGCCACCTGGACAATCGTCCTTACTTTGCTTCTGCTTTTTTGTGCTGCATCCATTTTTCTTAATACCTGTTCACTCATGTTCGTTCTCTCCTTTTGATATCTTGATATAAAAGGAAATCCTTTCGTTTTGAATGTAGACCCTGCAATGTCCCTGTGATGGAAAATGCAACCTCCCATCAAACAAAAAGCCCTGAGCAAAATACTCAGGGCTAATATCCGTTTTTGATTTTCCATAGATACACATGAAAAATCATCTTGGAACAATCACGAATCTTTCTTCTCTCATCCAGACTATACTGTCGGTTTTGGAATCTCACCAAATCAACGCATCTGCGCTCGCGGACTATACCGCCGGTGGGGAATCACGCCCCGCCCCGAAGAATTTTCTTTTATTTGCTTTTATTATATGCCACAACGGCAGTTTTTTCAAGAAATTTCTTATAATCTCCTAAAATCGTTAAACATCACAAATACCATCAGCATCATCAGGAGGACAAAACCTGCAAAATGAATCATACCCTCCACATTGGGATTCAACCGTTTCTTTCTCACAGACTCAATGAGCAAGAATACAAGCCTGCCTCCGTCAAGAGCAGGTATGGGAAGAAGATTCATAACACCCAGGTTCGCTGAAAGCAGGATTGCCCAGTACAGCATCTGCATCCACACCATCATGGCACCCTCACTTTTTGCTTCCTCATAAGAATCTCCGATGACATCGATGATTCCCACCGGACCGGAAAGATCATTGACCGAAAACTGCCCTTTTATGAGCATCATTAGACTCTCTACGGTTGTAGAAACCCAGTACCGCACTTCCACTGCACTGTATTTCATAACACCCAGAAAATTTGTCTTTTCCCGGTAAATATTGTAGATAAATCCAGAATCTACATGTTTGGTCATCTGTGGGATTGCAGAGATTGTCTCCACTTTTCCGTCTCTTTCAATCCCAAGAGTAATCTCTGTTCCATCCAGCGGATGCTCCTGCAAATATGCCTGAATCTCCTGGCTGTCTGCAACTGCAGTTCCATTGATCTCCCTGATAATATCTCCTGGCATTACGCCGGCTTTTGTCATAGCACTGTTTAACATGACCTGGGTAATCTCTGGTATTCCTTCGGACAAATAAGTAAAACCAAGCATATATCTGCTTTCACTATTTGCCTGGAACTGAATATCGTGCTTCTTCCCATCTCTTTCATAGGTCAAAGAAATTTCTTCGTCTTTCAGTCCATGTAACGTCATATAAGAATCCAGGTCACGGCCTATGGAAATATGCCTTCCCTGAAATTCTTTGATGATATCTCCTTCTTTCAGTCCTGCCTGGGCTGCCGGAGATCCTTCTGTCACCTGCAGCACTCTTGCCGGATCATATCCTACCACGCTGGTAATGATCATGGCAAACACAAAGGCTAGGATAAAGTTAAAAATAGGTCCTGCTGCAACTACTGATATTCTTGCCCATACAGATGCATTATTGAAAGACCTTTCGCTGTCATCATCCTCATCTTCTCCTACCATCATACAGGAGCCTCCGATAGGAAAAAGTTTCAAAGAGTATCTGGTTCCTCCTTTTTCTGTAGAAAGAAGCCTCGGCCCCATTCCCAGGGAGAACTCTGTGACTGCGATACCGTTTCTCTTTGCCAAGAGAAAATGCCCTAGTTCATGAAACAGCACAATCACAGAAAATACCAACAGTGCAATTAAAATTTTCAATCTACCACCTGCTTTCAATTCTATTGTATATTTCTTGTTCGATATTTAAAATCTCTTCTACGGTAGGTGCCGGGATTACTTTATGACTCTCCATAGCATCCTCAATAATCCGGTAAATATCCAGAAAAGCAATTTTTTTCTGAAGGAACAGAGCCACTGCCTTTTCATTTGCAGCGTTAAATACCGTTGGCATAGAACCACCTGTTCGTGATGCCTTCATGGCAAGAGGCAGGCCTTTGAAGGTTTCCATATCTGGATTCTCGAAGGTAATAGAACCAAGTTTTGCAAAATCCAGACGTTCCCCATCCAGATATCTCCTGGTTCCACCATAAAGAGCATATTGAATCGGCAGCCGCATATCCGGTGTTCCAAGCTGTGCCATCACACTGCCATCTGTAAACCGAATCATAGAATGAATCACACTCTGGGGCTGCACCACTACCTGAATCTGATCCAGATCAACACCGAACAGCCATTTCGCTTCCATGACTTCTAAGCCCTTGTTCACCAGGGTCGCTGAGTCAATGGTAATCTTCTGCCCCATAGCCCAATTTGGATGCTTCAGGGCATCTTCCACCTGAATGTCTCTCAGGTCTTCTGTTTTTCTTCCTCTGAAAGGACCTCCGGATGCAGTGATGAGCAATTTGTCAATGGTCTTATGTTCTTCTCCGTTTAATGCCTGGAAAATAGCACTGTGTTCACTGTCCACCGGCAGAATCCGTACCCCATATTGCTCTGCCAGCGGCATGATGATATGTCCCGCTGTGACCAAGGTCTCTTTATTAGCAAGTGCAATATCTTTGCCTGCTTTGATTCCTTCAATAGTAGGACGGATTCCGATCATTCCCACAATAGCTGTGACAAGAATCTGTGTGCCTTCCATAGCCGCCAGTTCCAGAAGTCCATCCATACCTCCCACTACCTTGCAGTCTGTGTCTTTGACCCGTTCTCTGAGTTCTGCCGCTTTTTCTTCATCTCCTACTGCTGCCAGTCTTGGAGAAAATTCCCGGATTTGTTCCTCCAGCATGGAAATATTTCTTCCTGCTGCCAGGCCAAGAACCTGTAAATCTTTATTTTTTCTCACAATATCCAGGGTCTGGGTTCCAATGGAACCTGTAGAACCTAAAATCGCAATTTTTATCATACTTACCTTCTCCTTAAATCAACACGTTTGCCAGAAAATAGATAAACGGTGCTGTAAAAATCACGCTGTCAAACCGATCCAGAATCCCTCCATGTCCCGGTATCAGTTTTCCGTAATCTTTAATCTCTTTGTTTCTCTTAATCGCAGAAGCAGCCAAATCCCCTACCATGGAAATCAATGCTCCTACGGCACAGATGATACCATACACGCATTTTATCATTTCAACAACAAGTCATCGTCTTGACACGTCACCTTTCATTGGTTCCGTATTTAAAGATTTCCTCAGACAAATATACGCATTAGCATCTAATATGGATATTAACTTAATGGGGGTAAAGTAACATGCTTGAAGCTTATGATGATATTTTAACCATTCCAGAGGTTGCTGATATTCTTAAAATAGGCACCTCTCAAACGTATAAAATTGTTCGCTCCGGGCAATTAAAAGGATTTAAAGAAGGGAAAGACTGGAAAATTCCTAAAAACTGCCTAATTGCATATATTAAACAAAAAATCTCTTATTGATTTACTGACGCCAAAATCAAGGAGGTTTTCACACAACGCTAAATCTATCTCTACCACCTACATAAAACACCGGACTGAGATAATCAGTCCGGCTGTCTTTATAATTCTTTGATAAAACTTATATAAATTTTCAATACACATACTAACTTCTTAATTTTCAGGCTTTCCAATAAAACATGCTATCTCTCTTCTTTTATAGCCAAAACCTCTTCTTCTGTAGCTCCTGAAATTTTACAAATCTCAGAAATCGGATAATCGTTCTCTAGCATCGCAAGAATCACTGCTCGTTCTTTTTCTTCTCGTCCCTCTTCTCGTCCTTCCAGTTTTCCTTCTTCTTTCAATTTTTCTAATGCTGTACACATATTGCTTACCTCCATATTTCTACCCATACTAATCAGTTCCTTTGATCCAGTCATTTGCCCGATGACTGTTAGCAGATCTGCACCCAGTTCTTTAGTTCCATATTTTTCTCGAATTTTATCAAAATGTCCGGCAAATGTTTCTCTTGTAATCTCAAAAACACTTTGAACATCTGCATTATTGAATACATAT
>OGXN01002697.1_pt1 | contig 11814 bp, 8 predicted proteins | sample 1576281 | NCBI WGS metagenome assembly OGXN01 (sample SAMEA3541494, study PRJEB24748) | human gut metagenome | biome: human gut; feature: human-associated habitat; material: faeces | place: China | collected 2012
GATTCATAATCATGAGGTCCCCGGTTCAATCCCGGGTCCCGCTACTTGATAAGAATAAGGCATTTGGGAGGCTTCCACTTCTGGGTGCCTTTTTCTTTTTATCTCTTCGCGAAATCATTGTGAAATCTTCAATTACATTTCTACCAGAAGCCAACGTTGAACCATAAAAATAGCCTCAACTTACAAAAAATTGAGGCTATCGAAATATCATTTAAAAAGTTTTTCTACTCCCATTCTATAGTCGCATTAGGTTTCGGCGACATATCATAACAAACGCGATTTACATTCTTCACTTCTTTCAGAATACGGTCTGTTATCTTCATCAGGATAGGCCAATCAATCGGCTCAATAGTAGCTGTCATAGCATCTACCGTATTGACAGCGCGAATAATAACCGGCCAATCAAAAGAACGAGCATTATCACGTACACCCACGGATTTAAAATCAGGCACTACTGTAAAGTATTGCCATACTTTTTTATCCAGTCCGGCAAGTTGGAACTCTTCACGCAGAATGGCATCGGATTCACGTACTGCCTCCAAACGATCACGTGTAATAGCACCTAAACAACGTACACCCAAACCAGGTCCAGGGAACGGTTGACGGTAAACCATTTCATAAGGTAAACCTAACTCCAAGCCACAAGCACGAACTTCATCTTTAAATAATTGGCGCAATGGTTCTACAAGTTGGAATTTTAAATCTTCGGGCAAACCACCTACATTATGATGAGATTTCACCATTTTAGCAGTTTTCGTTCCACTTTCCACAATATCCGGATAAATAGTACCTTGACCTAAGAAATCAATACCGTTCAGCTTACGCGCTTCTTCTTCGAACACACGAATAAACTCGCCACCAATAATTTTACGTTTCTGCTCCGGATCTTCTACACCAGCCAACTTATTCAGGAAACGATCGGTTACGTCTACATAAACAAGATTTGCCTTCAACTGGTTGCTGAATACCTCAACCACATCTTCAGACTCTCCCTTACGCATCAAACCATGATTAACATGTACGCATACCAGATTGTTACCAATAGCTTTCAGAAGTAAAGCAGCTACCACAGAGCTATCAACTCCACCCGACAGGGCTAACAATACTTTCTTATCGCCCACCTGACGCTTAATCAATTCTATCTGGTCATTGACAAAGTTCTTCATGTTCCAGTTAGTTTCAGCTTTACAAGTATCGAAAACAAAAGACTTTACTGCAGCCTTTATAGCCTCGATATCATCTGTAAATTCTGCCAACTTCACTTCACAAGTTGCTTTATCATGCCCTGCAGCCATGACAGGAATTCCCAAAGTATAGATAGCCGGATTTATATCAATAGCAACGCCATCGATTACATTATTCGGGCCACCATTGATAATAATACCCTTTACATTGGGCAATGCTTTCAGTTCTTCTACTGTAATATCGTGAGGGTAAATCTCACTATAAACTCCTAATGCACGGATGGCGCGAGCCAATACCGTATTCTCATGACTACCCAAGTCAAGGATAACAATCATATCCTGCTTCATCTGATTTTGGTTGTTTTTAAGTTATTGTATTGTTATTATTCACTATCATTTTTCAAACGGTCTGCAAATATAAAGATTTTTAGAGAGACTATAATGCATTGATTCTCTAAAGTTTCAGAACAGAGTAACGTTTTTAGCAATTATACTATCCCAAATAAAAAACGAAGTTACAACCTAAATCAAGCAGATACCAAGAATTACACTTTGCAAAATGGCAAAGGACTATTTTTCTATAACTACAATATTATTATTTTGTACGAACTAAGAAAAAAAGATGCATTCACAAACAGTATAGAGTTTGAAAGACTTCTTTTATCCTAGATATTTTATACTTTTGCTGCATAAACAGAGAATCAACATAATATTTCACTATGAACGAAGAGAAAAGTTCCTTTATAAAAGGTATAAATGAGCAACACCCAACTGCTTATCATCAACTTTATAATGAATATTATAAGGCATTGGTGTTGTATGCTATTAATTTTCTCTCTTCCCAACAAGCAGCAGAAGATATTGTACAGGATCTTTTCGCAACTATGTGGGAAAAGAAAATGAGATTCTTATCATTACCTTCTTTCCGGACTTATCTCTATAACTCTATACGGAATGCTTCTCTCAATTATCTAAAACATCAAAATGTAGAATCTCTTTATCTTGAACGTTTGGCAAGCACTTATCGAGAAATCACAGAAGAAGAAGATACCAATGAAGAAGAAATATACCGGTTACTTTTTCGCGCTATCGATAATTTACCAACACGTTGCCGGGAAATATTCCTATTGCACATGGATGGGAAAAAAAATGAAGAAATAGCTACCGCACTAGGAATTTCGATCGAAACTGTAAAGACACAAAAGAAAAGGGCTATACAATCTATCAAAGAACAGATGGGTACATGCTACTTCTTGCTTCCTTTATGTGACATTTTGTATAGTTCCAAGTTTTTTTCATAATCAAAATAATCTTTTTTAGAAAGTTTGTACCTCTTTTTAATCTTCATGTTGTCTTATTAACAAATGATAAGACAACAGATATATGAAGATAAAGGTAGATGCAGAAAAATTAATAGCCAAATATCTACTCGGTGATCTTACTGATCCCGAAAAGGAACAGCTTGACAATTGGATCAAAAGCTCTCCACAACATGAAGAGTTTTTCAACCGTTTATGCACAAACATGTCTTTTCGTAAACGCTACGAAGCATATACACAAATAAATTCACATCAGGCATGGAAACACTTTAAGAAAAAATATTGCCAAGCATCAATCACATCAATTTTTCTGAAATATGCAGCTATCTTTATATTACCTATAATAATAGCAGCAGGGGGATGGTATTTTTACACTTCTTCCGAAATACAAGTATCAGACAATCTAACTTTGGGTGATGCAATTCAGCCAGGAATTCCTAAAGCTACATTGATTTTAGCTGGCAACAACAAGCAATCACTTACCCCAACATATCCAACACCAGTTAAAGTTAATCATTCCACAACTGCTATAGCGCAGAATGGTGCTCTTATCTATCCGACAACACCTAATACAAATATAGATAGTATTCTGAAACAACGGAGCGAAGTTATAGAAAATAATACGTTAACCACAGAACAAGGTAATGAGTTCAGAGTAACCTTTGAAGATGGAACAACCGTACATCTTAACTATAATACAGAATTACGATATCCAGTAAAATTCAGTCAGACGAAACGTATGGTTTATCTTAAAGGAGAAGCCTATTTTAAAGTTGCCCAAGATACTCGTCCTTTCTATGTTATCACCGACCATGGAACAATAAGACAGTATGGCACAGAATTTAACGTTAACACTTTTAGCCCCGAACGTACAGAAGTTGCATTAGTAAAAGGAAGCATTAGTATTATACCCACAAAAAGCAGCCAAGAACAATTCATTAAACCTGGACAATTAGCCCATATTGAGCAAAAGAACAACAATATATCAATACATAATGTAGATCTAACTCCCTATATAGCATGGAATGAAGGACGACTCATCTTTGAGAATCGCACTTTGGAGAATATTGTTGAGATCTTAGAACATTGGTATAATGTAGACATTTCCTTTGGCACTTCCGAACTTAAACAACTTCGATTTACAGGAAACATGGACCGATATGCCACAATCAGCCCCATATTAAAAGCAATAGCACGTACTACGAATTTACAAATAAAGATAAAAGGAAGAGAGATTTTAATCACAGACAATTAATTACTAATTAAACAAGAAGAAAGAATGAGAAAGACAAAAAGTAGAGAAAGAGTCCGAATACTTTCTCTAGTAATAGTATTATTACTATTACCCACAATGATGTTTGCCATTCCTAAAAGTGGCAAAAAAGTAACTTTAAATCTGGAATCTGTCACTGTCAAAGAATTTTTCGATGCTTTAAGACAACAAACCGGATTAAGCTTTGTCTACAACACAGAGCAGACAAAGTCACTGAAACCCATCACCATCCATGTAAAAGATGAAACTGTGGATAGCGTACTACGCACTGTTCTTAATGGCACAGGACTCACCTATAGCATGGAAAGAGATATTGTTACCATCTCTAAAGCAGAACAACAAGGAGATAAACGCTCCGCAACCGGTATTGTATCAGACGAAGAAGGATACCCCTTACCCGGTGTTAATGTTGTAATTAGTGATCTTCAACGATTTGCTATAACTGACAATAATGGTAAATACAGTATAGAGATTCCCACTAATACAACATGTACTATCACCTTTTCATATATCGGAATGTCTACTCAACAAGTGATGATTAATAGTGGTCGGAATGATGTACGGAAAAATATTACTCTAAAGAGTGATACTAAATTAGATGAAGTTATCGTTACTGGTATTTATACTCGTAAAGCGGAAAGTTTTACTGGGGCAGCAACTACTATTTCAAGCAAAGATCTGATGCGTGTCGGAAATCAGAATGTTTTTCAAAGTTTGAAGAACTTAGACCCTACGTTATACATCGCAGATAATTTCAGCATGGGTTCCGATCCTAATACAACTCCAACAATGTCCATGCGTGGTACTTCCAGCTTTCCAACAACAGAGACAAGTTCATTAAAAAGCAACTATCAAAATCAACCTAATCAACCCTTATTCATTCTTGATGGTTTTGAAACAACTGCCGAAACTGTGATGGATATGGATATGAATCGCATTGAAAGTATCACAATCTTAAAAGATGCCTCTGCTAAAGCATTATATGGATCAAAAGCTGCCAATGGCGTTATTGTAATTGAAACCAAACGGTTGGCAGGAAATGAACAACGTATCACTTATAATGGAAGTCTTTCGTTTGAAATGCCTGATTTAACAAGCTATGATTTATGTAATGCACTGGAAAAACTTGAAGCAGAACGTTTAGATGGAGTATATAGAAATGCAAATTTAGATACTCAGATCGAACTTAATCAGTTATACAATACACGTAAACAAATGGCCTTACAAGGATTAGATACATATTGGTTAGCCAAGCCACTCCATACAGGAATTGGACATAAGCATAACCTAAATATCGAAGTCGGAGATTCACAAAGTTTACGCGCCGTACTTGATTTCACATACAATCAGATAACTGGAGTCATGAAGGGATCCGACCGACGCAATATTTCAGGTAATGCCAATATTTCTTATCGTCGTAACAATATTATATTTAGAAATATATTCTCAATAATATCTAATAACAGTAATGACTCTCCATATGGTTCATTCAGCGATTATAGTAAAATGAATCCTTATTGGCAAGCAACTGATGAAAATGGGAAAGTACTACGTTGGGCAGAGTACAATGATGATTTAAAAGTGGCAAATCCATTATATGATGCCACTATCGGTACCAGTTTCACCAGTAGTTACCTAGAATTCACCAACAACTTTTATACAGAATGGTTATTTCACCCTGATTGGAAAGCAACTATACGTTTGGGAGTTTCACAAAAACGAAATAATTCGGATGATTTCTATCCAGCCCAACATTCCATGTTTGCTACTTACACCTCACAGGATGAAATAATACGCCGTGGGCAGTATATAATGGAAAATGGGAAATCGAGTTCGCTGTCTGGAGACTTCAATATAAATTATAACAAAATGATCAAGAAACATACAATCTTTGCCAATGCTGGTTTCTTTTTATCAGAGGATCAATATTCAGCTTACCAACATACGGCCGAAGGTTTTTCAAACTCCAGTAATGCAGACATAACATTTGCCAAACAATATTTGGCTGGAACAACCCCTAAAGGAAGCTCATCTATTAATCGTGAAGCAAGCTTTTTATTAGCTGCATCTTACGATTATGACAACAGATACTTAGCAGATGCAACCATACGTGAGAGTGCCTCTTCCTTATATGGTTCGGATAACCGATGGGCTAATAGCTGGTCATTCGGGTTAGGCTGGAATTTACACAACGAAGTATTTATGAAAGATATATCTTGGATCAAACAACTGAAATTACGTGCCTCTGTCGGATTGACAGGAAACCAAAATTTCAATACTAGTGCAGCCATAGCTACTTATCAATATTATTCAGGAATCACCTATGGAGGAACAACAAATCCTATGACAGGAGCCTACTTGAATAACCTTCCTAACTCAAAATTAAAATGGGAACAAAAAAAAGATTATAATGTGGGCGCAGATATAAGAGTTGCCGGGCTTACACTAAAATTTGATTACTATTCTGCTGATACAAAAAATATGCTAACCGATGTAAGCATCCCTACTTCCACTGGGTTCAGCAGTATAAAAGACAATCTAGGACTAGTACGTAACTCGGGTATTGAACTCAATGCAAATTATACTATATGGCAAGGACCAGAAGGTTTCGTCAATCTATATGGTACTTTTGTTTATAACAAAAACAAAATTATTCGTTTATCCGACAGCATGCGCGCATATAATGAAAAAATGCAGAAAATGGCAGAAGAAGCAAATCAGTCTGCCCCTGTATTGATGTATCAAGACGGAATGTCAATGAATACAATATGGGCAGTGCCCTCTGCTGGAATTGATCCTCAAACAGGACAAGAAGTATATATTAAAAAAGATGGAAGCTATACTTATGTTTACTCTTCAAATGATATGGTTCCAGCCGGTGATTCCAGTCCTAAATACCGCGGCACAGGAGGATTTACAGCTGAATATAAAGGAATCGGAATTAGCGCAACACTCAGCTACTTAGCAGGTTGTCAATTTTATAATTCCACATTAGTAGACCGAGTAGAAAACGCAGATATTGACTATAATGTAGACAGACGTCTATTGGAAGGGCGATGGACTACATACGGTCAACAAACACAATATAAGAAGTTTGATTCTGCAACAACAACTCGTGCAACAACTCGTTTTGTACAAGACCGCCGTGAGTTATCTATCTCGGCCATTAGTGCTTATTATGAATTTCCACGTTCTATCTACCAAAAATTATATATGCAACGTCTACGGCTAGCATTCAATATGAACGACATCACAACATTTTCATCAATAAAAGTAGAACGAGGATTAAACTATCCATTTGCACGAACAATGTCATTCTCATTAACTGCAACATTCTAAATTATTCAATATGAAAAAGTATATATATATTATCCTCATTTATATGACAAGCCTTATCGCTAGCTCTTGTAGTGACTGGTTTGATGTAACCGCACCATCAGAAATACGCAAAGATGATCATTTTAGTTCTGTTACCGGCTTTCAACAATCTCTAATAGGTTGTTATATCGGAATGACTGATGATGCACTCTATGGTACAAACCTCTCTTGGTTTGCAACAGAAATTATGGCACACCAATTCAATCCTTATGTAAATTCAACAAATATAGGTTTAGCGTATTGGCTACAATCTTTCAATTATACAAATACTTACACAACTCCGACAGTTGAAGAGATCTGGGAGAAAGCGTATAATGTGATAGTCAATGTTAATGACGAACTAGCCAATATAGAAGAAAAGAAAGAAATACTTGACGACCTCAACTACCATATTATTAAAGGAGAATTATTAGCCATTCGAGCTTATATACATTTTGATCTATTACGACTTTATGGTTATGGTAACTGGAGTCAACGAGATACAGAGCTTGATGAGAAACGAACCATACCTTATGCTACCGAAGTTTCCAAGGACCCAGCTCCCCAATATAGTGGTGCAGAAACAATCAAATTACTACTAAACGATTTAAATGAAGCAGCTGCTTTACTGAAAGACTACGATCCTATTACTAAAACCAAAGCTGCTTCTTTCTACCAAGAATATAACGAAGAAGGCTTTTTTAATGAGCGTACTCTCCGTATGAACTACTATGCTGTAAAGGCATTACAGGCACGAGTATATTTATGGAGAGGAAAAAATGAAGATATCGTCAATGCGTTATCAGCAGCTAATGAAATCATCACAGCATTAGAAAATAATATTGCAATCAATGAAATGTATACTTATTGCAATTTCCTGACTCCAGAAACTGTCAACAAATCTTGTACTTCTATGAGTCGTGAGAATATTTTTGGATTAAATGTGTCTGACGTTGCTTCACGAATTGTTAATTATATCAAACCATATTATCTCGACAGTGAAAATACACCTATGTATTTACTCACAACAGATGCTATGAGTTTATACGAAAATTCTGCAACGGATATACGCTTAACAACATTAATGGAGCCAAACACTAACGCCCAAAACACAGGATATACACCATTGAAAGTTTATCAATCTGATCTTGCTAATGATTACAAGAACAAAATATCCATGATTCGTATTCCTGAAATCTACTATATCGCGGCAGAATGTTATGTCAAACAAAATAATCCCAATCTGCCACTCGCTCTTAACTGTTTGAACACTGTGCGTGAAAAAAGAGGATTATACACACCTTTGGAGGATTTAGATGCCGAACAAATTTTAGTAGAAATTCAAAAAGAATATCATAAGGAATTTCTGTCAGAAGGAGTTATGTTTTACTATTATAAAAGAACTGGAACTAAAACCATTCCTAACTATACAGAAGACATGGAGGATGCACAATATGTACTTCCTTATCCAGAATTTGAAATCCAATCCGGACGAGTTCAATAACTTATAAACTACAGAATATGATGAAAAAAATAAATTATATAATTGGAATGATAGTAATTGGCATCTTTCTCAGTTGTGAGAACGAAGCCATTCCCTATTATAATAGCGAAAACGATGCAGTGCGTTTCAGCAATAAAAACAGTGATGGATATGGTGGTGATGGAATAGTATATCAAAGTTATTCATTCGTCTCCAATCCTTTGGATGAATATGTGATATATGATATACCTGTAATACTAATTGGTAATACTAGTGATAAAGACAGAACTGTCAACTATACAATAGATACAGAAAAGAGTACAGCAACAGAAGGATCCTATGAGCTTAATGGAAGGAATAATCCCCGCCAATCACAACGAAGGATATATAAGGATTAAATTATATAATGTAACTGGAGATAAGACGTATGAACTACGAATATCTATTCAATCTTCTGACGAATTAGAAAAAGGTCCCTCACTATATTTAAATGCAGCTTTGTCATGGAGTAATTCAATACCCACTCCTCCTAACACATATACTAGAATAACATATAATATGTTAATACAAAGCCCATTATCTTTTTCGTCTTCTAGTATTAGCTATTACAGTCCTAATGCGCTTAAAACCATAATAGCTGCTTTCAACTGGAATGATTGGGATAATCCGGATGCACATCCCGAATATCCGGCTGCATATAAAAGATATTTCACGCAGGCTAATTATAAGTATCTACCTCACTATATTCTATTAAATGTTGAACAAAGCTATTCTAGTTTTGCAACTCAACTAGGAAAATACATAGAAGAATATAATAGCACACATGACACACCACTATTACATGATGCAGGTACCTTATTGGGTCAACCAATTGAAGCTCGTAAATATTAACATAAAATAAAGAAGTATGAAAAAATATATATTTATTAGTCCTCTATTGCTATGTCTACTCAGTTTATATTCTTGCTATGACGATAGTAGTACATTAGCAACTAACAATATAGGCAATATTACTTTTACAGAAAAACAGAGTGAACTTTATGTAGGAAGCATGGAAGAATTAACATTGATACCTGACATTCAAATTGCCGAAGGTACCAATACAGATGCATTAACTTATGAATGGGCTCTAACAGAAACTCCTGTCACTTCCTCCTCTTCCTATAATTTTGAATATGAAATTATCAGTACAGATCCTCAATTAAACTATATCGTAGAACGTCCGGTATCTACCTCACCATACACTCTATTATTAACTATAACAGATACTGTTCATGATAATCTGCAATATACTAAATATTGGAAAATATATGTACAAAGCACTTTTCTTGATGGATTATTAATCAGTGACACACAAAATGGTACAACATCAGATCTAACTCTTATAAACAATCAAGCATTTACCGTGAATTATAATAAGGACGAACAAATCTTTCGAAAGATATTAACATCGCTTAATGGACAGCCTTTTAATGGTCTAATGCAAACACTTGTTTATGAAGTGATGGGATATGGTTCATCTATTCAAACAAATCAGGTCTGGACTATTTTAGGTGATGCAACATTAGCGCGTTTTAATTGTCTTGATTATACACAAAATGGTCAATTCGAGGATCAGTCTCTCATCATTGACAAACCCAACGGATTGCAAGTATTATCGGCTTTTCAAAGCCACAGCAATTTTTATATTAATACTTCCAACAATTTGTATACTCTAGCTTCATCAACAGTAAACAGATTTAGTGGTCCTGCTGGGGCATTAAGTTCATATAAAGTAAACAATAACGTAATAGCATATAGTCCCAATACTGGACATGTATCTAATTCTTTATCTGGAGCCGACCAGCAACATCTAACATTTTATGATAAAGAACGTGCTTCATTTATTACTTGTAATGGCTCCGGACAATTTATGCAAGTGAAAAGCTTTGATGCTAATAATAATTTTGATCCGAACAAATTACCCAATCAAACAGCAATTTCAGCTGTTGTATTTGAAGATATGAGCCAAATCGTATTTCTCATGAAAGATGATACGAACGGAACATATTCTATTTACACTTTTAGTAGATACATTGGAGAAGAAGGCCATTATGATGGAGATAACTGGATAGTCACTTCACCCAGTCAACCTGCATCTGCCAGAAATAAATATACGATTCCATCGGAAGGAACCGCACTGCTAGATAAAGCAATATCTATATTCTTTTCAAACAGAAATCTATTATTATATGTAACTACTACTGATGGTATCTACACCATAAATTACGGGGCTGGTAGTACTGCCACTGTTTCGACAACAGCTAAATATACTCCACAATCCGGAGAAATTATTACGAAAGCCAAAATGTATCAACAAGGACTATATAATTACAATTGTAATTTAATTGTCGGAGATAATCCTACTGTCCCTCAAACCGAATGGAATAATAAAGCTATCATTGTTACTACACAATCAAGCGAATATGAAGGAAAGGTACACATTATCCCAATTACACAAGTTGCTAGTGGCACACTCGACCCTTCCAAAGCCAAAACCTATGATGGTTTTGGCAAAATTCTAGATGTAACGACAACAGGATATTAATCTAATTTCATAAAAATACATTAAAGAACTGATATGAGAAAAAAAATCCTCTTACTTGCAGCAATGGTGGTAGCTTCGTCTACCACCATTGACGCACAGCGTAAATTTCCATTCTTCTGGAAAAAAAAGAAGGCAAAAACGGAACAAACAACTCCTGCAAAAAAGGAAAGTGAATATGATAAACTATTTAAGAAGAAGCATGAAACAGCTAAGGGGCTGATTACTCTCCATCTGCTGGATGGAAAAGTATATTTTGAACTTCCTGTGGATTTAATCAATAAAGATATGCTTATTGGCTCCACTGTTACCAGCATCTCTGATAATGGTAATGCCGTGGTCGGTTCCAAACCAACCGATCTACTCCATGTCATGTTTACACGAAATAAAACACATGTACAGTTACGTCAGGTAAATACTGATTATATTACTGGTAGCACACAAATTGATGAAGCTTTACGCAAAAGTACACTAGGAGCGATTATTAGTAACCAGAAAATTCAGGCATATAATAATGACTCAACTGCTATCGTATTCGATATGACCGGAGTTTTCTTAAGCGACAACAAAAAAATGAGTCCATTCGATCGTAATTCAATCTATGGAATGTACAA
>OGXN01002713.1_pt1 | contig 11720 bp, 8 predicted proteins | sample 1576281 | NCBI WGS metagenome assembly OGXN01 (sample SAMEA3541494, study PRJEB24748) | human gut metagenome | biome: human gut; feature: human-associated habitat; material: faeces | place: China | collected 2012
GCGGCGGGCTTGAAGCCGCCGCGCGCCGGCGTCCGCGCTGTCTCCGTTGATTTTTCGACGTTCGGTCAACATATGGAACTGCATCTGGCGCAGGTATCCCGCAAGGATCATAATAGGCTCAATTGCCGCCGGGGCGAGGCATGCGAACGGCTTTCCCGTCCCGGCGTGGTCGCACGCGTATCAAGAGTCGGGAGGCACCTATGGAGCACGAAGAACTGACCAGGAAGATCGACGCGTATCTCGAGGAAAATTGGGAGACGATGGTCGAAGACATCGAGACGCTCGTCCGCATCCCCAGCTTCGAGGAACCGGACAAGGCGACCGAAGGCGCTCCGTTCGGCCCCGGCCCGAAGGAGGCGCTGGAGGCCGCGCTTGAAATGGCCTCCGACATGGGATTCAAGACGCATGATGCCGAGGGCTACATCGGGTTCGCCGACTTCCCCGGCAAGAGCGACACGCAGCTGGGCATCATCGGCCACATGGACGTGGTTCCCGCCGGTCCCGGCTGGAACTTCGAGCCGTACGCGGTCACGCGCAAGGAAGGCTACCTCGTTGGTCGCGGCACGCTCGACGACAAGGGCCCCAGCGTGGTGGCGCTGCACGCCATGAAGTTCTGGAAGGACTTGCAGGACGCCGGCGAGGCTCCTCAGTTCCCCTACACCGTCCGCTTCCTGTTCGGCGCGAACGAAGAATCCGGCATGGCCGACGTGGCCTACTACCACAAGCATTACGACGATCCGGCGTTCCTGTTCACGCCCGATGCCGAGTTCCCCGTGTGCTACGGCGAGAAGGGTGGCTACGACGGCGAGCTGATCAGCAAGCCCATCGCCGACCGCATCGTGCTAGAGTTCACGGGCGGCGCGGCCACGAACGCGGTGCCCGGCATCGCCGAGGCCGTGGTGAAGGCCGACGCTGCCGACCTGCCGAATACTGATCGCATTACCGTTGCGGCCGACGGCGAAGGCCGCGCGAAGATCACTGCGGCCGGCAAAGGAGCGCACGCCTCCATGCCCGAAGGAGGCGTGAACGCCATCGGCCTCATCGTGGACTACCTGCTGCAGCACGATCTGTGCACCGCCGACGAGCGCGCGTTCTTCGAGCTCGACCAGAAGCTGCTCAATCATACCGACGGCAGCGGCATCGGCATCAAGAGCTCCGACGAGTACTTCGGCCCGCTCACCGTCATCGGCGGCACCATCAAAATCGAGGACGACCGCTTTGTGCAGACGCTCGACAGTCGGTTCCCCACGTCCATCACGGCCGACGAGATCACCGAGCGCCTGCGCCAGCTGGCGAGCGAGATCGGCGGCTCGTTTGAGAACACGCTGCTTATGGAGCCGTTCCTCGTAAAGCCCGACAGCCCTGTGATCCAGGCGCTGCTGAACGCGTACAACGAGGCCACCGGCGAGGACGCGAAGCCGTTCACCATGGGCGGCGGCACGTACGCGCGCGAGTTCAAGAGCGGTGCCAGCTTCGGTCCCGAAAAGCCGTGGGTCAAGGATCCCGAATGGGTTGGCATGATGCACGGTCCGGACGAGGGCGTCAGCGAGGACCTGCTGAAGCAGTCCTTCAAGATCTACGCGCTCACGCTGGACAAGCTCATGCAGCTCGACCTGCAATAGCGAAGGGTGTGTCAAGGGGGCGAGTGATTTGACGCGCTCCGCCCCGGTCGCCATCCTGAGCGCAGCGCGAAGCGCGGAGTCGAAGGATCCCGTGAGGCGCTAGCCGGAAGCCCCCCGGCTAGCGCCGACAAAACGCTTCCGGCTGCGCGCCCATCATCGTCGTCGAAAGGCTTTTCCCATGTCCCAACTGGATACTGTCCCCACCGATTTCGCCCCTGCTATCGGCATTGCTCCGGCCGAAGGCCTCGAGAGCGAAGAAGGCGGCCGCATCGTGCTTGAGGGTCTGCCAAACACGCGCGACGTGGGAGGCCTGCCCACGGACGACGGGCGCTACGTGAAGCATGCGCGCCTGCTGCGCTCGGGTGCGCTCGACCATGCCACCGCCCGCGACCTCGAAGTGCTGCTTGACGACTACCAGGTGCGCACGGTTATCGACCTGCGCACCGAAGAAGAGCGCAAGGAGCATCCCGACCCACAGGACGGCCTGATGGGCGTTCGGTTCGCGGAAGCGCCGGTGCTGAGCGCTTCCACATTCGGCGTCACGCGCGAGGGCGGCATGATGCAGGCGCTCAAAATGCTGCGCACCGTGCAGAAGAACCCTGCCAGCATCATGGAGGAAGTGTACGAGCGCATGATGTTGGACGAGCAGAGCCAGCGCGGCTTCGCGCAGTTCTTCGACGATGTGCTGGCTGCCGAGGATGGCTCCGTGCTTTGGCACTGCACCATCGGCAAGGATCGCGCCGGTTTGGCCGCCGCGCTCTTGCTGCACGCGTTGGGCGTAAAGCGCGAGGCCGTCGAGCAGGATTATCTGGCCACGAACAAGTACGTCCAATCCGAAACGCAGAACATCATGGACGCGCTTTCCTCGTTCGGTCTGGGCGACAAGCTGGATAAGAGCATTCACGTGATCAACTCCGCCGATCCGCGCTTCCTGCACGCCGCGCTCGATGCCGTGGAGAAGCAGTACGGCAGCCTCGACGCTTACGTGCGCGACCAGCTGAGCGTCACCGACGAAAAGCGCGAGGCCCTGCGCGCTCGCTACCTCACGGACGATCCCCGCGGGTAACGGCGGATTTACCGATGGTCAGCGGTGGTTGATGTTCTTTCGTCGGTTTGGTTGCTCCTATCTTTCGGCTTTTGGCCGGTTTCGGTGATCCATGATTTATAATGGTCGAAAGCAAACGTACGGAGGGTAGGAGGCTTAGGTGTTGAAAGCGATGATCGTCGATGACGAGGCTCCTGCGCGTTCAGAGCTGAAGTTCCTGCTTGACGAGCTGGGGCAGACGGAGGTTGTCGCCGAAGCTGCCAGCGTGCGCGAGGCTATCGAGAAGTTGAAGGAATATCCGTGCGACGTGATGTTCCTCGACGTGAACATGCCCGAAGCCACGGGCTTGCAGCTGGCTGAGGCGCTGCAGCACCTCAAGTTCCCGCCTGCGGTGGTGTTCGTGACGGCGTACAGCGAGTTCGCCCTCGATGCGTTCAAGGTGAACGCCATCGATTACCTGGTGAAGCCGGTCGAGACCGAGCGCCTGTCGCAAGCTATCTCGCGCGTGCGCGAGCACGTGTCGCTCCACGTGCAGGCTCAGAAGTCCGAGCGCATTCCCGTCGAAAAGGGCGGCAAGAAAATCCTCATCGGCATCGACAAGATCCGCTTCGTCATGGCGCGCGACGACTACGCGTACCTGCAAACGGATACGGATCGTTACTTCTCCACGGTCAGCTTGGCTCAGCTGGAGAAGCGCCTCGACGGTCACGGTTTCTTCCGCGTGCACCGCGGCTATCTGGTGAATCTCTCGATGGTGGAGGAGATCGAATCGGTGTCGGGCGGTACGCTGCTGCTCACGCTGAACGCCGTGGACGAGAAAATTCCCGTGTCCCGTCGCCGAGTTTCCGCTTTGAAGAAGGCGCTGGGGCTGTAAGGCGCGTCCGCATAACGAACCTCGAAGGGCCGGCGAATCGTCGGCCCTTTTCTTTTTGGCACGAGCGCCATCGGGAAAGCGGCTTTTCCCTCCTGCGTCCCCGCGTGAGTGACCCCGTCATCCCGAGTGGCGCTGCCCCCCCTCGAGCGGTGCTGCCCCCTTGTCATCCTGAGCGAGCGAAGCGAGTCGAAGGATCCCGTGCGGCGTCGGCCATAAAATCATCTGCAATAATCGCACGGATCTTCGGTTCCGGCATCTTCTGCCTGTGCTCAAGACGGCAGTCCCAGCGATGTTTCACGTGAAACATTTGTTCGCTTGTCGCATGGCATTACGACAAGTGTTTCACGTGAAACACTTGTTCGCGCAAACCGCGGACAGTCGCGAAGCCCGCAAGCGGCAGACGGGGACGCATCGGCACCAGACAGGCGAGAGGTTCGCGCGCAGCGGGCGGCGCGAGGTTCGCGGGCGGCGGACAGGCGCGAAGGTGGGAAATCGCTCCAATCGCATGCGAGAATGCGAAAAGCGCCCGAGAGACGAACCCTCGGGCGCTTCCGACAGAGAAATGTGGGGTAATGGCCTAGTAGGCGGTGAAAGACGACTTCGGAGCCAGGCAGATGGGACAGGCGGTGAAGTTTTCGCCCTTGTGGATGTAGCCGCAGATGGGGCACAGGTAGTACTTGCCGTCGAACGGGGTGTCGATGGTGGTGTACGCATCCATATACAGCTTCGCATGATACGCCTCGGCAAGCTTGGCGCGCGTGAACACCTGCACGGCCTTGTTGTTGCCCTCTTCCTGGGCCTTCTTGATGAAGGAGGGATACATGTCCGAGGTCTCGTAGATCTCGCCGTTGGCGCCGGAGATCAGGTTGATGTCGCTCTCGTGCTCCTCGACCGCGGGCGGCTCGGGCTTCTCGGTTGCGGGGTCGATCTCCTTGGCCAGGTCGTACTCGAGGCCGATGTGGATTTTCTCGGCGTCCGCGGTGCACTGGAACAGGCGGGCCAGCACGTCGAAGCCCTCGTTCTTGGCGACCTTCGAGAACGCCTCGTACTTGGTGGTGGCGCCCGTCTCGCCCGCGATGGCCGTCATAAGGTTTTCGTAGGTGGTGCCGACGGTGGTCTTGCTGTCGTAGATGATGTTGAAATTGCTCGCCGTCGAGGCATCGGGCATGGACGCGGGTTCCAGCACCTCGGCCATATACTCGCTGTTCGTCCCGCTGCCGGTCCCGGCGCCGTCGGCGGACGGATCGGTCGTGGTTTCGGCCTTCGGCTCGCTCGGGGCGGCGCAGGCGCCCAGCAGGCCCATCGCGGAAATGGACACGGCGCTGACGGCGGCGCCCTTCAACAGGTTCCTTCTAGAAATATCGGACATGGTTCCTCCCTCGTCTTCCCGATGGGCTCCTCTCCAGCCCATCTAATATCGATACTATATATCAATTAATATAAATAATCAATAATGAAATAGTACGGGAATGCTTGGGATTTGCGCGCTGATTCTCGTTCTCGGGCGCGCTCCCACACGCTTTGTCCACAACTCCGTCACAAGCGCAAACACGATGGTCAGCCTCGTCACCGTTTGCTAGAATGGAGCGAATTACGCTGAAAGAAGGTTGTATGCTATCCGGTGATGTAGAAAAACTGTATCCTTCCGCGAAAGCCCTCGTGAAGGACTGCGTTGCCAGCCGTATCCATGCCAAGGATGCGAGCCTGTACGACTTCTCGGAGGAAGCGCGCGCGTGCTCCGAGCAATACATGGGATGGACGGACCTTGCGAGCAATTCGCCGTACTCCCTGCGCGACATCCAGAATTTCGCCGACTCGATCATCGCCCAAGGGCTGAAGACGGTCGTGCTCATCGGCCAGGGCGGCTCCACGCAGGCGCCCATGACCATCACGAAATACAACAAGCCCGATTCGTCGAAGATCACGTTCAAGACGCTGGACTCCGACTCGCCCGTGCGCGTGCGCGCCATTTTGGCCGAAGCGAAGCCCGAGACCACGCTGTTCGTGATCTCGTCGAAGAGCGGCGGCACCATCGAGCCGCGCCTGGCCCTGCGTGCCGTGCGCGACGCCGTGGCCGACCGCATCAGCGAAGAGGAGCTGGTGCAGCACCTCGTGGCCATCACCGACCCCGGCTCCATGCTTGAGCGCCAGGCGCGCGAAGAAGGGTGGGCCGCGGTGTTCTCCGGCCAGCCCACCGTGGGCGGGCGCTTCTCCGCGCTGTCCGTGTTCGGCCTGCTGCCGGCGGCGCTCGTGGGCATCGACCTGGAAGAGTTCATGGCGCACGCCATCGACGCCGAGCGCCAGTGCAGCGAGGACGCCATCGACAACCCGGCCATCGGCCTGGCATCGTTTTTGTACGACAACTACCTGCAGGGACGCAACAAGTTCACGTTCCTCACGCAGAAGCGCGGCCGTGTTCTGGGTCTGTGGATCGAGCAGCTGGTGGCCGAGAGCCTGGGCAAGGACGGCCAGGGCATTCTGCCCAACATCGAGGTGGACTCCCTGCTGCTCAAGAAAGACCCGGGCGATCGCAGCGCCATCGTGTACCTCACGCGCAACGACCTGTGGGACGAGCGCCGCAACTTCGAGATGAGCCTGTCCTACATCGACCCGGCCATCCCGCGCGCCAACTACAAGATCGACTCCGTCGAAGAGCTGGCCGAGCACTTCGTGATGTGGGAATACGCCATCGCGATGTGCGGCTACCTCATGAAGATCTGCCCCTTCGACCAGCCCGACGTGGCGTCGGCGAAGGCCGTGGTGCTCGACATCCTCAAGGAGGGCCAGCCCGAGCCCGACTTCGTGCAGGATTTCATCGACGAGGTGCATATGGGCGAGGTGGAAGTGCGCCTGTCTCCGTGCTTCAAAGATTGCACCGATGTCCGCAGCGCGCTGCGTGCGCTGCTGGGCAGCATTCAACCGGGCGATTTCTTCGCGCTCAACGCGTTCTTGCCGTTCACGGGCGAGGGTCGACGCGAGGCGCTGGAAACCATCCGTCACGGCGTGGCTGAGAAGCGCGGCGTGGTATCCTGCCTGGAAGTGGGTCCGCGCTACCTGCACTCCACCGGCCAGCTGCACAAGGGCGGCCCGAACTGCGGCGTGTTCCTCATCCTGTCGGCCGACGAGCTGAAGGACATCCCGCTGAAGCAGGAGGCTGAAAGCCTGGGCTCGCTGGCCAAGGCGCAGGCGTCGGGCGACCTCGTTACGCTGGCCGAGCGCGGGCGGCGCGTGGTGCATCTGCACCTGCCCGACAACTCGGGCGTTACGCTGCGACAGCTGGCTGAAGTGATTTCCGACATCCTGGAAACCATGACGGTGCCGACGGCTTAGCGGGCGGCCGCGCGACACGATAGCGTTACACCCCGAGGGCGGCCGTCGAGCCGCCCTCGTAGATTGAAGGCCACAGCACAACGCGGAGGCGATCATATGAAGGAAGCGCTGGACATTCAAGTCAAAGGCATCGTGCAGGGCGTGGGCTTTCGCCCCTTCGTCTACCGTTTGGCGAAGAAATACCTGATCGACGGATGGGTGCTGAACGCCACCGACGGCGTGTTCATCCATGCCGAGGGCGAGACGAAGCTGCTCGACGAGTTCGTCATCGAGCTGTCCGAGAACCCACCGGCCGCCTCGCGCGTGGAGGAAGTGACGCTGAAGGAAGTGCCGCTGGAGGACTTCGACTCGTTCGAGATCCGCTTCTCCGACGCAGGCGCCGTGGAGAAGACCACGCTTGTGTCGCCCGACCTGGCCACCTGCGACGATTGCGCCCGCGAGCTGTTCAACCCGAACGACCGCCGCTACCGCTACCCGTTCATCAACTGCACGAACTGCGGTCCGCGCTTCACCATCATCGAGAAGCTGCCCTACGATCGCAAGAGCACGTCGATGAAGGACTTCCCCATGTGCGAGCGCTGCGCCCGCGAGTACGGCGACCCGTTGGACCGCCGCTTCCACGCGCAGCCCGACGCGTGCTTCGAATGCGGCCCCCATATCAGCTGGCGCGAACACGAGGGCATGCCCGGAGCGCTCGCCGGCGTTCATGCCCCCGGCGTTTCCGCCGACGTGCCGGCCGCCCCTGACGTCCCCGCTGGCGCTTCCGCCTCCCATGCGGCGCAAACAAATGTTTCACGTGAAACATTGTGCGCTTCCGATGCCATTGACGCGCCCCTGGGACCCATCGCCTGGGGAACCACGCGCGAGGAGAGCGATGCCATACTTGCGCGCGCCGTGGAACTGCTGCTGGCGGGCAAGATCCTGGCCGTGAAGGGCCTGGGCGGCTTCCATCTGGTGTGCGACGCGTCGAACCCCGAAGCGGTAGCGCTGCTGCGTGCGCGCAAGCGCCGCGAAGGCAAGGCGTTCGCCGTTATGATGGCCGATATGGAAGCCGTGCGTGTCTATTGCGAGGCGGGCGAAGCGGAGGAGGGCATCCTCACGGCCACGCAGCGCCCCATCGTGCTGCTGCGCAAGCGCCCCGATGCTGTTTTTGCTCCCGGCTTGGCCGACGCCCTCCCCGAACTCGGCGTCATGCTGCCCTACACGCCCCTCCAGCATCTGCTGCTGCACGACTTCGCGAAAGCGAGCGGTTGTGCCGAGTGCAGCTCCCAGCGCGAAGCCGAAGGATCTCGCGCAGCGACGGCCGTCCCTATGCTGGTGATGACCTCGGGCAACATCCACGACGAGCCCATCGTCATCGACGACGAGGATGCCTACGAGAAGCTGTTCGCCGTGGCCGACGCGTTCCTGGGCCACGACCGCGCCATCCGCGCCCGCTACGACGACTCGGTGGTGCGCGTTATCGAAGCGGGCAGCGCCGGCGAAGCCGTCCAATTCATCCGCCGCGCCCGAGGCTACGCGCCGCTCCCGTTGGCGATGCCCGCGAAGGCGCGCGAAGGAGAAGATGTTTCACGTGAAACATCCGTTCGCGAACAGGGTTGCTCCATCTTCGCCACCGGGCCCGAGCAGAAGAACACGTTTGCGCTCACGCGCGACGCCGAGGCGTTCGTGTCGCAGCACATCGGTGACCTCGAGAACGCCGAAACCTACGACGCGTGGCTCCAGGCTAAGGGCCGCTACGAAACGCTGTTCGAGATCGAACCCGACCGCATCGCGTGCGACCTGCATCCCGAGTACCTCACGTCGAAGTGGGCCCACGAGCAGAGCCTCCCCGTCACCGAGGTGCAGCACCATCATGCGCACGTCGTGTCGGTGATGGCCGAGCACGGCCTGGCCGGCCCCGTGTGCGGCATCGCGTTCGACGGCACGGGCTACGGCATGGACGGCGCCATCTGGGGCGGGGAAGTGCTGCTCACCAACCTGACTGCGTTCGAGCGTTTCGCGAACTTCGCCTACGTGCCCATGCCGGGCGGCGCGGCGGCCGTGAAGCATCCGCTGCGCATGGCCTACGGCGTGCTGTGGGCGTTCGACCTGCTCGACCATCCGGGGGCTGCGGCTGCGCTCGAGGCTCTGGGCGAGCAGGCGGCCGTGTGCGATCAGATGATCGACCGCGGCATCAACACGCCCATGACCTCGTCCGTCGGCCGGCTGTTCGACGCGGCCAGCGCGCTGTTGGGCATTTGCACCGAGCCTGCGTACGAAGGCGAGCCCGCCATCCTGCTGGAAGCCGCAATCGGGCGAACAGATGTTTCACGTGAAACATCTGCCGCCGACGCAACCGATGCGACCCCTGCTGACACCAACCGGGATCCTTCGACTCCGGCGCTTCGCGCCTCTGCTCAGAATGACGATGCCGGGCTTAGCGCCTCCGCTCGGGAAGCCGCGTCCCGTTACGCCATCGCGGTAGTGAAGAACACCGCCACTGCCGCCAGCACGGCGCAGGACACCTCGGTCGTGCTGTTCGATGCCGCGCCTGCGTTCGCCGCGCTGCTCGACGACCTCGCGGCCGACGTGCCTGTCGGCATCATCGCGCGCTGCTTCCACGACGCGTTCGTGCAAGCCATCGTCACGGCGGCCGAGCTCGTGCGCAGCCTGTACGACATAACGACGCTTGTCCTGTCCGGCGGCGTGTTCATGAACCGCTACCTGTTGGAGCACGCTCTGGCGGCGCTCGAGCAGGCGGGTTTCACGGTGGCCGTCAACCGCGATCTGCCGCCCAACGACGGCTGCATCTCCTTCGGCCAGGCTGTGGTAGCATGGGCTTCGAGCAAAGAAGAAGGAGAACAGCCATGTGCTTAGCCATACCTGCAAAAGTGACTGAAATGAAGGACAACCGTCTGGCTACGGTGGACATCCTCGGCGTCACGCGCGACATATCCCTCGACCTCACGCCGCAGGCGAACGTCGGCGACTTCGTGCTGGTGCACGCCGGGTTTGCCATCGAGGTGGTGGATCCTGACTACGCGCAGGAAACCATCGACCTCATCAAGCAGTTCCCCGAGCTGGCGGGCGACGACATCCCCGCAGCCGACGAGGTAGCGCGATGACCTCCTCGACCGGAACGGATATTTCACGTGAAACATCCGTCGAGCCGAAGGATAGGCCCGCGCACCTTGCGCGCGCGGTCGACGCGGCCACGATGGAATCCGAGCTGGCGGCCTTCAAAGACCCCAAGCTCGCGCGCGGCCTCATCGAGTCCATCGCGAAGCTGTCGCCCGCAGGCGGCGCCACGCTCATGGAAGTGTGCGGCACCCATACGGTGGCCATCGCGCGCAACGGCATCCGCAACCTCATGCCGGAAGGCACGCGCCTGGCGTCCGGTCCGGGCTGTCCCGTGTGCGTGACCTCGAACAAGGATATCGACACGGTCATCGCCCTCGCCCGCGTGCCGGGCATCACCATCGCCACGTTCGGCGACATGACGCGCGTACCGGGCTCCACGTCAAGCCTGCTCGCCGAGCAGGCGGCGGGCCGCAGCGTGCAGATCGTGTACTCGCCGCTGGACGCGCTCACTCTGGCCCAGCAGAACCCCGATCGCGAGATCGTGTTCGTGGGCGTGGGCTTCGAAACCACCACGCCGCTGGTGGCCATGGCCATCAAGCGCGCGGCCGCGGCCGGCCTCAAGAACTTCAGCGTGTTCGGCGCTCACAAGAACATGCCCGGCGCGCTGGAGGCCATCATCAACGACCCGCAGCTCAAGGTGGATGCGCTCATCCTGCCCGGCCATGTCAGCACCATCATCGGCGCCGAGCCGTATCGGTTCTTGGCCGAGAAGTACGGCATACCCGGCGTCATCACCGGGTTCGAGCCGGTTGACGTGCTGCAGGGCATCGCCATGATCATGCGCCAACTGCACGAAGGCCGTGCGGACATCGAGATCGCCTACGCGCGCGGCGTCATGCCCGAAGGCAACCCCGTGGCGCTGGCCGCCATCGACGAGGTGTTCGAGACGTGCACCGCCCTCTGGCGCGGCCTGGGCGAGATCCCCGGTTCCGGCTACCGCATCCGCGAGGAGTTCGCGCAGTTCGACGCCGTGCGCCGCTTCCAGCCCGACGTCGAGCCCACGCAGGATCCGAAGGGCTGCCGCTGCGGCGACGTGCTTCGCGGCATCATGGCGCCCAACGAGTGTCCCTTGTTCCGCAAGGTATGCACGCCCGAGAACCCCGTGGGTCCTTGCATGGTGTCAAGCGAGGGCAGCTGCGCCGCGTACCACCGGTACTACTAAAGAGAAAACAGGCGCTGCAGCATCCGAAGGACCCCTCGTCGAGGGGTCCTTCGGACTATCTTCGAATGTTTCACGTGAAACATTCGTTCGATAGACTCGGATACGTCGATCCAGCGGCAAGACGACGCGGGAAATTTCCCAAAAGATATTCTTTTCAGTTGATTGTGCAGTCCCTATGCTCAGCGGCGCGCTCATGTTCGGTGCTGTGCGTGCATGAGTTACCCTTTTGTTTCCATCGCTATACAGAACGAGAGAATTAATTGCGGATAATATCCAATATTGGGTCAAAAACTGCATAAAGGAGAAAACGCCGTCGTTCAACATTTTTGTGCATTTGAACAATTTACTTATTCGTTTTGCTCAAATGTCTATGTAATTTCATGTTGCAGTTGAACAAAAAAGATGGTATAACTGGCTCATCGGCAAATCTGGAAGGACTTGCCACGACGGGGTCTAAGCCGTGGCGCTCTCTCCAGCGAAGCTGCAGTTTGTAGTTGTGCCATCCAAATAGGCGGCGCCGGAAGCGCTGCCGGAGAAAGGAGACTGTCATGGCGAAGATAGTCA
>OGXN01002718.1_pt1 | contig 11679 bp, 9 predicted proteins | sample 1576281 | NCBI WGS metagenome assembly OGXN01 (sample SAMEA3541494, study PRJEB24748) | human gut metagenome | biome: human gut; feature: human-associated habitat; material: faeces | place: China | collected 2012
AAACTTGACAAAACCATTTAAACTGGAAATATTCACGACTTCTAATCCACGAGCAACAATAGTTTCATGCAAAGACATTAATGATTTATTAGTCGAGCCAGGAGTGGCTATTAGACAAGCATATCTTACTCGCTCCAATATCTCATCTGGCAAATTAGCTATTTCATGAATAGGACTTTTCTTCCCATCCGCCCACATGCATTGTGTATCTACCATTACATGGTCTAACCCAGGAAATTCAGTATTTATAAAATCAAAAATTTCCCCCGAATGTCTTTTTAAAAAAGTCACATATGAAATAAACTTCATTGGCTTTCCATTTGATTGTGAAATAATCCTTTCTTTATAATTTTGCATTTGGACCAAAATCATATCTTTAGGGAATAGGCTCTGATAATTTTTAATGATAATATGATTAGGTTCACACAACAAGACATACTGATAACGAGAATCTATCGTTTCGAATAACTTTCTTATTTTCCGAACATATGGACAAGGCTTATCTATAATTTGCACACCGCGTTCTAATAATAATTTTTCTTCGTGTACAATCGAATCATATCCAGTGTTAATCAATATATAATTATTGTCCTTCGGCAAGTCCTTATAAGTTTTAACAGCCGGTACCCCTAATCTCTCAAACCATTTTAAATCGACTCCAACCTTCCCATTATCATTGCTAATCCAATCCAAAATCATCAACTTTTTAGGTTCGCTTGGATTTCTTGAGCTTTTTATTGCATCTGGAAATACCTTATTCAACACCTGGCTCTCCAGCCATTTACATCTTCCATCATTTTTTAAAAATATAACTTCCATAAAATCAAATTAATTAAGATTTTGCATCATTTTAACATTTGTTACTGGCGTTTCACTCAGCAACGTATTTTTTATCAACTCCAAACGATTGGCTCTACGAAGCCGAGTATATAACTCTTTCCTCATAATTATTGCATTTATTTCAATTCGAGCGCAATGAACATTGTTCTGATATAAATCAAAGTATATAATTCGTTCTTGCATTGTTCCCTTATTTTTCAAAACCACATCTTTCAACAATACTAATAGGGGAATATCCAATTCTATAAACTTGTCTATATTCATTCGCATCTGATCCATTATATTTGAAAAACCAACTATAGGGAATCCATGATATTTATGCCCTATTGCTACACCGACTTGCCTTATAACCTCTATTGTCATCATAAAAGGTAAATGATCTAATTCATGATCAAAACAAAAAGCACAATCATATTTAGGAAAGGCCGTAGCATAAAAGAATTTCTCATTACATATTCTTTTACTTTCTTCCTTTTTTAAAACATAGTCTGTTATGTCCCTTACTTCAGATACCATCACATAATCTTGGTTCTGTTTATGAACATATTGTTTTTCTATCATTTTTAAATCTTCTTCATTTATCCGATTTGTTAAATCTTTAATGATATCTTCTGAAAAATCTAATATTGTTTCCATAAAATTACATTTAACTCGTTATTATTATACCGTACGGACGGTACAAATGTACTATATATAATTACATATTCAAATAAAATCCAACCTTTTTTATGGTAAAATCAGAAAATATATAATATTCTATCCATATTAAATGGTATTTCTTATTTATATATGTTTAAATATGTAAATAATATACATTTATCCTCCCATACATATAAACAGTACATATAGTACAACAAAGTATCATTCTCAAAATAGTAGTGACTTAAATAGCATACTTCATAGAAATGTTATATTTATGCTATTCAAAAAAAAACATGCTGCCCAAATTTTATGGGATAAAAGTTATGTAGGATTACATATTGACAAATGTTATTTTATATGTTTCAATATTTGCTAACTTTACAAATGAGAATAAGTAGCAAAACGACAATATTCATACTCGATTATGCCAAAATGCTCTATCATTTCAGCATGGACAATAACTAAGACAAATATAGGATGAATGGATTGAAAAACTTCCTTCTAAATTAATAGTTGTTTGAAAAACTTTCTCATTTAAATAAATTAACGATGAATACAAAGTCATTGCTCATACTCCTGCCCTATGTTATCATTGTGTTATGACATATTATCGGCTACTAGCGACGAAAGGCGAGAGAAGCGGTTCACTGCCACACAGTTAGCTGAAAAGAACGAGAAACGTGAACACTACTGCCGCCTAGCGGTAATGACCAGTCATCGGAAAGTCTGCCATATGTTCTGTTTCTTGCATCCCGACCGGTTTGAGGAGCATTCTTCCCCAAAGCCATTCAAGTCGCAAGGTGCCGAATGCCCTTTTACGGATATTATTATCCACCACAATACAATATGTTGCTCAATAATGGGCAGAAGGCTTTTTTGCCGTTCCTTTTACTGATTCAAACAAGGAAACATACATGGAATTGAATTCTTTAAAGCGTGTATGAATTCTCTATACCTGAAAAGAAATTTTATTCTATCATATCATGTTCATGCCGTGAAGCAACTAAATAAAATACGAAATACGGTTAACAGTTCAAACGGCTTAACTGGTACATCAGCAAACACCAGCGGAATCTGGCTTCAGGGCTGTACGAGATTGGAATTTGCAATGCATGAGAAAGCTTGCATGAAGCCCAAAACGGAAAGGGACGCGTTCTCAAACAAAATTATCTCATTACTAGAAATATCAAAGGGAAAGATATTATTATCATAGATGATATACTAACGACCAAACATAGCGTAGCGGATTACAAGGAAGAAATAAAGCGATGTAGCGGTAAGGTAGTGGCAGCTATTTTCTACGGAAAGACATTCTTCATCCCCCATTGTCAAAAATCAATATGGAGAGAATATTTTATAGACTGAGCCTGAAAAACATAAATACAATAATAGCTTGTTACCATTCAACGCCCCATACAACATAACTTTCCGTATACTTTCACAGATTTGCTCATAAAAACAATAACTATTTCAACAAAATATTTGCAAAAAGAATTAGAATGTACTTATTTTAAACTACTTTTGTTCCACAAAACAACCATAAGTGTAAAATAGGAAACTTTAAGTGTCCTGCGACCCAATAAAAGAATTTTTAATCTATAAATTTTAATATAATTAGTCGAAGTATTATGAGATTTATTAGCATGAAAAAAAAATCAATAATTATCCTATTTCTCATAGGAATCACAGCAGGTATCTCCGCACAAGAGGTAACAGTACCCGAACCTGAATTTATCAACAGCTATTGCATCCTTACTAGTGACAGTACAATCGAATCGCTGCCAAAAGAAAATGGCATAATAGGCAAACACGAAACCAAGACTAAAGGTCTGCTCAGCAAAATTTCTAAAGTTGCTGATGTGGCAGGCTCGACAGGTGCATTAGGTGCTGTAATCGGCGCCAATTCCGGCAATGTATCCAGTGCCATGACAGGCATCAAAGTACTGACTACAGCAGGCAGCGTAGGTGATGTAGCCTCGTCAGCCAGCGCCTTGGCAGGATCCATCGGCATGGATGTTATTTTTTCAGGAAAATCATCCAGTTATGTCTATAAATACGATAACAAGGATGTTCGTTTACTCATCAAGGCAAACTGCAATGAAGAAGACCCGCTTGGTATTTATCGCATTGTAAAATTCAATACACTGAAAAAACAGCGCCGCATTCAATGGTTTGAATTTGAATCGGCAGTTTTAACTTCTGAAGAGGCACAAAAAAGTGGCTTCTTAAACTTCACAGGGCACAAATACGGAAAACAGTCTTACTTGCTTACCATTCCTGCTTCGGAAATAGAGAAAGGAGAATACGGAATATTCTTCATGAGTATTATTACAGCCATTTCTATTCCGGTGGGAACATTCAGTATTCAATAAACAATAAAAATATTAAACAAGGAGGTGTGCAAAATTACGACACACCTCCTTGTTGTTTCTGGAAATATCTGCAAAGAAACCGGAATCGGTATCTACTGTGTATTTTGGTATATACCGTGGAAAAGCATGGATAACACTGTGCGCCGGACGTACACTTACCAAAATGTCTGGAGTCAGCATATTGGCTATTTTATCCAATATACGATGCTGACTTGTTTCTATATCGTGAGATAAGCTAAAGATTTCACTGGAAAGTGCTTCAAGAAGAATCTTAACCAAAGGATCAAGATTCTCTACTTTCTTCACTCCCCAATAATTCATTGCATGGCGATACATACGGTTCTTGATGACTTCTTTACTATAATTTTGAGTGCTCATTCTTTTTATTTCTAATTAATTATCAATTACTTTTAATTATCATTCTGCACATAATGGCAACAAGGCATTCGCCTGAATGCATCCCAATTCACTACTTTTGTGCCAGTCTTGGCAAGCTCCATCCTTGTCTTCGGATTGATAGCGAGCTAGTCCACGACCATAATAGAGTTTGCAATCTTCGGGAAAGTGTTTAATACCCTCACCATATGCTTGAGCAGACTCTTTAAAGCGTTTTAAGTCATATAAAGCACGTCCCAAATTGTTATATAAATCAGCATCAGGTTCACAGTTCTTTATTGCCTGTCGATAAGTTGAGATCTCACCTTCATAATCTCCTATATCAAATTTTACTACACCGAGATTTATGTAAGCACTTATATATTGGGGGTTAATCTCTATCACTTTTAAATAGTCAGCAATAGCTCCTTTGTTGTCGCCAAGATTTGACTTTGCATTTCCTCTATTGTAAAATGCATTTGCGTATCGATTATTTATTTTGATAGCTTGAGTGTAATCACTGATAGCTCCCTTGTAATCGTTTCTTTTTGCTTTATTTAGCCCTCTATTAAAATAGGCTTTAGTGTATTGAGGGTTAATTTTTATAGCCTCTGTATAATCGTCTATTGCCCCTTGGATATCGCCGAGATTAACTTTGCTATTTCCTCTATTGTAATAGGCAAATAAGTAGCGAGCATTTATATCTATAGCTTTAGTGTAATAAGCAACAGCCTTTTTGTTATCACCGAGTTTCGAACTAATTTTTCCTAAATTATAAAATGCTGTATCATAATTAGGTACTAGCTCAATAACTTTGATAAAATCACGATATGCACCATTCCAATCTCCTTTATTTATTTTTTCATTTCCTTGAAGTATATAATTCTTTATTGATAAAGATAAATCAGAAGAATATTGTACTTCTTTGGATTGGTGTGATGTACAACAGTTAGTAAAAAATAGTACTATAATGTATAAAATAATATTTTTCATATCTATAATTTATTCATTAGGTTCTTCATTAGCATCATCTCTCTTAACTCTCGGAAATGGTTTTATAATACCAGTTTTTATAGCTGCTTCTATCAATTCTGGTGAATTTGTATCAAAAGAATGGTTATCAACTCCATCTACTAAAAAATTTACAACAGTACCTAAATACTTTAGGTTACCCGGTAATACATACAGAAATGGTTTATAATATGGATTGATTTTATGTTCTTTTTTAGTCCGCTTATTAAATGTTTCTACAGTTTCTATCTCATTCCTTAATATTTCAATTTTTTCATCAATTCTCTCTATATTTGAAGATCTTGCATCCGCTTCACCCTTTACTATTCTTATCGGGTATGGAGGAAATTGCAATAATCTTGACTCTAATGATTTATTAAAGTTAATTATGTACTTATTTACATCAGCTTCATCGAAGAAAAGATTACAAATAGATTTCATATCCATACTCTTGATGCTCTTTTGGGTTAACTCAGGACAACCATCCACCAAATAGTCACTTAGAGTATATGATTTGAAATTAGGTAATTCTGGAATTATACGATAGCCCAAACATTCATATTCTACCGTTTCTTTATGTAGATATACATTATCTTGTCCATACTTCCTTGAAGTAATGTTTACATGTGGTACTAATACAATTTCAGCACGTGTTATAATGTATCGCAATTTATTAAGTAGAGAGATTCGGTGACCACAATTATTTTTGTATTTTGCTCGGTTTACCTCATCACTTGATTGAAACGAAGGTAACTCAATATTTACTAATTTGTTATATTCAAAAGTACTGGTATTAAACGTCATTCGTGAATTTTCAAGTATTGTATGTTCGAATAAAGCGATTCCGTCCACTCGATCATATCTATTATATAGTGAAAGATGCTTAATAGGGCATCTTTTAGTATCCGGAGCATCATTCTTTGCGAAATTAGCAGGATTCTCCGGGTTTAGATATGTATAAATTGTCATACTTGAATTATAAGGAGGACTCATACGAATTTCTTTAAATTCTGTTTTTATTAATTTGAGTCCAGTAATAGGTGTTGCTGTACTAAACTGTATCTTGTTAAAAACAGGCGAAGCGATAGTTATGAGATAAATAGTTTTAAATCTATTCTTAGCTGCTAGTATATCTGCTGCCTGAATTGCAACATTTCCGCCATGACTATGGCCTATTAATACTATTTCTTCATAGCCATCGGAATGATTTAATACATAATTAACAAGTCCTTTATCTCCTGGTAGTAAACAAGCATTTCTTCTATCTTCAAGATTATTTGTCCAACCAGCTAATTGACTCCAATCAAATTTTGTATCTACAGAGTCCTTTTTATTATCTGGCTGAGCAATCAAATTAAGTTTTTCAACTGTATCTTTCCATTCCTCCCATCTACTACAAGAAGATTTTGTACCATGTATATAGAATACCTTCCTATTTAGCGTTTCTTCATAGTACGTTACATATTCGCCAGTATTATTATCATAAAATCGTGCCATAATTATTTATATTGAATTACAAAATTCTCTATCGTTGCAAAATTTTCAGAGTTCACTATTCCAGAAACTAACATTTCTGTTGATCCATCCTCAAATGTATGTCCTTTTGAAGCAAGAACCTTCACTGTTGCTTGCTCACCTTCTTTATAACCTCGTGTAATAATATAGAGAGTAACTTTGCGACCTTCTTGCACTTCTCTCATTTTTTTATCAGTCACTTCATCAATCCAATATACATCTAAAATCTTTTTAGCAAAATCTATTGGATTTATTATAGTCAATGTAGCCGTTTGACCACTATGTACTATTTCTAGATTTTCGCCACTTATCATACAAGGTATTTTAGACTTGACTAAAAGGGCATTACTATTCCCGACAATGGTTTCGGAATAATCTATCCACTCTCCAAGACTTATTACACCTTTACATGGAGGAGGAGGACACAGTGGCTTTTGCTGTGATGGATGCATACAAACACCAGTAAAAGCAAAATTCTTTTTACCATCTTTATCACCAATAGTTGCCCAAAGCTTATCTTGCAATTTAACAGACTCTGTTGTAACAATTAAATTCGCAATAGGAGGATTGCAATACTTGCATTGTACTTTTGCTCCCTGACACACAAATTTAACCTGCTCATTCTTGTCTGCCCATTCTCTTTTCTTTTCTTCTTTTTTGATTGAAGATAGCGCGTTTTTACTTGCTCCCATACCTTACAAATTTAGTAGTTAGTTAATTTGAAGCTCCAAGATATATCTACATCCTCTCTTACATAATCTACTTCAATATTTGCATTAATAGGATATGTATTGTTTATAGGCATATCAATAATCCCCTGGTACTTTTTTAATTTAATAATATTAGGACTGATAGTTTTTCCGCTGACATTATATCTTCGTATTTGCAAATCAGCAGAAATCGGTGTTAGTAATTCTTCAAATTGATAATTGTCAAAATCCGATAACTCTACGGTTCTGTATCCTTGCCATGCTGAATCATGTTTTAAAGGAATCAGAGGAAAGATCAAACCAAAATAAAAATACTGCCCCATAGGTGCAATCTTATAATTCTGATGCAACATTTGATTATCAATGTTTTCAATATACTTAGTCACGGAACTGCCTATGTAATCTCTCAAAAGTAAATTTTTAATTTCAGACCAAGATTCCATCATTTCCTTGATATTATCAATGGAAATAATCTTTCCGTATTCGTTTATTTTACATCTGATCCAGTCATACCTGTACATAGTTCGTCTTAAAAAATCTTCACTTTTTATCAAGGAACGATCTAATTCCATAAAAATATTATCTATTTCTATCTCAAGTACGTTTAATTGGCGAAACTGGTTCTGTTTTATGTCTAAAGAGTTTGGATCTAATTGGATATTGCTATATTTGCCTGTTGAGATATTCTCGACAAGATATGTAAGTTCGTAGCGATTCGTCTGAAAATCGCCATTAATTTCCTTTATCCTTAATTCAGCTTCAAGTAGATATCTCATAACAATTCGTTTAATTACTGTTGTCACATGATGATAGTAATATTAAACTATTTATTATCTCCTGGTTTCCATATAGTTATCAATCAATGAACCTCTCTTATCATTAATAAATCGATTTATTTGGAATAGTATCTTACCTGTATTTCCATGAATGATATATCCTGTATATTCCCATGAATTAGGAGATTTGTTAATATATACCAGATATTGAGGACATTTTAAGAATTCATCATCAGGAAAACGTTCTACGTTCCGGCAAATTCTTGAATCCGTAATATCCACATTCAGTTCTAGCCGAAACAAAGTAATCAAATTTTCAATTGTGAATTTGTATAGGGCATCATAATCATCTGATAAAACAAAATTATTAGGTGTTGTTTCACAATTATACTTTTTCAAAATTGCGTCATAAAAAGAAATTTCATATGACTTTATAAAACCATCGGGATCATAATACCCACTATACAAATATCCTGAATTGGGGCGCTTTCGTTCATCAGTATATCCTTCAATTTTTTGTTCATCAGAATCATACCATACAATTTGTCTGACATTCATATCATATTTGTCAATAAAATGATATTCATCTCCATCTTTGTATCGATTAAAGATAGAAATATTGAATTTTTTTGGTACTTTGAAATCAATTTGATCAATCATGATAATTTTTTTAGAAGATGATGAATCATATTGGTTTATTGATAAATCTATTTTCTCACTTGTATGTACTATTGTTCTACCTTCTTTATTACTACAAGCCAATAATAGAAGTAGCGCGATAATATATATCTTCATTTTATGTGAATTTCTTAATTATATCCCATTGCCATTTCCAAGTAGTAATCATAGAACCAAACCGATAACTCATTATATTATCCGTCGCATTTTGGGGATCATAATGTCCATGAGGATAAATATATTTTTTATATTTTGTCGTAATGACTGGTTCTCCACTTAGTTCACGGTGTGTATGCCAAAGCCCATATCCATGTAGGGATTCATGACCTATAACTTGAGGATTGTTATTTCGTTCTGGAAATAGTACGAGATTTTTTACACCTATTTTTTCTACTTGTCCGGCTGTGCCATCATAAGTCGTAATTCCAAAAGCAAATATGGGGAAACAATTTTTATATGCTGTATTGTTGGGGTTTTCCATGAATTTTTTTCTTAGGTAGATAAACATACTTCCTCTATCCGCATCTTCATTTAATTTTCCTTTTGAGTCTATATATTTCCCTTTTTGAAGAAAATTCGGATCTTTTGATACATCCATAACAATATCAGTACTGCCAGTTGCAGTTTTTCGTTTTGAGTATATGTTAGGCTTTATCAATGCCTGATAAAGCGTTCTACACATTTGTTCTCTTTCTGAATCTGCAAAACTTCCTTTTTGTATTTTACCGGCAACATTTGTTTTTACACATACAAATACAATTTCAACTTCTTCTCTGTGTATTGCGGAATTTGGACGCAGAATTAATCTTCCTGCAAGTGTCTTTTGAGACTCCTGTTCCATTTTTGACTTGAAAAATGAACCTAAAGGGTAAGCATAGACATTTATCTCTTGTTCCTGATTAAAATCTTTGTTGCATTGAATCGTTATTGATCCCGCAACTGTTTGTTTGCATTTTTTAGTTATTGGGATTAAATCAGACGTGTCTACTGTAAATAATTCTTTATTATATGAAAACTCAATCTTTTCTATATCTTCATCAATTTCAATTAGCACACATAGCTTTGCCTTATAAGTCGGTTTAGGAGTTATTGATACCTTATCACTATATTCTTTGGAAAAAAGATTGAGATAAGGAACAAAGTACTTTTCTCTTCCGGCTAACCAAGGAGCAGTAAAAGGACGTCGTCTGATATAAATTTTTTTATATTCATTCTCTAGTTTTTTATAAGCTTCATCCTTGGATAAATCAGTCTTCCCATTTTTAAAACCACCTTGAATAATATCTTTATAAGGGGGTTCTACCGCTTGTAGCTCATCAATCCGTAACCAGTCAAAACCAAACGAACCGTCATAGTCATGGTCTGTACGAAATTCTACAATACAAATTGGGTCTATTTCATCTTTATATAAAAAAGACTCGAAAATATCATATACAAAACTGTTGTATGCCATAACTTTCTACTTTTATCCTTTACTGACTCTAGCATCATCTGCTCCCTGTAGCAACGCTTTTGAAGCACTTTTCAGTATAATGTCACCTTTAAAGGTTTCCATATCAATATCTCCACTCTTACAATTGAAATTTTTGCCAACATTTAGCGTTAATTTATCGCTTATTTCTTCTTCCAAGTTTGTGGATGATTGTTTTATATTTTTGCCAACATCAATATTTACACTGTCTTTAACATTGACATTTGTATTTTCTTCGACATTAATATTCAGATTTTTTGAATTTAATGTCATCGTTTCACCTGCCGTAATCGTCACATTCTTATTTGCAGTAATGAAAATATTGTCACCGGAAGTATCTATTTTTATAGTATTCTTTTTTCTATCCTCAATTGTAATTCCCCATTCTCCTCCTTCATCATCATTAAATTCAATAAGATGTCCGCTACGAGTAATAATACTTTTAACGCTATTTTTAGATTTTCCTCCTTCTCCATTATTTCCATGGAACATACTTCCTGATACATAAGGACATGAAGGATTCCCTAATTCAAAATCGATTAATACCTGATCGCCCGTCTCTGGAACAAACACAAAGCCGCGATTCTTAGCTGCAGCCTTACTCTTACCAGCATCCAGACTGCGCACCCGTATCCAATTTGTAGTCTTATTCTGTTCCTCCTGCCATACGAACTGAACCTGAACACGGCCCTGATCCTCCGGGTCGGCATTACTGATTACTTTTGCAAGCATCGGGTGAGCTGCTGGAATTACAATGTTATTTACCGGGATTCGTTCCATACTAGCCGGAATGCCTTCAAAAGTATTGGAATAAACACCATTCTTATCAATCTCATGGATTACTGACATCACCCTATATTGTCCCAAATCCCGACGGTTACACATGGAAGCAGGTATTTTGACCGCAATAGGTTCGCCAATACGTATACAACAAGTCTTACTCTTACCTCTCAACCATACCAAGGAAGCCGTATCACGTCCCTTCTCAAACTCCAGAAGACGATTCATGTGAACCGGATGCCCGACTACCGCTTTGTTATATAAAGTGGTAGGAGATTGATAAATGGATTCGGACGTACGAATTGCATTTGCCAGATAGGTATTGATACCGTTCACACCGGCACTGTCGTCTGCATAAAGAGGACGATCATCTTCCGCCATATAGTCATGACGTGAATAATGGAAAGGAGTGACACAAGAACCGAAGCTGACCTTTTCCAAGTCAACATCATACGTAACCGTCTCATTCTTGTCCTTTTGCGGATTCCCGAAATGTAATTTCTGCCCGT
>OGXN01002721.1_pt1 | contig 11659 bp, 10 predicted proteins | sample 1576281 | NCBI WGS metagenome assembly OGXN01 (sample SAMEA3541494, study PRJEB24748) | human gut metagenome | biome: human gut; feature: human-associated habitat; material: faeces | place: China | collected 2012
GTAAGCCGGAACTTATCGCGACGCTTCAGGCCGCTCGTTCCGGCGGCCGAGTATGTCCGTCAGGCTTTTCTGTAACGGCTGTTGCCAGTTTTGGCTGTAACGTATCGCGGCGTTTCGGAAACATGCGGCTTCTTTCCTAAGCGTTTTTTTCTGTGATAGTCCTTTTTCTTCTCCGGCATATCGGAAATTGAAAATGGCATTTTGTAAAGCTCGGATACGTATGCAATGTATTCTTCCATGCCGGATTCCTTCGCTGTCATAACCAACTCTCCTTTTTCGATAATTATTTGATAAATCATTTAAAAATACATAGAGTATAGTAACAATTTATGGCATTTTGTCAATAATTATGGGAGATCCGGTCAAATGTTGGGAGATTACGTCCTTCTGAAGAGCAAGACTTCCGCGCAGAAGAAGCCTTCTTCTTCGGTAAACTGAACGCATCCGTTGTACTGGGATGCGATTCTGCGGATAATGCGGATGCCGTAGCCATGGACATCTTTATCCTTTTTCTGGGTTGCCAGGCCGGAATTTGTGTCCAGGACTGAGGTTTCCAGGATATTTCTGACTCTTATGAAAAGCTTGCAGGGATCGCCTTTGATGAACAGTTCCAGTTTTCTTTTTCCTTCGGGCAGCTTCAGGTTCGCTTCTATGGCGTTGTCAATCAGGTTGCCTATCAGGTTGCAGCAATCCACATTTTCAATTCCTTCCAGGCCGGCGGTGACGGAATGTACTACCTTTATTCCTTTCTTTGCCGCATAGCTCAGTTTATAGCACAGCATGGAATCCACAAATTCGTTGCCGGTAGCTGCTATGTATTCTTCCCGATTTACGATATCAAGGACTTCTGAAATGTATTGTTCTATTTCCCTGTTTTTTCCCAGGGAGGCCAGATTGCTGATGAGCTGGTAGGAATGTCTGATATCATGTCTCATCTGCTTCAGTTCTTCTATTTGTTCATGTGTCTGTTCCAGATGGCTTTCGTAATACATCACTCTTTGGCGGAGCATTTTATTATCGGAGGCGAGTTCATTTCTCTGGTGCAGCTTTTCCATAAGATAGAAGGTAATTCCATTCATAATCACCAGACACAGCAGCGAGAGAATAAACAGATAGGCCTTCCATTCACTGCTGACATTTCCATAGCTGATATCGTGTATAATTCCGAAGGTAATGGCTGATGTTATTAAATTGGAGAGCACGACCCCCTTTTCCAGCCGCTTCATCCGAACGGGCAGCTTTCCTTCCGCCCGAAGAACCCATCCGAACATGACTATCTGAAAAGCTCTTTCCAGCAGCATAACAGCCATCTTATACCACTCGAAATCGTAATACAGCTCTTCCAGTGTCCAATCGCCGCAGCGCATGGTTATTATGACTGCTGCCAGAAGTGTCAGAAGCTTAATACAGAGAACGAGCAGGCAGCCTTTCAGCTTCTGTCCGAAGGCCCCATCCAGAAATAATATAGAAAAAATAAGAATACACGGGAAATAGGCAAAAAGGATGAAACCGGTGAAATATGGGATATAGGAAGACCATGTACAAAGAACTGCCATTACCATAGTCTGAAAGACGAGTACCTGCATGCGGCGTTCTTCGCATTTACATTTACCGAAGCGGAGAAGAAAAAAGGTGACGGAAAAGGCTTCCAGAAAAAACAGAATATTTTGGATGATACTTAAGATGAGATGTTTCATAGCGTACTCCTGGAATATGCAAAATACTTTTCCAACACATCCCGTTTATAGTTCCGCCCTATTTCCAGGCACCCTATTTTCTCTCCGCAGACTGCATTCTTCGCATGATCGATCGTACGTATATAATTCATATTTACCAGAATTCTCTTATGAATCCTTACAAAATGGTAATTCTCCATTTCTTTTTCCGTATCCCTCATCGTCCCCCGGATCTTGATGCTTTCACCGGTATCCAGGTTATAAACCATATAATTCCCTTCACTGAGCAGATACAGGATGTCTCTGCAGCGCACGCTGCGTTTCCGGTTATAAGGCAGTTCCAGTATGAACTCCTTTTCCTCCCGGCGAAATTCCCCAAGCTTGCTGAAAATCTTATGCATGTCCATCCTCATCCCCTCAATATCCCTCTTACGCATAAAATAAAAGGGATAATAGTCAAAGGAATCAAACACAAGCTCCTCTTTTGAAGTGACAAAAATCAGATAAGGGCCCCTGTTTATTTCCCCGATCTGCTCTGCAGCTTCAAAACCGCTCATGCCTGGCATGAATATATCCAGGAAAATGATATGAAACGGCTTTTTATTATGTTCCTCCACAAGGTGTTTTCCCTGGGTAAAGCCGCTGATTTCATAAGGCTCAGACAGTTTTCCTGCCTCTTTATCCACTATTTCCGTCAAAATCCCCAGCATTTCCTTCACATCATCACATACCGCAATACGTACCATTTCAAAGTCTCCTGTTCCTTTTGGCAATGATTCCTATTATAACGTATACAGGCCTCCTTTAACAGTACAAAAACACGGCAGCCTCCAAATTGTCACAGAAGCTGCCGTGTCGGTATTATTCAGCTGTAACTCAGGAACCTGTATTTTCCAGGCATATTTCCAGAGTAAATGAAAAGATCTCTCCCGGCTTTATCACCTTAAGGCTGCCGTTTTCCCGGGCCCTTGATATTCCGTCATAAAAGCCGGTGGAGGGCTCCAGCGCACAATTGCAGTCCCCGCGGTAACCGCCGGCCGTAATCCAGACGCCCAGATAGGGAAGGGCCTGCGCATCATACCGGAGCATACAGCGCACTCCCCGGGAAGGATACCAAAGGCCGCATGCGCCTTCCCTGCTCTTTCCCTCTCCATAATATTTCACCATGGATTTGCTTTCCGGCGTCGGAACCCGGCTGAAATCATAGATTTCATTCCGGGCCGGATATATCCTTCCTTCCTCTCCCAGAACCGGATGGGAAAGAACATTCCGGTAATATTCAAAATCTGTGGGCAGAAGCAGCCTCATATCCTCTTCATACCGCATCAGTCCATGAAAGGTCCACAGGAAAGGGAATTCACCGCCTCCCCTGTTTTCTATCCGGTAATGGAGAGAAAGGCTGCTGTCCTTAAGCTCCATTCTCTTTTCATAAGCATAGCCAAAAGCGGCGCTGGCATATGACAGCCTGATTCCTTCAGGCATTTCCTGCAGTTCCATCATATGGCTCCAGATCTCCCCATGATCCGGATAATACAGCTTTCTCCCCTGCCATTCCACCAGTCCGGGATCGATATTGGGAAAGGCATCATCCAGCCCCGACGCATCATACTGGGAAAAATCAGGGCCGAAATCCGTTTTCTTCCCGGTCTGCGCATCCCCACCGGGAAGCCGGTACTGTCCCGTCCTGTTTGGCGCCGCCAGCTCGAACTCTTTTTCCTTCAGATACAGGGAAGTAATTTTCCCTCCCAGTTCCGGAAGGATATGGACTGCAAGCTTATCATTTTCCAGTATATACATGGTTTTCCTTCCTCCCTTTCCATACCTTCAGGCGTTTATCTCTTCCAGTATCAAAAGCCGGCTGTCATAGTCCCCGCAAAGACGCAGTCCTATTCCCGCCTGCATGAGATATGCCCCCGATTTCACAATCTCCCTGTCATCCAGCACAAACCGGTAAAGGGAATCCTCCTTCAGGCCTCTCAGCGTTATACTCTGCAGCGGATCGCCGTAACGTTCATGATCCAGAAATACGAAAACGGCGCTCTGGCCGTCGCCCACATACTGGACACACTGGATATCGCTGTTTTTCAGGGAACGCAGCCGGTACAGTTCTCCCAGCTGGACTGTATTCCTTATGCGTTTATAGGTTTCCACATAGCCTTTGATTTCTTCTCTTTTTTCTTCGGAGGTACGGTTCAGATCCGTACCGATTCCCAGGCTGCCGCACATGGCGGAATGCATGGCAAAGGAAAGGGGTATTTTTCTTCCGTCCATTCCAAAATCATCCGTCAGCCATGCCCGCATATATTTCACCGGATACAGATGGCTGTAATTTTCCTGAATAAACAGCCGGTCAAGAGGATCGGTATTGTCACTGGGCCAGTATTCATCAAACCGGCGCATCGCTCCATAATCCACCCTTCCGCCGCCCGCGGCGCATGCTTCAAACTCCACTTCCGGATGTTTTTCCCGCAGCGTATTTATCAGCCACTGCACACCCAGGGAATGGCGGTGCCAGAGGGATTTCCACTCTTCTGCAGGCAGTCCGCCGCTCGCCATTTCCGAAGCATAACGGTTCATATCCCACTTAATATAGGAGATATCATTTTCCGACAGAAGGGTATCCAGGCACTCCGCCAGGTATTCCAGTACCTCCTGCCGGGACATATCCAGGATGTACTGGTTACGCCCCATCAGAACCTCCCTCGTTTGGTAACGGTAAATCCAGTCCGGGTGAAGCCTGTACAGCCTGCTTTCCGGGTTGACCATTTCCGGTTCGATCCACAGTCCGAAACGCATTCCCAGGCCTCTTACGGCCTCTGTCAGAGGCTTCAGGCCCTGAGGGAATTTCTTCCGATCCACATACCAGTCCCCCAGGCCTGCCCGGTCATGCTCCCTTCCCACAAACCATCCGTCGTCCACCACAAAAAGCTCCACGCCCAGCCGGGCCGCTTTTTCCGCCAGGGCGATCTGCTCCTCACACTTTACATCGAAGGCGGTGGAATACCAGGAGTTATACAAAACAGGCAGCGGCTTATCCGCCAGCCCGGAGGGCATCAGATGACGGCGGCAGAAACGGTGCATCCTGTGGCTCATGTCCTCCAGGCCTCCGTCCGTATACCCCGCATATACCGCAGGGGCTTCAAAGCTTTCCCCGCTCTTCAGCGTCCAGGCAAAATCCGTGTCGTTGATTCCTATAACGATATTTAAAAATCCCGCATCCACGGCTTCCACTATGGTTTTGAAATTTCCCGAATATTCCAGGCTGCCGAACCATACCTCGCCCTGGTTTTCACGGAATGGCTCCTCCAGCCCTTTATGTACGATGAATACCGGGTTGTTCCCATGGGCTGTGAGACCGTGGAAGCTTTCATACACCTTTTTCCCGCTTGTGATCTTTTCGCTCACCGCCTGGAATTCCATTCCCCATCTGCCGTTATAGTTCAGGGATTCATAGCCTGTTCCCGGAAGGCCGAACTGGGCGGAAAAAATACGTTCCAGCACCACAGGAGCTTCCCCTGTGTTTTCCACAATGCGCCATTTTTTAATGACGTCCTCTTCCTCGAATACTTCATAACAGAGCCTGACCCGGAAAGGATAACATTCATCCTCAAGAACCAGCTCCAGACGGTTTTCCTCTGTTTCCACATATACTCTTCCGATGCGGAAATCCCTGACTCCGTCTGCAAAACAAACCTTCATGGACGATTCCTTGAACCGCATCCCGCCGAAGGACGCACATTCCTCCCTGAGGCAGTGAGGCGCCTGCATATTCACCGGCGCAGGGCTCGCTTCCCCGGCAAAATCCTCTATCCGGTCAATCCTCTTTCCCCAGTATACATTCTCCGGTATCCTGTCCTCTCCCACACGTATGATGTAAGAGGTATGCCGTGTCTGCAGTGCATAGATTTCATTTTCATATCCCTTTACCGACATTTTTCTTCCCCATTCTTTCTTTTATTTCCCCTGTACGAGCCAAAGCCAGGCCTGCTGCAAACCAAAGGTCCGCCTGAGCCAGGCGGCTCCCGGGTATTTATACATTTTCACGCATAATTCGCCCCCGGCCCGCGGATTTAATCCTTCTTATGGGCTCATTATACGATAAGGGCCTTGTAAATGATATAATAAATCCTTGCACAAGCTTATATAAATCTTGCATTTTATTGCCTGCTCCGGTACACTGAATACATATTTTCCGGTTCCTGAAGAAGGGAAAAAGGAGGGCGCCGCATGCTTGTCTATGATCAATATATTTATCCTGAGAAGCCGGATACGGACGAGGACATTATCGTGTTCCACTCCGGTTTCTGTTCCACTACTCCCAATTACAGCTATGGCAGGGACACGCGGGATTACTATCTCATCCATTATGTGACCAGAGGCCGGGGAACCTATCAGGCCGGCGGCCGTCAATGGCAGCTGAAGGAGAACGACGGTTTTCTCATCACTCCGGGCACGACAATCGTACATACGGCGGATAAAAATGAGCCCTGGGATTTATGCTGGGTCGCTTTTTTCGGCAGGAAGGCCGGGGATCTGCTCCGAAAAGCCGGGCTAGATGAGGATCATCTGCTTTTCCATTATGACAGGGATGATTTTCTGGAAGCCTGCATTAAAAACATCTACAATGAAAGCCGGACAGGGAAGAATATCGCCTCCATCACCGGATACTTTTATCTTTTTGCGGGACGGCTGATAGAAATGTATGAAGAAAAAGAGAAGAAGAAGCCGGATATCGTGCGTTTTTCCCGTTTTGATGATGCGGTCATCTATATCAGAAGAAACATCCGTTCCCGGATTACCATAGAAAACCTGGCCAACTATATGCGGCTGGATGCCTCCCAGGTATACCGGATTTTCAAAAAGAAAACCGGGCTTTCCCCGCAGCAGTTCATCACCAGGATACGCATGGAAAAGGCCTGTGAGATGCTGGATAAAACCGATTTGCCCGTGAGGGAAATCGCGGAATGGATGGACTACGAATACCAGTCTCATTTTACCAAGCAGTTCCGGAAGGAAATGGGGCTTTCTCCCACGGAATACAGGGAACGCTGAATACCTTCACCCGAATGCAAATACACGCCTTCATAAAAAGCCGGACAGGAAAATAAGTCTTTTCCCGCCCGGCCTTTGTGTCGTGAGATATCAGTTGTAAGCCATCACACAGACTATTCTGTTCTGCCGTCTGAACCCTTTACAGCTCCAGCCCGCAGTAATAACCCTGTGATACAGATGCAGCAATGGAATCCGGCTTTGCGCTGTCCCCTATATTATAGAGTTCCGGAACCTTTCCTTCCAGCGCTCTGTAAAGAGCATTGTCAGCCTTGTCGCCCACAGCGGCCACTACCGTATCCGCAGGTATGGTATGTACCGTGCCTTCCTTATCCTGACAGACAACGGAGGAATCGGAAATCTCCAGGCACTTGCAGGAAGTGAGCAGCGTGACTCCCAGTCCTTTTAAATGTCCCATGAGAATGGTACGGGCCACGTTGACCATTTTTTCCGCCATGGTATCCAGCATCTCAATAACAGTGACCTTCTTTCCTTTTTCCGCAAGGTACTCCGCCGTTTCACAGCCGACACTTCCGCCGCCGATAATCACTATCTGTTCCCCTGTTTCCTTCCCGTCCAGAACCTCTTTGGCATTTATGGTACGGGAAAATCCAGGTATGGGCAATGTGGAAGGAAGCACGCCGGTGGCACAGACTACGGCATCCGGCTTCAGCTCCAGGATCTTCTCCGGCGTTATCTCCTCATTCAAATGGACATCCACGTGCTTAACTTCCAGCTGGTGTTCCAGATAGGGAATCAGTGGCGCCATATTCTCTTTATGGGGCGGTGCGGCGGCATAGAAGATCTGCCCTCCGATTTTATCCGCTTTTTCATAAAGGGAAACCTGGTGGCCCCGGACTGCGGCTATTCTGGCGGCTTCCACACCTGCTACTCCGCCTCCCACAACGATGACCTTCTTAGGCTTCTGTGCGGGCGGAATCGTATAGTCATTATCCCCGTTTCCAAGCACCGCATTGCCTGAACATCTGGCGCAGGCCCCGTCCTGAAGCTGTACGTCGATACAGACACCGCAGCCGAGACAGGGACGGATTTCCTCTTCCCTATCCTGTTCTATGAGGTTCACCAGATCCGGCTGTACGAGAACTCCTTTTCCTATGAAAATGAAATCACACTGGCCGGAGGCAAGGGCCGCTTCCGCCACCGAAGGATCCTGTGCACGCCCTCCGCCGATCATTTTGATGGCTGCAGGCTTTCCGGTCATCTGCTGGATTCCCATTTTCAGCGCCATGCAAAGCCCGATAGCCTGGCCCTTCGGGGATCCGGAATCCGGTATGTCTTCCATGGAAGCCTCTTTTTTCCAGGTTCCTGCCAGAACCTCCAGCGCATCCACGCCTTCCTCCTGAAAACGCTTCGCATAATACATTCCGTCCTGCATGGTTATGCCCGCGTCCTCACCTTGTTCCACGGCGCTCAGTTTAACAGCAACCGTGAAATCTTTGCCGCACAGCTCTTTAATTTTTCTTATAATATTCAGATGGAAACGAACCCTGTTTTCCGGATTGCCTCCATATTCATCCGTACGGATATTCGCTGTTGAAGAAAGGAACTGCTGCCCCATATAATATCCCACACTGTGCAGCTCGATTCCGTCGAAACCGGCTTTTTTCGCCCGAACAGCCGCCTGGGCATATTTATCTTCTATCTCATGAATCTCTTCAATCGTCAGCGCCCGGGGTTCTTCATTGCTCAGCCCCATCATAAAGGAATATGGCATGGCAACCGCGCTGGGGGCTACAGGCTGATGACCGGTGACCGCCCTTCTGGAGCCCCGCCCCGTGTGGCTGATCTGAAGCAGACATTTGGCGCCGTGCTGATGGATGGCATCCGCCAGCTTTGCCATTCCCGGAATATATTTGTCATCATCAATGACCAGCATGCGGGAGGTATTCAGACCAACCGGCGCATCCACACAGGTTACCTCCACCATGATAAGGCCGATTCCTCCCTTCGCCCGTTCTGCATAATGGTTGATCACCGCCTGATTGACAAAGCCCTGATCGGACTGGCTCATTCCCATGGCACACATAACCGTCTTGTTACGGATTTCCAGAGAACCGATAGTGCCGGGAGATAATAAATTCGGATATTTGCTGTTCATAGTAACCCTCCTTAGTGAATATAAATCATAAAGTGAACCCAATTCACTTTTATAATACTAGAAGGGGTACTAAATGTCAATCAATAACCGCAGATTATATGATCTCCGGACAGAAGGAAACATACGCTGCAGGCAGAAGGCAAATGTTTACATTCAGCCGTGCGAGTGTTAAGATGGTTATGCATTCAGCAGACACTGAACAGGAAAAACATAGACGGAGTGACGCATATGGGAACCAGACAGCAGGAAAAATCGGAAATGACACGGAGAGAACTGAAGGAAACCGCCACCAGGCTGTTTCTGGAAAAGGGCTATGAAGCGGCCTCTATCCAGGATATTGCGGCTGCCGCAGGCTATAGTGTCGGTTCCGTATACCGGCAATGGAAAAGCAAGCAGCAGCTTTTTATGGAAATCTGGGATGAATATGTATCCGGATTCATCCGTGACAGCGTTATTTTTGCGCCGGAAGCCCCGGACTGTGATACAATGATAGATTATCTGCTTCGGCGGTCCCGCATTTTTGCCGGACAGGAGCTCACCAAAAAGCTGTATTCAACCAGCCTGATGCTGTCGGCCATGTACGATTATGAAGGCCTTGCCGACTGGGCGCATAAGTACCAGCAGATGCTGTATCTGTTTTTAAAGCAGGTCAGCGGATCCGACGATGAACCGAAGCTGAAAACCACGGCCAGCATCCTCCATTGCCTTCTGAACGCGGATGCCATGAGCGCCAGTGATGTGAAATCGCCTCATTATGAATTTGAATATGAAGCGCTGAAGGACAATCTGATTGCCATTGTGAACACCTGTCTTTAATCAGATACTCCCTAAAAAAGCTGCGGCACCAGTTTTAGGTGCCGCAGCTTCTGTTTACATATATTCCGTTTCCTATACTGAAGGCCTGTTATTACCCAGCCTGCAGCAGAATTTTGGCCTACGCCAAAAAGTCTTCTATAATAACCGCTTCCGCTTCCTCCTCCGTCATACCGAAGGTACGCAGCTTCAATATCTGCTCATTGTTGATTCTTCCGATAGCCGCTTCATGAATGATCTGGGCATCGATATCCCTGGCATTGATTTCCGGGATAGAAGAAATCTGCGCCTTATCCATAATGATGGAATCACACTGCACATGGGCATGACACAGGGCGTTTCCTATCGCAATGGGGTGGAATGTCTGAACCGAATTTCCCTTCGCAACGGAACGTGACACGATCTGGGCGGAACTGCCTGCGCCGTTCATTTCCACAGTCATATCCGAAACCGCCGTCTGGCTGTCATGGGTCATAAGCTTCTCCATCACATACAGCTTGGAATCCGCCTCCATGTACACCTCAGTCTTTCGCACCGTGGAATCCACACCGCCGATTTGGGCCGTATCCAGGGTAAAGACCGCGCCCTCTTCCAGGTAGATCTGAGTCACCGGGTTAAGAATCTTTTCCCCGGTTCCCTCTCCTTCCCCATAATGCTTTTCCGCATAGGTGACGTTGGCGTTTTTCCCCACATGGAAGGCATGGATACCATCATGGCGGCTGTCATTGCAGCCATCGTTATGAATCCCGCAGCCTGCCACAATAATAACATTTGCCCCTTCTTCCACATAGAAATCATTATATACCACATCGGTTACGCCGGAAGCGGAAACCACTACCGGGATGTGGACCTGTTCTCCCTGAGTTTCCCTGCTGATATACACATCAATTCCCTGCTTGTCCTCTTTCCTGCGGATTTTGATATGCTCCGTGTCCCCGTGACAGAGGGGCTGTCCGTTATAGCGCAGGTTATAGGCGCCTTCCTGTTTAAAGCCCAGGTCATCTATTTTCTGTAGTACGCCATCAGTAACTGCATCCAGTTTCATTGCCATTTCCTCCTTCTCTGTCCAGACATGCACAGCCGGCTCCGTCAAGGAAAAGCTGAGGAGCGATTTCCTCTTTGCTGCCGCAGCTCTCCACACGTCCGTCCCGCACCACCATAATGCGGTCGGCCATACGGATGATCCGTTCCTGATGGGAAATCAGAACCAGGCTTTCCTTCTTTTCCCTGTGGATTTGCTCAAACTGTTTTACCAGCATAGAAAAACTCCAGAGATCAATGCCCGCCTCCGGTTCATCAAAGATGCTCACTTTATGATCCTTAGCCATTACTGTGGCGATTTCCACTCTTTTTCTTTCTCCTCCGGAAAGGGTCGCATCCACCTCCCTGTCCAGATATTCCTTGGCGCAGAGCCCTACGCTGCTCAGCAAACGGCAGCTCACATGCTCCGGCAGCTTTGTACCTGCCGCCAGGTTCAAAAGCCGGCGGACGGTCATCCCCTTAAAAGCGGGGGGCTGCTGAAAAGCAAAGCCGATTCCGGCATTGGCTCTTTCGTCGATGCTCATGGGGGTGATATCCTGTCCGTCCAGAAGTATCGTCCCTTCCGTCTCCCTTATAACTCCCATAAGGAGCTTGGCAATGGTAGATTTACCACCCCCGTTCGGGCCGGTAATCACAAGCATTTCCCCATCATTTACGGTAAAGCTGATATCGGTAACAATAGGAAGTGTTTCCTGGTTTTCCGTTACCGTGTATGAAAGATGTTTTACTTCAAGCATTGGTACACCTCTTCTTTCCTTAAAGGAAAAATACAGGCAGAGAATTCCCCTGCCTGTGCCTTTTCCGAACTGAAGTGTGCGCTCCGGCACACATATTTTATTGTACACAATACGGTTATACATTGCAAGTATTAGTTTGCCATAAAACGGCAGAAAGATTACAATTCAACTGTGCCTTGTGCCTTCCGCCGGCCGGTCTGCCTTCCCGCTGCGGATTCCCTTCC
>OGXN01002726.1_pt1 | contig 11644 bp, 8 predicted proteins | sample 1576281 | NCBI WGS metagenome assembly OGXN01 (sample SAMEA3541494, study PRJEB24748) | human gut metagenome | biome: human gut; feature: human-associated habitat; material: faeces | place: China | collected 2012
ATGTATAATTATTAGTAGCACCCGGATTAGAGAACTCCGTATCAGTACGCATTGAATTTACAGGAAGATACTTAAAAGCATCTGATTTCAAAGGAGCAGTAATATGATTATATCCTAAACGGAATGCAAATTCCGGTGCTAACTTAAATTCAGCTCCAACACGAAGTGTATGAACTGCCTTCATCATTGCTTTAATGTCTGCAGTCTGTCCCAATTCATATCCGTCCGGATCTTTCATTTTAGCTGAAGTGCGGTCTGAATATTCATACTCAACTCCCAATGCTACAGAAGAACCGATGGTATATCCCATACTTGCATTAAACTTCCACGGAGTAATTAACTTATATTCATATTCTCCTTCAGTATCATTTCCACGAGCATCATAAGGTTTGGTAATATCATTTAAATCTTCACTCAAGTCGAAACGAAGATAAGCAGTATTCCGTTCCTTCAAACTAAAGAAAGTCGGAGTATGTACAGCAGCACCAATGCGGAATGAGGATGACTCAAAAGGACGAAGAATAAAACCAAGTTTAAAATCAACTCCACTACCATCTACCCAAAAGTCATTTCCCAACGTATATCCTCCATGACCATTTCCGTCCTTATCAGTAAAGTCTTCATTATATTCACTAGTTCTGTCATAGTTTACACTATAAAGTCCTAATGTTGCTCCAACATAAAAACGATCATAAAAATTCAGCGCACCATTCAAATCAAAAGAATGGATACCTCCACTTTCTTTCGAACGATAAGACTGGCTCACAGCATCTCCTGCCTGAAAATAGGGTTCATATCCCTCAAAAGGAGGATCTTCTTTATCCTCTTTCTTCGGATCTACTTCTCCATAAACAGGATTCACTAAATGTGCATTATATCCCATGATACCCAACCAAGGCAATTCAGGATTCTGAAAAGCATCATCGCTCCTCAAAGCAGCTTCCTTGAACGGATCAAAGTCTCCGTATGAATCAAAGTTCACCATATTAGCCATCTGAACTGTTTGAGAAGTATTGAATACTCCACTCACCAGCATACTTCTATTGAAGGACTTCATTTTGCGATAATTGAAACCAAAGTTGGCAAATCTCAAAGCAGTTGTATTTCCTATTTTTGTAGAGAATACAAATCCGGCATTATCGAATGAACCATGGAACTTGTCAAGACTCGCTCCATTAGCTTTTGTTCCTGTATTATCAAAGCCAAACGACACCATAACATCATTACTGCGATAAATTCCGATACCAGCAGGATTGGTTCCCATAGTGGTTATATCTCCACCTAAAGCTCCCATGGCACCGCCCATACCTACAAAGCGGGCAGTTCCATTTAAATCACTTCCCATCCATCGATTTGCATCATAGATAGTTGTTTGAGCATTTAGAAATCCTACACTTATCAAAAGAATACAAATCGCTAATATTCTATTACTTTTCATAATCAATCTCTTTTGAAATTATAAACTATCTTCTATAGCTACCACCAGAACTACGTGAAGAACCACCACCGCCGCTACTACGTGAAGAACTGCCACTGCTGCCAGAACTACGAGAATAACTACCGCTACTACCTGATGAATAGCTACTTCCACTACTTCTTGAATAACTACCTGAATTAGAAGAGCGGGATGATGATCTGTCAGGCGTATAACTTCTTGATGGAGAAGTGGAACTTCCACGTGAATAGCTACTACTGCTACGGCTACTATTTGTTCCGGAACTTCGCGTCGAACTATTACTTCTATTATAAGAGGAACCAGAATTGCGTGTACTAGTACCAGAAGTACGTGTACTGCTTGGACGTGTATACGTTTCTGTATTTCTACGAGAGTATGAACTTCCTGAACGAACAGAGCTATTGCTACCGCTACGAGTATAATCGCGAGTACCTACAACTCTGCTATTTGTACCTGTACTACCTGAACGGCGAACACTTTGTCCAACAGAAGAATTGGCAGGTCTGGTAGTTGACGAACCGACACCTCTTCTGTAAGAAGTAGAATTATAATTTCTCGAACCAGAATAATAGGAACGATTATTACCATTAATCACACTACGTCCGGCATAATAAGGTCTTCCACCTCCGCCCCAGCCCCAGCTAGGACCACCGTGCCAGTGGTGATGATGTCCCCAATAGCCACCGCCGCCATACCAGCCGCCCCAGTAGCCTCCGCCCCAATAACCCGGAGAATATCCCCAAGCGTAGTAAGGACGATTCCATCCCCAGCCATAGTTCCATCCCCAGCCGTAAGAGCCATAACGCCAATCCCACCAAAGCGGGTTACTGAACGTCGGGAATGCATAAGCATACATACCATCGGTATATACGTTCCAGTCCCATGAATTCGGACCGTAAACTACATCCCAGTACAACGGACTGCTGATACTGATAGCAAAACGCGGATTGCGGAAACGAATGATACGTTCAGCGTATTCATAGTCGTCTGTTGTACCATTGAATTCGCCCGTCACCCATTCTCCGTCCAAATCCGGATTAGATTTTTCTTTTATATATAAGGTATCATTATCCATTACGAATTCATTATCACGTGCATCGTAACGGCGGTTATATTCATCCACATCCCGTGTTCTTCCCTTACGGTCCTGAACAACTACTGTAGTACCCGGTGAAGTATAGATGTTAGTCGTCACCTGTTTCTTCGGTTCCTTCTTAACTGGAGTTTCTTTCTTCTCCTGTTTGTCTTTAGAAGGTACGAAGTAAAGGTCGTCATCAACGCTTTGTGCAAAGATACCTATCGGAAGGCACAAGGCAAATAGCAAGAAATAAACAATCTTTTTCATATCATCTCGGTTTATGTAATTACTTAAACTTATTCACGTTACAAAGATAATGAAGAGATTTTTCGTCCGGGGGAGATTTTCCCCAAAGGATAATAGGGAAATCCCTATTTCTAACTATCTTTGTAGAAGATACAACGCTCACCGGCATAAAGTTCAGGCAAACTTGACTTTCTATACCCGGATTGCTGTATCTTTGCACATTATTCACCAGCATTAAAAACAACTATGAAGTATTTTGAGTTCACATTCCGCACCCAGCCTTGTACCGAAACCGTCAATGACGTACTAGCTGCCATACTGGGTGAAGTCGGATTTGAAAGTTTTGTTGAGTGTGAAGGCGGACTGACCGCATATATCCAACAGACATTGTGTGATGAAAACGCCATCAAGATTGCCATCAACGAGTTCCCCCTACCCGATACGGATATTACTTATACATATACCGAAGCGGAAGACAAGGACTGGAACGAGGAATGGGAAAAGAATTTCTTCCAACCCATCATTATCGGAAACCGATGTGTGATCCACAGCACTTTCCACCAAGATGTTCCCAAAGCGGAATATGACATTGTCATCAATCCTCAAATGGCCTTCGGAACAGGACACCACGAAACTACCAGCCTCATCATTGAAGAATTATTGGACAGCGAACTGAAAGATAAATCCCTGCTCGATATGGGCTGCGGAACTTCGATTCTCGCCATCCTCGCACGTATGCGGGGCGCACGTCCCTGTACGGCCATCGACATTGATGAATGGTGCGTACGAAACTCCATCGAAAACATCGAATTGAACCACGTAGACGATATTGCCGTATCAGAAGGAGATGCCTCGTCGCTTGTAGGAAAAGGACCTTTCGACGTTATCATTGCCAACATCAACCGGAATATATTACTAAATGATATGAAGCAATATGTTGCCTGTATGCATACGAATTCCGAACTCTATATGAGTGGATTTTATATAGACGACATTGCCGCCATCCGCGAAGAAGCGGAGAAGAACGGGCTGACTTTCGTTCATTATAAAGAGAAGAACCGTTGGGCAGAAGTGAAATTTATTTATAAAGGATAAGAGCCAACAAATATCTTTAAAAGAGAAAGCTCCCTTATCATTAAGAGATATAAGGAAGCAAGCAAAAATCGCAGTCGATATACGCTATAAACAAGCGTAAGACTCCAGATTAATGCAGAAAAAATAGTGACGGTATACGCGTGGAATAGTGACGCTATCCATAGCATATACCGTCACTATTTGCATTGGATAGCGTCACTATCTTATAAAGAGAAACAAAGTCGTTACGCGAACTCTTTTTTGACCTGTTGGCACCATGCTTTGATTTTCTTTTCCGCCTGTTCGGACTGATTATCCAAATCGACAACCAACCCGCACCACTGCTCGCCACGTAAAGCCTTTGAACGTTCAAAAGTGTAACCTTCGGAAGAAGTAAAACCGACCAAGGTAGCCTCATCCCCTTCAAAGACTTCTGCCAGCAAACCGATTCCATCCGCAAAATTCTCCGGATAGCGTATCTGATCTCCCAAACCGAAGATAGCAACCTTCTTACCTTTCAATTTCATTGTCCGGAGTTCCGGCAACAGTTCGTCCCAATAAGTAGGAAGTTCCCCGTCAAACCAGGTGGAAGCACCCACAATGAAGCAGTCATAAGCAGCAAAATCATTCTGCCAGGCCTGCTCGATAGGCACTACTTCTATCTTGTCTTCACCAAACTCTTTCTGTATTTTCTCTGCCACCCAACTCGTTCTTTCGGCTTTGGTAGCATAAAACAAACCTATCTTTTTCATAATTCTTCTCTTTTAATATTCCAATAATTTCCGTGCAGCTTCGTATATCTTAGCTTCGTCCGGCAAAATTTCTTTTTCCAGTATCGGATTGAAACCGACGGGAGTAAACGTAGAACCGACACGCTGCACCGGTCCGTCAAGATAACGGAACATTTCCTCACCAATCATTGCTGCAAGCTCCGCACCGAAACCGGAGAATACTTTATCTTCATGTACAACCAATGCTTTGCTGGTCTTCTTGACCGATTCAAAGATTGCCTCTTTATCCAGCGGAATCAGAGAACGAATATCGATCACTTCTACTTTCCAACCACCCTCTTTCTCCAATCGTTCGGCGGCATGTAGACAGAAATGGGTCGTATTTCCATAGGTGATAATACTCAAATCCGTACCCTCACGGCGGATACGTGCTTTTCCGAAAGGTACTTCAAAGTCTTCCGGCACCACAGTGGCGGCTTCTACCGAATTATACAATGCTTTCGGTTCGAGGAACAAAGTAAATCCCTTAGAGCGCATACTAGTACGTAACAATCCGGCTGCATCATCTGCAAAAGAAGGGCAGACAATTCGTGCTCCCGGCAATGTAGTCAAAGCTCCTTCTATATTTTGAGAGTGATACAGCCCTCCACCGATATAACCTCCGGAAGCCAACCGCAGCGTTATATTCGGGGCAAACTTACCATTGCTGCGCCAATACTCATGCGTACATTCTACATATTGTTCTACGGCAGGCCAGAAGTAATCAGCAAACTCCGCTCCCTCTATCACGACATGGATTTTAGGATCAAAGCGGCTCATTCCATTGGCAGTGCCTACAATATAATCTTCGGCAATTGGCGCACTGAACACACGGGCTTCGCCGAATTCCTGCTGCATCCCTTTGGTGACATTAAACACGCCGCCTTTCTCTCTGTTTGCTACGTCCTGTCCCCAGATAAACGTATCGGGATTGTAGCGGAATTCGGCTTTCAATGTCTCGTTAATGGCATTTACCAGGAAGGTCTTTTCACCCTCTGCTTCATGAGTACCTTCTTTGTACTTTTGCGGTTGATAAGGTTCGGGCATCACAAAATCGTAGATGCTCTTAGGATCAGGATCGGGAGCAGCCAACGCTTTTCGGTTGGCAGCCGACAGTTCTTTCTTTGCGTCAGCTTCGATCTGTTGCAACTCTTCTTCTGTCAGGCGTTTGTAACGCAACAACATCCGGCGGAATTTCATTAGCGGATCGGCATCTTTTACGTATTCCAGTTCGTTCTCATCCCGGTACAGGGTATGTTTATCCGAGTTGGAATGGGAACCGATACGAACACAGTTGGCCTGCACAATCACCGGATTACGGGTTTCCCTTGCATATTCGTGAGCTTCGGTCATGGCATTCATCGAATCGAATACATCTTTTCCATTGCAATAGATGATTTTCAGGTTCTTGAAACCGGAGAAGTTCTCGGCTACTTTGCGGTTGGCTGTCTGTTCCGATTTAGGGACAGAGATACCATATCCGTTGTCCTGTATCACAAAAATGACAGGAAGACGTTCAAGGCTGGCGCCATTGATAGCCTCATATACAAATCCTTCGGAAGTGGCAGATTCTCCGTGAGAAGTGATGGCGACTCCTTTATGTCCATAATATACCATTGCCCGTGCCACACCTGCCGCATGAAGGTCGTGTGTACCCGTTGCAGAAGAAATGTTTTCGATGTGCCATTCCGGTTTGGCGAAATGGTTCGACATGTGACGTCCGCCGCTACCCGGGTCTGTCGCTTTCGAGATACCATTCAGGATGATTTCTTCCGGAGTCATTCCGGCAGAAAGTACAGTCAGCATATCGCGGTAGTAAGGAAACAGAAAGTCTTCGCCCAAAGTGAATACCTGACCGATGGCAAGCTGAATACCATCATGCCCCGCGTAAGGAGCATGATAAGACCAACCCAAAGATTGCAGCAGGTATGACGGTGCTTTTTCATCCAAAGCACGCCCCAATGTCATCAGATGATACCACTTTTTCAGGGTTTCTACATCTGTCGTTTTTATATCATATTTCTTTTTCATAGTGAATGAAGTTCTTAATGAGTGAAACAATCAGTTATCAGCCTTGCCAGTTTTCGAGGTAGTCGGCTATAAAGTGAAGGAAGTTACCTCCCAACATTCCGTCTACTACCCGATGGTCGTAAGACAAAGACAGATACATTTTATGGCGGATGGCAATCGTATCGCCTTCCGGTGTTTCTATCACAGCAGGTTTCTTCTCGATATACCCTACTCCCAAAATAGCAACCTGCGGCTGATTAATAATCGGTGTACCGAACAGGCTCTTGAACGTTCCGAAATTGGTAATGGTAAATGTACCGCCATCAATATCTTCCGGCATTAATTTATTATCCCTTGCTTTCAGGGCTAAAGAGTCAATGGCAACTGCCAGGCCGTTCAGATTCAAACGATCGGCGTCATGCACCACAGGCACAATCAGATTTCCATCATTCAGAGAGACGGCAATACCTACATTGATATGTTTCTTAAAGAGGATGTTATATCCGTCTACCGACACATTCACTTGAGGATAGGCTGCCAATGCTTTCGCTACGGCCTCGGTTATCACAGGCATATAAGTCAACTTCACTCCTTCGCGACGGAAGAAAGCATCTTTGTTCTTTTCACGCCAACGCACCAGTTTGGTGACGTCTACTTCTACCACATTGGTTACATGAGGAGATACTTTCTTAGACATAACCATGTGATCGGCAATAATCCGGCGGACACGATCCATCTCTTTCACTTCAACTCCAGGCATGGCAGCAGGAGCAGACGATTTGGATGAAGTAGCAGACGACTGTGCAGCAGGGGCAGATGCAACCGGAGACGTTTTCGGAGTTATCGGTTCGGGAGCAACAGCCACCGATGGTTTGCTTGCAGCCGGAGCAACAACAGCAGAGGCCGGTTTCGGTTCAGCCATATCTCCTCTTTTCTTCTTTTCAATATAGTCTTTTATATCTTTCTTACTCAACCGCCCTTCATAACCTGTACCTTGTATAGCATCCAACTCTTCTTTCGGAATCTTAGCTTCCCGCGCCAACTGAATCACAACAGGAGAATACCAACGTTCTTCCTCAACAGCAACGGGTTTGGATGTATCAACGGGGGGTGATGCAGTATTCACTGATTGACTCTTAGCAATGTCTGCTGCTGATTGTGATGTTCCGGAAACATCAGCGGCAACCTGACTGGCATCAGCTCCTTCGTTTGTGGCACCTTCGCTTGCCGGCTCCGTACCGGATGATTCTTCGCCATCCAAATCAATAATGGCAACTACTATTCCTACAGCTACCGTGTCACCTTCCTTATATAAAATCTCCTCCACTTTTCCCGCTACGGGAGAAGGGATTTCTGCACTTACTTTAGCAGTATTCACTTCAAAAAGCACATCGTCTTCCTGAATCATGTCACCCACCTTTACAGACCAAGAGACAATGGTCCCTTCGGTTATACTCTCGCCCAACTTAGGCATTTTTATTTCGAATTTTGACATAGACAGTAAATTTATTATTCAACCTTAGATATATTACAACAATGGGCTGAAATAGAAAGTTTTAAGTTAAGTAAAATTTAACCGGATGCCAATCGGCACAAACTGTACATCAACGGCTATATATCCACTCTTTCTGAATATATTTCTCTTCCCGGAGCTGATTGATGGCTTCTATCTCCTCCCTGGTGAAAGCACTGACGGATTGCGACTTACTGAAATACTGAAAAGCCTTTTCTTTGAAATCAGTGACAGTCCCCGCCGGCAAATGCCTGCGAATATTAGTTACCTCACTCCGAACGGAAGGAACAGCATATACAGACGATAACGTTTCATCATCGACCATCGGTTCCGGATTCAATGCTTCATGTAACGCTGTAAGATCTGTATCATACAATAGCGTGCAATGATACAATACCCGATCCTTGTACAGGCATTGCGCACTTCCTGATATTTTCAATCCATTCAGATAAATTCCCAATCGTTCGCCTCCTGTTGCCATCAGTCCCATAGAGTTCAGGAAATCCAACGTCCGCTGCAAATACGTGACAAACTCCGGCAAGCGGGGAGTCGTTTCTATAAAAGTCAGATTGACATTGCCCAAATCATGGTACACTGCTCCCCCACCGGAAAAACGACGGGCAATATGTACCTGCTCCCGTTCCGCCCATTCCTGATCGACTTCCAACCGTAACCGTTGATGTTTCCCTATTACCACAGAAGGAGTGTCCTGCCAAAGCATGAAAATGTCTTCATTTCCCTGCTTCAACAGATATTCTTCTGCAGCCAAGTGAAAGTAAATATCAGTAAACGGACTATAGATACATCGAATCATAGGTCAGACAGAATAAGAGTTAAAACATAATCTCGTGATAAATCTCTCCGACCGTAGGATGCGGGAATACAGTCTTCTGAAATTCTTCCACCGTATAGCCTCTCTGAATAGCAATACCTGCGATCACAATAAGTTCCGACGCCGGATTTCCCAACATGTGGCAACCAATGATCTTCCCTTCTTCATCCTGAATCAGTTTACAAAGGCCGTTTCCCTGTTCATTCTCGGCTACAAACCGACCGGAATAAGCCATCGGTAATTTGGACACACGGTAAGAAAGTCCTGATTTTATCAGTTCTTCTTCTGTCTTTCCCACTCCTGCCACTTCGGGATTGGTATAAACAACTCCCGGAACACAATCGTAATTCATCCGGTCTTCCACTCCCAAGATATGATTGATAGCAACTTCCGCTTCACGAATAGCGGTATGTGCCAATAAAGAATAACCTGTAATATCCCCACAAGCATATACACGGGGATGCGAAGTCAACAGATGTTCATCTACTTTGACCCCGTTCCGATGCAATTCTATATTCAGCTTGTCCAGCCCCACTCCGGATAAATTTGCCTTACGGCCTACACTAAGTAAGATTTTCTCCGCTTCAATAGTGGAAACTTTTCCTTCTTTTTCTATCACGACTCCATGAGCGTTCACTTCCACTACTTTCGTATTCAAATAGAAAGTGACTCCCCGTTTGGCATATTCGGCGCGAAGCATACCGCTCGTTTCCTTATCCATCGCTCCCAAAATCTCCGGCATCATTTCTACCACATGCACCTTTACTCCCATACTATTGAAGAAAGAAGCAAATTCCATCCCGATCACTCCACCGCCAATAATAACCAGCGTCTTGGGAAGCTCTTTTATCTCCAACGCCTCCTTGGAAGTCCAATAACTGACTCCCGACAATCCCGGTATGGGAGGAATCACTGTATCGGAGCCGGTACATACCAGCAAGTATTTCACAGAATAGGTTTCTCCATCACAAGTGATGCGAATCATCCCCTCTTTCTCTCCTTCTATAAAAGCTTCTTTCTCCACGATCGTCACTCCGTAAGAATTCACAGTCATCTTCACGCCACCCGTCAACATTTTCACTGTTTTGTCTTTGCGGCTCATAATCTTGGATAAATCGAACGAAGGAGATTCGGCAGAAACGCCATATTTGGAAGCACTCTTGATGCTATCCAGTATTTTAGCAGAATATAACAAAGTTTTAGTAGGAATACACCCCTCATTGAGACATACTCCCCCCATTGCCTTTTTCTCAAAAAGAACGGCCTTTAATCCGTTGGCCCCTGCCCGTTCGGCAGCTGTGTACCCGGCCGGACCACCACCAATAATAGCTATATCAAAGTTCATAATCGTATCTTTTTTAGTAATAATACGATTATAACAAATGAGAGAAGAGATAAGTTGTTGGGAAAAGAAATACCTGTTACTTAATTGTCAGCTTTTTAAGTTCCTCTAACGAGCCATTGAACACGTTCAGGTCTACGTCTTCTTTGATGCCGGGAACACTTCCTACATCAGTATGTTGCCAAAAGTCCCATTTCCCCTGATACTTTACAGAGTCAACATAATAATGGGCAATCCAGTAAGGGTATGTATTGAAGATGGAATCGTCCAGATAACGGGTTTTAAATTTATAAGAAGTATAAAGAATAGGTTTCACTCCATAATGAGATTCCACCCGGTCCAGCCAGCGTTTAATGCCTTGCTGCAATTCCTTTTTTTCCTTCCGCCCGGTCACTTCCACATCAAGTACGGGAGGTAAATCACCCGTATCCAGTTTCACCGTGCGAATAAAGAAGTCCGCCTGTTTCAAAGCATCCGTACCAGGAATATAAAAATGATAAGCACCACGGATAAATCCATGATTACGTGCATTGGCGAAGTTCGCCTCAAAGGTGGTGTCGTTATGATCTCCTCCTTCTGTAGCTTTCATAAAAACGAAATGCAAAGGAGTAGCCGTCTCTTTATTCTGCAACAGTCTTTTCCAATCAATCTTTCCCTGGTAATGAGAAATGTCAATACCATGAATATCATATCCGTCAGGGATACAAACTCCGTATTCCTTTAAACCATGACAAGGTTTCCATCGGTAAGCATAAGGACGGATAAAAAAATAGTAGAATACAACGGAAAAACAACCGACAATCACCACTGCCAAAATGTTACGAATCCAGACAGGCATCACAGTTCGATGCTTCATCTGTTCCTTTTTTGAGGTACGGGAAGTTTTGGAAGAAGAGGTCGTTCCCTTTTTCTTGGTAGTGGAAACAGTTCTTTTCTTCTGTACGGCAGACATCGGGTTGTTGCGTTGCGGCATTTACTTTAAACGATCAATGTTTTTAGAGATAGGCACGGATTACACGAATTAACACGGTTTTTTAGTTATTTCTTATAAACCGTGTAGTCCGTGTAATCCGTGCCTGAAAGAACCTTTCATTGCAGCTGTTATTGCAACTGTTACATCAACAACTGCTCTGAAGTGTATTTATTTAGCTTGTTCCAGCTGCAAAGTCTTAGTTGCCTGGTCGCAAACTTCTGTAGGACCGAAGTACTGGATCGGACCCGGATATACATAATCCGTTTCGATAGCCCAACGATCACGTTGCGCAGCAAATGCCTTGAAAGGAGCACCATCCAGTTTCACCAATGCTTTCTGAATAACCGGTT
>OGXN01002739.1_pt1 | contig 11597 bp, 10 predicted proteins | sample 1576281 | NCBI WGS metagenome assembly OGXN01 (sample SAMEA3541494, study PRJEB24748) | human gut metagenome | biome: human gut; feature: human-associated habitat; material: faeces | place: China | collected 2012
GCACGGGCTGTACGTTGTAGGATACCAGCACCACGGCGACGATGCCGAACAGGGAGATCGTCGCCAGCGAGTGCAGTGCCGGATGGCGTGCGAAGATCAGCGCCCCGAGCCCCACCACGACGGTGAAGGCCGAAAAGAAGATCGCCGTCTTGTGCGTGTCGAGCATCCTGCGCCCGGTTTTGTATTCGCTCAGCAGTCCGTCCATGATGAAGATGCTGAAGTCGTCGCCGATGCCGAATATGAAGGTCGAGAGGATGATCGTCACGATGTTGAACTCGATGCCCAGCATGGCCATCAGTCCGAGGATGATGACCCACCCGACGGCCATCGGCAGCAGCGACATGAGCGTCAGTTCGATCCGGCCGTAGCAGAGGAACAGCGCCGCAGTGACCAGTATCGACGAGATCGAGAGTATCAGGTAGAAGTTGCGGTTCACGCTCCGCGCCATTTTCCCGGCGTAGAACGCCCGGTCGGCGGCTACGATGTCGTCCGTCGCCGAGAACGCCGCGTATACCCCGTGCTTGCAGCTGTCAGCCAGCGTCACGTGGCTCAGGAAGATGGGGGACTTCTCCTGTCCGTCGATCCACTCGCGGAATACCTCGCGCGCCGCCGCGGACGCGTAGTCGAGCGGGGCGTACTCCTTTTCGGCCAGCTTCAGCGCGCCGTCGAACGCGCCGTCGGCGAAGCCGTAGCGTTTTTCCGCCTCCCGAATCCCCGCGCGCACCGCTTCCCGCCGCTGCGGAGTCCAGAACCGGCGCCACCGCTCCAGCCGCCGCTGCTGTTCGGCGCTGTCCACCACGAACGATGCGATGCCGGCGTGGGAGTCGATTTTCCCGGCCTGTTTGAGCGAGTCGAGCCGCCGGCCCATGCGCAGGTAGCTCGCGACGGCTTCGCCCGGCGTGTCGGCCGTGGTAATGAAGAGCACCTTCGACCGTTCGCCGTCTTCGTCGGTCAGCCTGCTCAGCCGCTGCTGCGCGGCGGCCAGCCGGGGCGGGTCGTAGTTCAGGTGCATCATGTCGCTGTCGAAGCCGATGCGGTTGAAGAAGAAGAGACATATGAACGTGAGCAGCAGGATCGCCGCCACCAGCGGGCGGTTCCGGTCGGGACGCATTCCCGTGAGCCGTTCCACCCGTTCCAGCACGGCGGACCCCCCCCCGCGTTTCTCCTTACGGATCAGGTGGGGAAGCAGCACCAGACTGAAAAGCGTCGTTCCGACCAGCGTCAGCGATGCGAACAGCCCGAAGTCGCGCAGCAGCTGCGAATCGGTGAAGAGCAGTCCCGCGAAGGCGCCGATGGTCGTTATGCTGCCGATGGTCAGCGGATAGGCCAGATCGCGGATGATCTGCCGCGGATCGTGGCAGTGGTTCGCATGGCAGAGTATGTGGATCGAATAGCTCAGCGCGATGCCCATTACGACGGTCCCCGCACCTACGGCGATCGACGAAATCGTATGGCACGTCAGCGACATGAGCGCCAGCGCGAACAGCGCGCCGAGCGCCACGGGAATCAGGGCCAGCAGGACCGCGAACTTGTTGCGGAACGAGAGGGTGATGAACGTCACGATGATCAGGATGGCGATGTTGAGCGTCAGCATCATGTCGCGCTTGATCTGGCGGGCGTTGTAGGCCGCCACGGCGGGGCCGCCGTAATAGTCCGCCGTGATTCCTGCGGCGGCGTATTCGGCGTTCAGCTCCTCCAGCGCCGACTCGATCCGCTCGATCAGCCGGTCGCCGACGCCCGTGTCGCCGCTCTGGTAGTTCGGTGATATGAAGACCAGCAGCGTGGTCATGCCCTTCGAGAAGAGGTAGTCGTCGCAGAGCGTGTAGTTGCCTCCGATGTTCAGCTCCTGCAGCTTGCCCAGCGCGCCGAACGACAGCCCCAGCGGATCGTCGTAGATATATTCGTCGATAAATCCCCCGACGGGCGACAGCAGGCGGCGGTAGTTGCCCTCCATCGCCTGCGCGATGCCCCGCGGGGTGACGAGCGTGTCCATGCGGGCGTAATCCGCTTCCGAAAGCAGCAGCGGCAGGTTGCCCTGCAGGAACGACCGCATGCCGTCCGCCAGTTCGCTGCCGAAGGTCGCTTCGACTTCGGCATAACGCCTGAAAAGCGTGTCGGCGTTGAGCCGCGCCGCCAGCGAATCGGCGCAGGCCATCATCTCGTCGGTCTTGTCGGCCGCATCCTCGCCGGCATTTATCATCACGGCGATCTTGTCCTTGATCTTCAGGTTCGAGAACGCCGCGGCCGCCTTCCGCTCCCCGTCGGGGAAGAATCCGGTGATGTTCTCGCTGAACCGCAGCCGCAGTGCGGCTGAGGCCATCGCCACGACCAGCACTCCCAGCAGCGCATAGAGCAGCGTGCGGCGGGATTCGAAGAAGTCGTACAGGGCGATGAAGAACTTATTCATGGCGGGGCGTGCGTTTACAGAAGACGAGCAGGGCGTAGCTGACCGCCGCGGCCGCGACCGCGCATACGGCGGCCATGACGAAACTGCCCACGACGTACTGGAACATGTCGGCGGCGGCCCTTTCGAGCGTGATGTCCGACAGCGACAGCGGCATTGCGCGCCGCAGTACCTGCGCGCCGGTCCAGTAGCTGCCGTAGAGGATGAAGGGGATCATCGGCGGGATGCTGATGTTCGAGCTGAGTATCGCCACGGCCTTGTTGAGCCGTGTGAAGTGGGCCGTAACCCCCGCCGCGATCATTTGGTAGCCCCACAGCGGGGCGATGCCGAAGAAGATCCCCAGCCCGATCGAAGCGGCCAGCTGCGGATTCGAATCCCGCGAACGGGTGATGTTGTCCGCCACGAAACGCCGGATATTCTCTTTGGTGAGCGAGCGCAGGAACCGCCACGGATAGTAGAACAGCAGGGCGCCCAGCACGAGGAACGTGTTGAGGATGCTGATGCGCGTGAAATCCTTGCCCGGGCGGAAATGCGACACGCGCTCGGCCTTTTCGGGGTAGAAAACCCTCACCGGGATGTTGCGCACCTCGATCCCGCGCCATGCGGCGCGTACCAGCACTTCGACCTCGAACTCGTAGCGGCGCGTCGCGAAACGCATCCCCTTCATCCGCCGCACGGGGTAGAGCCGGAACCCCGACTGCGTGTCGTCGAGGCGGATGCCCGTCTCCACGCGGAACCAGAAGTTCGAGAATTTGTTGGCGAAGGTGTTCTTGCCCGGCATGTTGTCCGAGCGGAGGTTCCGGGCGCCTACCAGCAGCGCGTCGGGCGTCTTTTCGATCTCTTCGACGAACTTCGGGATGTCCGACGCGAAGTGCTGTCCGTCCGAGTCGATCGTTATCATGTAGCGGTAGCCGTGTTCTTCGGCATAGCGCAGTGCCCGGCGTATGGCGTACCCTTTGCCGCGGTTCGGGGCGTAGGAGATGGTCCCGACGCCCTCGGCGGCCAGTATCTGCGCCGTCGAATCGGTCGAGCCGTCGTTTACGACCAGCACGTGCGCGCAGTAGCGGCGCACGTCGGCGATCACGCGGGCGACGGTTTTTTCGTTGTTGTAGGTCGGGATCACCGCCAGTATGTCGTTCCGGTCGTTCATGGTTTGGGGGTGGCGGTCGCCTTGAGTTTGAGGACCGTTTTTTCGTTGTTCGTGACGACGCAGGTCACTTTTTTCGCCGCCGTGCCGTCGTCTGCGAGGCGGATGTCTATGTCGAGCAGAGTGTCCGCCTGCGGAACGATCATGCCGAGGAACTTGCATTCGCGGATCGCCGTGAAGCGGTGCCTGCGTCCCGTGCCGCGCTCCAGACACTCCCGGACGATCTGCAGCGTGCAGACGCCCGGCAGCACGGGGTTGCCGGGGAAGTGCCCTGCGTAGACCGGATGCGCCGCATCGAGCCGGACCCGGAACGCGAGCCGGTCCTCTGCCGAGAGGTAGTTGTCTATGTCGCTGAAGAGTTTCTGCATCTGAGTCGGGATCGGAGGTCAGGGGTTGAATTTCGCGGGATCGACCGCGAGGTTGAATCGTTTGTCGCGGAACTCGTAGACCGAATGTCCGCCTTCGGTTTCGTTCAGCTCCATCCGGTCGAGCGTCATGTTCTCCAAGTCGAAGCGGAGCGTGATCGAGTCGATGTATTTGCGGGCGCGGCGCGACAGGGGTACCATCCGTACGGTCCCCGCGCCCTCCGTTTCGTCGTAGCCGATCTGCCACCCCTCGCCGAACTGCGAGAGGTCGCCCGTCATGCTGGCGCGGATCATCAGCGCGACCTGCTGCAGCATGGGATTGGCCGAGGTGGCCGTTTCGGTCACCTGCCCGGCGGTCCTGAGGATGATGCGGTCGTCGCGGATGATGACTTTGTCGCCCGCAGGCACGGTGTATTCGAGCGCCATGGCTTTGGCGTTGTCGTAGTAGAAACGGCCTTTTAGCTCGATTTCGCCCTTCATCCGGCGCACCTGCCGGTGTTGCGTGAAGTCGCACTGAATGGTCTTGTTCTCGCGGCTGGCTTGGGCGAGCCGCTCCCGGAACGAGTCGGGCAGCTGTCCTTGGGCCGTCAGCGCCGACAGCAGCGCAAAGGGAATTAGCAGGGAGGCTATTTTCATGGTTTTTCGATTTTAAACAGTTCGCATACGGTCGCCGTGCCGTAGCCGCGCCGCTTCAGGTCGTCGAGAACCAGCCTTAGCAGCCGATCCGCGCCGGGACGGTCGTCGTGCAGCAGGATCACCTTGCCGTCGCCCAGCCGGCGGGCTATGCGCTCCGCCACGGCTTCGCGGCTGCGGCGCAGAAGCGTGTCGAACGAGCGGACGCTCCACCCGATGCAGCGGCTCTGCGTCCGCTTCACGGCCCGCGCCACCATCGGGTTGGTGACCCCGAACGGCGGCCGGAAAAGGTGCGTCTCCACGCCGGCGATCTGCCGGAGCGACTCCCTGCACCGCAGGATGTCGGCCGTCATCGCCCAGCTGCTCCGCATCGGGAACCCGGCTGCGTGCTCCCAAGTGTGTATGCCTGTATCGTGCCCTTCGGCGGCGATGCGGCGCACCAGTTCCGGATGCCGCTCGGCCTTTGCGCCGACGAGGAAGAACGTCGCCCTTACGCCCCTCTCCCGGAGCAGGTCCAGCACGCGGGGCGTCATCTCCGGGTCCGGTCCGTCGTCGAACGTCAGCGCGACGACCCGTCCCGCGGCCCGGTTGCGGCACAGCGTGCGGACGTACGCCCCCAGCCGTATCTGGTAGGAGCAGTAGAACAGGACGAATCCCGCGGCGATTATGACGGCGGCTACATACATGTCAGTTCCATGGCCGATTCGGTGCGGCCCGAAAAGTCGTTGTAAAGCGTGATCTTATGCCCGGCGTTCTCCGCGACCGCCTGCCGGAATACCTCGGCGATCGCTGTAAAGTGCGGCTTGACGCCAGTTTGCGAAGCCCGTATCGCCCGGCCTTCGGACGTTTCCGCGCCGGATTCCCCGACGCAGGCGTTTTCGTTTCCGTATGCCTTTCCGGAGGGGTTTTCGGTATGGTCCTTTTCCCTGCCGCTCTCTCTTTCGTATCTCTTTTCGCAGGTCGCTCTTGCGTATGCTTTTCCGCCGGCTTCGCCTTCGTGTGCTTTTCCGTCGGGGTCTCTTTCGTATGCCTTTCCGGAGGGGGCTTCGGCGCGGGACTTCTCTTCTCCGCCCGTCTCTCCGTTTGTTTCTCCGCCCGCCGGATATCCGCCGTCCGCCGCCGGAGTCCCGGCCGGGATGCGGATTCCCGTGATTTCGGCGACCGAACAGTCGAACCGCTCGGCCGTCAGCACGAAGAATACCGACGATTCGCCCCACGTCCCCTCCCGCGCGACGCGGAGCCGCTGCAGAACCTTTTCGACCGAGGGCGTCGTCTCGTCGAATGCGCCGACCAGCACGGCCTGCGACCAGCCCGCGCCGATGCGCAGTGCGGCGTCCGTAAGCGCGTTCTCGAAACTCGTCCAGCGGTGGGCGTAGGTGGTGTTGTAACAGTGCAGTCCGCGCAGCAGGGCGATCTGCGCGCCGACCGTGTTGAAGGTCGACTGGATGAACGGCGTGGGGTTGAGCATCGTCTCATCGCCTGCGATCAGCCCGTCGAGGAATTTCTCGCTGTCGGCGATGCACCCCAGTCCCGTCGCGGTGATTATCGCGTCGATCGGCGCCCGTGCGCCGAATTCCAGCAGCGATTCGATGCCGGCGGCCACGCCCGACTTCACGACATGGCTCATCCGCCGCCGCAGGTTCATTTCGGGAATCAGGACCTTGATGTCGCTGCGCAGCTCCGCGCCCGATGTTATGCAATTGACGTATGCCTTCATTTTGCGAATATCAGTGAGGAACAGTTTCCGCCGAACCCGAACGAATTGGACAGCACCGAATTTACGGCTGCGGATTCCGTCTCCGTGACGGGACGCAGCCCCAGCTCCGGAATCGGCTCCGCGAATCCGGGATTGCCGTAGCGCAGTCCGTGCCCGATGGCCAGCGCCGACAGCACGGCTTCGATGCCGCCCGCCGCGGCCAGCGCATGCCCGGTGAAGCCCTTCGTCGAACTGAAGGGCGGCACCAGCTCGCCGAACAGCCGCCGCAGGGCGGTGCCTTCGGTCAGGTCGTTGTTCGGCGTCGCCGTGCCGTGTGCGTTGATGTAGTCCACGCGCTCCAGCCCGCTCCGGGCCAGCGCTTCGGCCATGGCGCGGTACGCCCCCTCGCCCGTCTCGGACGAAGCGGTCTGGTGGTGGGCGTCGTTGGCGTTGGCGTACCCCGCAAGGCGGCAGTAGGAGCGCATGCCCGGTTCTTCGCGCGCAAGGACGACATATCCCGCCCCTTCGCCCAGATTCAGCCCTGCGCGCGTGGCGTCGAACGGGCGGCACCGCTCCCGGTCGAGAATCGAGAGCGAGTTGAATCCGTTGAGCGTGAAGCGGCACAGTGCGTCGGTGCCTCCGGCCACGACATAATCGGCCATGTCGTTTTCGAGCAGCAAGGCTCCGGTGATGACGGCGTTCGCGGCCGACGAACAGGCCGTGCTGACGGTCGCCGTGTAACCCGTGATGCCGCAGTACTCCGCGATCCGGCGGGTGCTGTCGGCGCAGTCGTGCCCCGCCACTGAGCGCAGGCGGCCTCTGCCGTTGTCCGACCTGAAGTCGCGGTAGAAGTTCTCCGTGAGGTCCATGCCGCCGACCGAAGTCCCCGAAACGAGTGCCACGCGCGCCGCGGCGGGAATCGCCGCATCGGCCACGGCCTGCGCCGCGGCGATCATCCCCAGCAGGGCCGTGCGCGAAGGGGTCTCACGCGCCGGGATGCCGAGCAGTTCGCCGAGCGCCCGGTTGTCGCGCCGGACCTCTCCGACGGGCACGTCGACGGCCGAACGGAAAAGCGTCGGCTTCCCGATCCCGCTGCGTCCGGCCCGCAGGGCCGCCAGCGTCTCCCCGGCCCCGTTGCCGAGTGCCGAGATGATCCCTATGCCCCGGACGGCTATGTTCATTTGCGGTTTTTACGGATATAGTCGGCCAGCGTGGCGACCGAGTGGAATATCGGTTTGGCTTCGGCCGGGTTGGCCAGCCGGATGCCGTAGTGTTTTTCGAGCAGGAGCGTGATTTCGAGGGCGTCGATCGAATCCAGTCCGAGTCCTTCGCCGAACAGCGGCGCGTCGGTGGCGATCTCTTCGGCGGTGATCTCCTCCAGATTCAGCGCTTCGATAATCTGCTGTTTGAGTTGCAGTTCCAGATTTTCCATCGTATCTATTCGAGTTTTTCGGTTAATGTCAGTTCACAGTCGTACTCCCCGCCGCAGAGTTCGCACCAGCCCCATACGACGGCGTCCATGCGTCCTTGGGCGATCAGTCCTTCGGCGTATTTCCGGATAAAGTTACAGCTTTTGTCGGGGAACGCAAAAAAAGTGCTCTCGCCTTTCAGCCCGTGCTTGATCGCGATCTGCCCCAGCATGATGTTCGGGAGCGTGTAGACGAACACCGCCGGAGAGGCCCCGCCCCCGTCGTCGGCGTCGATGACGGCCTGATGGCGCATGTCGCTGTCGAGCGATGCGCTGCGGTTGGCCAGCACCACGCCGATCCGCTCGGCCGGGCAGTCGGGCCGTCGCCCGGCCAGCAGTTCGCACGATGCGACGTAGGCCAGCTTGCAGAGGTCGTCCATCTTCGAAAACTTCATGTTCGGGTCTGCCAGCGCGCGGTATCTCTCGCGGATGAAGACGCCGAACGGCATCTCCGGATGCCGCGTTATGGCGACGTGCGCCGTGTCGCGGGCGGTGCGTATCTCTTCGGTCTCGTCGCCGCCTGCCTGTCCGGCGTTTGTTATGACGTTGTTTCCGTTCGCTGCGGCGTTACTCTCGTCCGCTCCGGTGAATCCGGGTTGTCCGCCGGCTGTTTCCTGCCTGCGTTTGTTCTGTGCGTCGTCCCGGTCGGTTTCGGCGCCGTTTGTCCCGTCCTGACGGGCGGGATTTTCTCCGTCGCAGTATCGTCCGCCGAAAACGTCGCTTCGCTCCGCCGCGGCATTCTCGTCCGTGCTGCCCGTCTCGTCCGTGCCGTATGCGTTCCGGCCCGTCCCGCGCCGGAATACCGCCGCGGCGTTGCAGCCGCCGAATCCCGATGCTGTTTTCAGCGCGGCGTCCGTCCGGGTCGTGCGGTGTTCGGCGCTTATGTTCAGCGGGTAGGGCACTCCGCACTCCGCATAGCCTTTGACGCCGAAGACGCTCCCTTCGGCCAGTCCGTGCACCGTGACGATGCTTTCGATGACGCCCGAAGCGCCGAGCGTATGCCCGAAATAGGGTTTCAGTGAGTTGCAGGGCGTGCCGCACAGTCCTGCGAGATGCAGTGCCCGGCTCTCCATCTCGTCGTTGTAGACGGTCGCCGTGCCGTGGGTGTTTACCAGCCCGATCTCCCCGGCCCCGATTCCCGCCTCGGCGAGTGCCGCGCGGATAGCGTACCAGAGCCCGTCGCCTGTGCGCGAAGGCGCCGATATATGGTTGGCGTCGTTCGAGATTCCGCCTCCCGCCACGCTCACGCCCGTGGCCGAGAGCCGTCGGTCGCGTGTCAGCAGGACGGCGCCGCACGCTTCGCCCAGCGTCAGCCCGTCGCGCGCCGCGTCGTAGGGGCGGCAGAGCACGGGACTTACCGATTTGAAGGCGTTGAATCCGCTGACGATGAAATCGCACAGCAGGTCGAATCCCGCGACGAAGACATGGTCGTACTCGCCGCTGCGGATCAGCCGCGACGCGACGACGATGGCCGACACGCCCGAAATGCAGGCGTTCGAGATCACCAGTGGCCGGTTCGCTGCCCCGAAATACTTTCCGACGACCTCCGCCGTGTCGTTCAGGTCGCATTTCGCCGGATCACCGTTCAGCAGGCCGATGTTGCCTTTGGTCGTGGAGAGCAGGATGAGCGTCCGTTCGTTCGCGGGCGACACGCCCGATCGGGCGATCACCTCGCCCAGAGTCAGCAGCGCCAGTCGTTCCGCGGGCGTGTATTCCGCCACTGCCCGCTCCGCTGTCAGCTGCGCAAACCGTTCCGGGTCGATCCGGCAGACGGGCGTGCCGTCGTGCCATACCGAGAGATTCGTCCTCCCGGCGCGCACGGCCTCCATATTCTCCCGCGTGCCGAATCCGAGCGCTGACAGGATGCTGTCGGGTCCCCACCAGACCGCTACTTCACGTCCCATCTCTCCTTCCATTTGCGGTAGAACTCCGGCGCGAGCAGCTGCAGCTCGCCGCGGGCGTCGAGAAACACCTGCGTCGAGCTTCCCTCGGCGACGATTTCTCCGTCGGTGGCGCTGCGGATCGTGTATTCGAAACATATTTTCGCCGCTTCGGTGGCGATATAACGGGTCTCGACCACGGCCGTGTCGTTTACGCGCAGCGGCTTTTTGTATTGCAGCTGCAGTTCGACGATCGGCGCGGTGTATCCGCTGGCATGGATGTCCATGTAGCCCAGCCCCGCGAATTCGCGCCCGAAGGCCTCGCGTCCGTCCTCGAAATAGCGCACGTATTCGCCGTGCCACACGATCTGAATCGAGTCCACCTCGCTGAACCTTACGCGCAGCGACGTCTTGCCGACCAGACTCGCCTCGGCTGTTTTTCTGCGTACCATCACTCTTCCATGTATATTTTCATCCGGCACTCGGCGACGGGCTTTCCGCCGCATTCGGTCCGTGCCGAAAGCAGGGTTACGTTCATTACCGCCTGTTCGACGACGATTGTCGTGACGAGCCGGCTGCCGACCGGGGGCAGTGCGTGGACTTTCAGGTCGTTCACGGCCCCGATATATCCCAGCCGCACCTTTTCGCCGCGGCTGCGGTCCATGTATCCTGCGCGCAGGGCGGCCGACTGGGCGATATGCTCGATCAGGCCGCACTCGCTGAGCGCGCCCTCTTCGACGAAGATGTTGTCTTCGCATACGGTCAGCCCGCTGCGGGCGCATCCGTCTTCGCCGATGCCGTAGAAGGCGTCCGCCATGACGATCGGCGGCCGCTGCGGAATGTATTCCACTATTTCGTCCGCCGCAATCAGGGCTTTCTCAGGTACTCCCATAAAGGTCCTTTTTTATTTCGTTTCAGCCGCAGCGTATCGACCAGCGCGCTCTGCGGGTCGTCGGGGAAAACCCACGCCTTGCCCGTCGCGGCGGCCGCGCTGCGGGCCTCTTCCAAGTCGAAGTCCGGGGCGATGTAATAGGCCGGCGCCAGCAGGTCGTCGTCCGGGGCGACGACGCCTTCGCGTGCGGCCAGCTCCGCCAGCCGGGTGTGCGGATAGATGCGCATGCCCGCATAGGGGAACATGACGGTGTATTCCAGCCGGCGCGAATTTTCGATCGTTTCGCGCACATGCTCCCGCGTGTCGCCGTACCCGCCCAGAATCAGGAAGTGGGCGTAGTAGACCCCGTTGTCCAGCGCCAGCCGGCTGGCCCGCACGACGTCGCCGAAGGTGAAGCGTTTGCCGTAGGCTTCCAGCGTCCGGTCGCAGAACGACTCGGTGCCGAATTCGATGTGGGTCAGGCCCGAAGCCCTGAACAGCCGCATCTGCTCGGCGTCGATGCCCCGCGGCGAGAAGTAGGCGCCCCACGCGACGTTCGTCCCGCGCCGGATGAGCGTTTCGGCCAGCCGGACGTTGTATTCGGGACGGATGTTGAACACCGAGTCGGTGAAGAACAGGTAATTTATGCCGTAATCGCGCTTGGCGCGGAGGATGTTTTCGGCGATGATTTCGGGGTCCATCGTGCGCACGCACCGCCCGTCGATATGAGGATACGAACAGTAGATGCACTCGTAGGGGCACCCCCGCTTGGTCTGGATGTTGAGCATGCCGCTCCGCTTCCAGTAATACCCGGTCAGCTCCGGCTCGAACTCCACTTCGATCGCCGGCAGGTAACTGCGCCGCCCGTTTCCCGTGCGTTCGTTTCCGGTGGGGCTGTTGGTGCGTTCGTTTTCCGTGGGTGTGTTTTCCGTGCGTTCGTTTTCCGAGAGACGGTTTTCCGCAGGGCCGTTTCCCATAGGTCCGTTTCCCGTGCGGCCGTCGCGGGTGTAGACCGCCGGAATGTCTGCCCCGGTTTCGCCCCGCTCCAAGGCTCCGATCAGCTCCGCCAGCGGCCCTTCGCCCTCGCCGTGAATGCCGTAATCGGCCCCCAGCTCCCGCATGAACGACTGCGG
>OGXN01002740.1_pt1 | contig 11583 bp, 9 predicted proteins | sample 1576281 | NCBI WGS metagenome assembly OGXN01 (sample SAMEA3541494, study PRJEB24748) | human gut metagenome | biome: human gut; feature: human-associated habitat; material: faeces | place: China | collected 2012
GAGAACACCGAGGGCCGACGGATCTCCGTCGGCCCTCGGTGTTCTCAGCGGATCGAAACGCCGCCTACAGCTTCTCCAGGTACACCTTTCGACCGGCACGATAAGCGACGCTGAAGCCCAGATAGATGATCGCGATACTGACGAGCCCTACGATGAAGAACGCATCCCATCCGACGTTTTGATAGATAAGGGCCAGCCCTGACGCGGCGAAAGCGCCCACCAGGTTCACGGGAATCAGCACGACGGGGGATATCCGATCGTAGGCCTTGCTACCGAAGATCAAGCGCGTCAGGTACGGCAGCAGCGTGGTGACAAACGGATAGATAAGCCCGTACAGCAAGCCGCCTCCGAACAGCACCGGCAAGATCACCGTCTCTCCACCGACCCAGATACCGGCGAGCCCCAGAAAGCCGCCGATGCACCCGACGACGAGCGCCAGCTGGATGGAGCGGGACTCCAAGGCGCCGATCAAAACCTTGCCGCCAGCCATGCCCGCCATCGTGAAGGCTTCCAAAGTGCCTGACATAACCATAAGAGCGCCGACCGCCTGCAAAGTCTCGCGATCAACGGCGACGAAGCTCTGGTAGAACGTCGTGAAGTGCTGAGGGAAGATGCCCCCGACGTTCGCCATGCACCCGGCGAACACGAGCGCGAAGAAATACCATGTGCGAAACGCCCGCTTGGCGGGAATGCCGGGTAGGTCGACTCCGCAGCAGCCCTCATCGCCCGCCCCCGACGCCTCAACCGGCGCGCCGTACGCCTTCAGCCCGACATCCTCCGGACGAGAACGGATGGCGAACAGCGTGAACGGCACAGACAACGCGAAAGCGACGAGGCCGAGCACGAGATACACCTCGCGCCACCCGGAAAGATCGGCGCCCAGCAAAAACTGTCCCACCAGGTTCAGTACCGCTCCGCCCACACCCGTCATCGCATAAGACAAGCCGATCACCAGCCCGAGCCTCTTGTTGAACCAGCGGTTCAGCAAACTGGCCACCATCAACCAAAGCAGCACGATCTCCCCGAACCCGATCAGCACGCCTGAAAGGTACCACTGCCATAACTCGGTGTAAAACGACATGGCGGCGAAACCCAAGCTGGTCGAACACGCTGCAGCCGTGCAGACGATCCGCATGTCGAACCGCTGCAACAGCCTCCCGACCGGAGCCGACAGCACGACTTCGGTCAAATAGACGATAGTCATGTACAAAGACACGTCGAACACGTCCACTCCCAGATACTGCGACACGGGCCTGTAGCATAGGCCCGGAACGCTGAACGCGACTGCCGCGCATCCGAACGTGCAGAACACGCATGTCGCGAACACTCCCCAGTGCCGCATCGTCATCCTTTGGGTCGCAACGGCGTTCATGCGCAACACTCCCCTCTCAAAGATCGTCATGCCCTTGCGCCTCTCCGCACGGGCCCGAACCGACGCTGCGCCGGATCCCTCGGACGCAGGCGAAACATCGCCCTCAGTATCCGATATGGGCTAGACGATTGTGACGGTCAGAAACATGGATCTGGGCAAGGAGTGCCTCTCTATTTACTACTCATATCAGCCTTCTTGTGGGGCACCCCATCTTGACAACTTCCAATCCATCCGTATTTGTGCAGGTGCACAAATTTTTACTTGTCCAAGAACCGCGACTTCCTCGACCCAAAGCTCACACAGTATTCGATTTCTGTACCCAATTTTCTCTTGATACACACCAGCAATCAACTTGTTTCCACTTCGTTTCACGTGGGGTTTTCCGCCCGCGTTGCGATCGATAGATCACGTCTATCGATACCACCTCCCAAGCGACGGAACCGAGCATTAGACGCAGCCCTTCCAAGGGCGCAGAATGACCACATCAGATGGCGCCGCCATCGGAATGCAAGGCTCGAAACCTTAGGAAAAGGAGGGTCACATGAGCAAGTTGACCGAAGAGCAGTTCGAGGCCTACCTCAAGCAGATCCGCGAGTTGGCCGAGGGGCCCCTCGAGGAGATGCAGCCGGAGATCGAGGTGACCAACAAGTTCCCCCAGGAGTTCTACGATCTGGCGATCAAGAACGACCTGTACCGCTTCGCGCTCCCTTCGGAGTACGGCGGATGGGATCTGTCGGAGCTCGACATCCTCAGGGTGCAGGAAGAGTTCTCGCGCGGCCCGGGCGGTATGCGCATGCACCTGCACTATGCTGCCGACCTGAACTGGCGCATCCTTGACGACTACGGCTCGGACGAGCTCAAGGCTCAGTACATGGACAAGTTCCAGGACAAGACCGTGTTCACCTGCTTCGCTCTGACCGAGCAGTCCGGCGGCACCGGCGCCGACATCCACACGCTGGCCGAGAAGGACGAGAACGGCGACTACATCCTCAACGGCGAGAAGTGGCTGATCTCCCACACCGACTGCTGCGAGTTCGCCTACGTCATCGCTGTGACCGACCCGGAGAAGCAGGGCGACGAGCGCCTGTCCGCCTTCTTCGTGCCGTGCGACACCCCCGGCTACGAGACTACCCCGATGCCTCACATGATGGGCGCTCGCGGCGCGGCTCACACCGGCCTCAAGTTCACGAACATGAAGCTTGACAAGAAGTACCTGCTGGGCAAAGAAGGCCAGGGCATGGAAATCGCCATCCACTCCCTCTCCGTCTCCCGTGCACACATCGCCGCTTCCAACCTCGGTATGTGCCAGCGTATGCTGGAGATGAGCCTTGCCCGCGCCAACGATCGCGTTACCTTTGGCAAGCCCATCGCTTCTCGCCAGATGATCAAGCGCGAGCTGGCCGAGATGCAGACGTACACGCACGCTCTGCGCTGCATGGTGTACGACTTCGGTCGCGAGTACGACAAGGATCCGAACGGCAAGTACATCGAGGAGAAGGCCGCCATGTGCAAGCTGTTCTCGATCTACTCCACCCGCATCGTCTCCGACGGCATGCTCGAGATCTTCGGCGGCGACGGATACTTCGAGGACTCCCCCTACGGCCCCGTTGAGCGCATGTACCGCGACGCACGCGCCATGTGGCTTGAGGAAGGCGCCCCGAACGTTCAGCGCATCACCATCGCCCGCAACTGCCAGAAGTTCGGCGGCAAGGTCGAGTACCAGCTCTAACCCTTTAGCGCTCCGCGCACGAGAACGAACCTTATCTTACACGAAGGGTTATCTGCCGCCGGTGGATAACCCTTCTTCTGTATCGCTCTTAGTATGGAGGATAGCAATGAAACCATTGGAGGGTATCAAAGTCGTCGACCTGACCAGCTACCTGGCCGCCCCTACCACGGGCCGCGTGCTTGCAGAGTGGGGAGCCGACGTCGTCAAGGTGGAATCGTTCGGAGGAGATCCCGCCCGTCGGCAGGCAGGCGTGTTCAACATGCCCATGGCCGATGACGAGAACCTGGCATTCGACTACGCCAACTTCGGCAAGAAGTTCATGACGCTCAACCTGAAAAGCGAGACGGGCATGGACGTCATGATGAAGCTGCTGGCCGAAGCAGACGTCTTCTTGACCAGCAACCGCACCAAGTCGCTCGTTAAGATGGGCTTGGACTACGAAACGCTGCACGAGAAGTTCCCGAAGCTCGTATATGCCCAGGTGACAGGATACGGCGACAAGGGTCCCGAGAAAGACGCCGCCGGATTCGACGTAACCTGCTACATGGCGCGCGGCGGTGTGTTCGGCACCACGGTGAACCGCGGCGACGCTCCGCTCATCCCCACCAACGGACTGGGCGACTTCAGCGTGTCTTTGTTCCTGGCCGCCGGCATCGCCGCAGCCCTGTACGGACGCACCGTGACGGGCACGGGCGACCGCGTCAGCGTGCCGCTGCAGCACGCCGGCCTGTACACGCTGTCCACTGGAATCATCTCGGCGCAGTACGGCAACGCCTACCCGAAGAACCGCCGCGAGGTACCCAATCCCTTCAACAACATGTACTGCTGCTCAGACGGCAAGTGGGTGTGCGTGTGCCTTCCCGAGTACGACCGCGACTTCGAGAAAATCTGCACGGCTCTCCAAATCGACCCGCAGGAGTTCTTCGCCATCGACCCCGAGGCCAACATCTGCGCCAAAGTGAACGAGAAATCCCTGAACCAGCAAGTCGTCGACCTTCTGGACGATAACTTCAAGAAGTACACGCAGGCTCAGATACTCGAAACGTTCAAGGCGAACGACATGCCCTGCGAGCCTGCCGCCACCCCGAACGACATCTACGAGGATCAGAACTGCTGGGACAACGACATGCTGGTCAAGATCCCCTACCCCTCGGGAGATCGCATCATGGCAACGAGCCCCATCCATTTCGACTCGATGCCCGGCGCCCCCGAGTACAAGAACTACGGGAACATGGGCGAGCAAACCTTCGGCATCATGAAGGAGCTCGGCTATACCGACGAGCAGATCTCCGCCGCCGTCGAGGCGGGCGAGGTGCGCGGAAGCACGTCCATCTTCGCATAGGATCCGGCGAAGGGACCGAGCGCGCAAGCGCGTCCGGTCCCTTCGCACCGCAGCTCGTTCTCGGGTGGGCGCAAGAAGCGCTCACCCGAGAACGACGGGCTGCGCAATGGCAAGGAGACGGGAATGATAACGAACCTCAAGATCGACGAAGAGCGCAAGCGGCTGTACTACGAGCAGGGATACTGGACGGAAGAGACGCTCTGCGACGTCTGGAACCGGCAAGCTCAGGTCTATGCCGACCGCGAGTACGTCATAGACGATCGGGGCAACCGATACACTTACGCCTACGTGGACGACGCAGCGGCTCGCCTGGCTTCGTGGCTGAAGGAGATTGGCGTCGAAGAGGGCGACGTGGTCAGCTTCCAGATGCCGGTGTGGGCCGAATTCTGCATCGTGTACGTGGCATGCCTGAAGGCAGGAGCCGTCATGCACCCGCTATCGCGCGCATTCAACGAACGAGACTTGCGCTACGTGCTCAACCAGGTGAAAAGCGCCGCGTTCATCTGCCCGGCGTTCTCGCGAGGATGCCGTTTCGACGCCCAGATCGAGTCCGTCGAAGCAGACGTCCCCTCGCTTAAAGGCGTCGCTGTATTCGATCGCGACCGGTCGGCCATCTCCACCTTTCCCCTCGTCGAGCGCATCCTGGAAAGCTACGAGCCGCTCAAAGAGAAGCCTCAGCGCACGACAGCCGACGACGCCGCCCTCATCCTCGCTACGTCGGGTACGACGGGCAACCCGAAAGCCGTCCTTCTCACGCACAACAACCTGCTGTTCTCGGAACGAGCGTTCACCGAAGAGCTGGAGCTCACGTCCGACGATGTCATGTTCATGCCTGCGCCGCTCAATCACGCCACCGGCTTCAACCACGGCCTGCTTTCCCCCCTGCTGCTGGGAGGAAAAGCCGTACTGCAAGAAAAATTCGACGCCGAAAGCGCGATCGACCTCATGAACGTCGAAGGTGTCACCTGGTCCATGGGCGCCACGCCTTTCATCTACGACTTGCTGGGAGCAATGGAGCGCACGGGCAAGCGCCCGACGAAGCTGCGCTTCTATCTGTGCGGCGGAGCCCCCGTCCCCGGAACGATGGTTCACAGGGCACGGGAGAAGGGCATCGTACTATGTGAAGTGTACGGGTCCACCGAAAGCTGCCCGCATGTGTACGTTCCGCCCGCCTACGCGCTCGGCTGGAACGGGAAGTTCTCAGGACGCCCCTTCAAAGGGATCGAAGTGCGCGTGGTGGACGAGCAGGGCCGCGACGTACCGACCGGCATGCAAGGCGAAGAGCTCTCGCGCGGACCGAACGTGTTCGTGGGCTACCTCGGCAATCCTGAAGCAACCGACGAAGCGCTCAGCTCGGACGGCTGGTTCGCAAGCGGCGACCTGTGCTCGATGGACGATCGCGGACGCATCCGAATCAACGGCAGGCGCAAGGAGATCATCATCCGAGGCGGTGAGAACATCAGCGCCGCCGAAGTGGACGAAGCGGTAACCGGATGTCCCGGCATCGGAAGCCATGCAACCATCGGCATGCCCGATCCGCGACTCGGTGAGCGCATTTGCCTGTTCGCCGTCGCGTCCGGCGAGGCGCGTCCCAGCGTGACCGACGTTGCGGACTTCCTAAAAGGCCGCAACGTGCAAAAACGCCTTTGGCCAGAACGCATCGAATACGTCGATCGCATCCCGATGACCGAAAGCGGGAAAGTCAAACGCAACTGGCTATCCGATATCCTCGCCGAACGCCTGCTATCGAACGAGCGCGCCCTACGCGACAGCTCGCTTGCAAGCACGCAGCCTGAAAGGGACGAACGATGATCGAGCAAAAGTACAGCGTCACACGCACGCGTGCCACATGGAAGCCCCGCATCGCCGACGACGACCTCCCCTTCTATCGCTGCCCCGAATGCGGGCGCGTGCTTCAGGGAATCGCAGGCAGCCTCCCGGGATCGTTTTCGGACGGCCTGCGCAATCCGATGGCCGAGCCCCCCTATGCGCACGACATGCAGGCCCTCCCGACATGCTGCGGGAGCGCGCTTGAGCGCATGGAGCTAACGGAACTCGATGCGCTGCCCGAGGGCATCGAGTTCGATTACCGCATCCTCGGGGGATTCAACAGCAACGCCGTGGAATGCTCGTGGCGCATCAGCGACGACCGCTTCCGCATTCAGTGGATAGCTTTGAAGACGTTCACCGGTTCGCAGCTGAAGTACGTCCTGCCGAAGAAGCGCTCTCCTTTGCTGTTCGCCTTGGCCGACGAGGACGCGTACGTGTATTGCGACAAGGACGTCTGCCTGGAATGCACGTTCATGTGCAAACGCGGGTTCGTCTTCTACGTAGGCGTCGAGGACATGCAAGACGGAACCCACCGCACGTCCGATCAAAATGGCGCGCCCCTCACGTCCCTCATCGTCCGCCTCCCCCTTACGAGAATGTCCCCGTACTGGGAATCGCGCCCTTAGGGGGCACGTAGTCCGACGTGAACTCGATGAAGCTCTCTACAGCGCGGCTTCTGAACGCATCGCGTTTATACACCATATAGATGCGGTGAAAATCCTGCGGGATGTCCTCTATGGGAATGATAACGATATCGCTGAACGACTTCAGGCCGATAGACAGCGTAGCCAAGCCAACGGCGCGCGGATCGGCCTGAACCATGCCCCCCAACGAGATCTCATCCTCATATTCCTGCACGGCCGACACGCCGAACTCCTCCAACGCGTCGTTGACGTTCTCGCCTATGGGCGTTCCGCGGCGATAGGTGTACACCAAGCGCCCGCGCAAATCCCCCAGCGAGACGCTTTTCAGATGAGCGATAGGATTCGACGGTGCAACGAAGGCAACCAGCTGATGGGACACCACGTGCTCGAAGCATAGATCGGGCTTGTTGGGAACCTTGGCCGTGAACGCCACGTCGTATTCGTCGCGTTCGAGCGCCTCCACCAACGGCGTCGAAAACCCCTGAAACAGGTTGAACTTCACCGTTTGCCCGTATTGGGCATGGTAGTCGCGCAACAACATGGGTAAATAATCGCCCTGCACCGTGTAAATGGCGCCGATGTTCACCGTACCGCTCAACTTGCCGTTGTACTCCTGCGCCAGAGCCACCCCTTTGTCGATCTCGCGCAAGCCGCGCTTGACGTGTTCGGCAAAAGCGCGACCGAGCGGCGTGAGCTTCATGCGACGCCCTTCCCTCTCGAACAAGGGAGCCCCCAATTCGGCCTCGAGCGATTTAATAGCGTGAGAAAGCGAAGGCTGGGTGATGTAAAGCTCTTTGGCAGCGTTCGCGTAATGCTGCATCTCGGACAGCTTGGCGAAGTAATACAGCTGAGAAAGGTTCATGCGCGCTCCGTTCGTCGGCCGACAGCTCTACCTAGCAAATCGCACACGAAAACGCACCTCCCCGTAGTAGGCCCCGTATCCATGATTCAAGAAAACCCCTTGGCGGTATTATATCACCGAAAAAACGATCCCGCCTGTTGACAGGCGGGATCGAAGCACTTGAGTCACGCTATTGCAAGAACCGTTATTCGGTCCACTGAGCCTGGACGCTCTTCTGCTTGCCGAAGGCGTACAGACCGCACAGCAGCACGACCACCTGGCCGACGATACCGACGATGAACACGCTGTCGTAACCGAAATTCGAACCGAGGAACGCCCAGATAGTGGCACCGAAAGCGCCCATGAGGTTGACGAACACGGACACGCGAGAGTAGATCTCGGAGTATTCGCGAGTGCCGAACACCTGGCGCACCACGATGGGGCACAGCACCACGGCGCTGGCAAAGAAGAAGCCGTAGATGCAGGCACCGGCGTACAGAGCGATCTCGGACTGAACCCCCAGCCACACCAGCAAGATGCCCGCAACGCCCGCGACGAACGCGGTGATCATCGTGACCTTGGCATTCTTGTCAGCGAAACCGCCCATGGCCACCTTGGAGATCGCCTGGGCGACCATGACGGCAACGGACATGACGCCGCCGACCACGGCCACGTCGTAGGCAACAGTGCCCGCCGCACCCAGCGAGCGCATGTAGGACGGGAACTGCGGCGCGATGATGGTCAGGAAGTTGATGATGCCCGCATAGATGAACACAGCGTAGAACACGGGGCTCTTCATGGCTTTGGAAGCAGACAGGCCCTTCGCCTTCTCTACCGTGCCGTCCTCGGCGATCTCGGCGCCGTAGGGCTGCAGGCCCACTTCCTCGGGCGTAGAGCGGATGCAGAACAAGGTGAACGGAAGCGAAGTAGCCAGCGCCACGATTCCCCAAATCAGATAGATGGTCTGATACGACGTGCCGCTAGAGTTCAGCGCGGTGAACAACGAGTTCCAGATAGCGCCACCGACGCCCGTCATAGCCATGCAGATACCGATGAAGAAACCGGCGCTCTTCTTGAACCAGCGGTTCATGAGCGTAGGGATAGCGAGCCACAGGATGGAGATTTCGCCCAAGCCCAGAAGCACGCCAGAGATGTAGAACTGCCAGATCTCGGTGTAAATGCTCATAAGGATGAACGCGATGCCCACCAACGCGGCAGACACGCTCAGTATGATGCGAATGTCCATCTTCTGAATAAGCTTGCCCGCCATCGGGGACACCACGGTCATCGTCAGATACAGAACGGTGATGTAGAGCGCGAAGGGAGCCGTATCGATCGCGCCAGTGGAGGTAACCATGCCCATGGCCTCCGACACGACCGGCTGGAAGTTCGTCCACGTCGAAAACGTGAGCGCCGAGCACCCGAAGGTGAGCATGATGCCGGTGATGATGAGCAGCACATGCCGTGAGCTCATCTTGGCCTTTTGCGTTGCAGTACTCAAGGGAAATCCTCCTTCTTGGTTCGCTCGGCTATCCGCACCCCGCCATCGCTTTCCGCGACGTCCACGATAAGCAGGTGCACACAGCCGAACGAGATCTGGTAATGAACGCACTGAGAACGAACCCTTGAGTCACAAGATAAGACCTTGGTTACGAAAATGGGACCAACAGTTTGACCTATATGGGTAAACATTCGTACTTTGCATGAGTGCAGAGCGAGTCGATAGACGACCGAACGAAAAAGAGCCCCGCCGACTTCGGGTCTTGTGATCGGCAGGGCTCTTTTTCGGTTTTGCGACGCAGGGGCCAAGAACGACTTCGCGAACGCGCCCTACGCGTACTTCTCCATGATGAGCGGTGCCGCGACGTACACCATGATCTGGTCGGTCCCCTCGGCCATCTGGAAGCCTCGGCAGTCCTGCCATATGGACGAGACGCGCTCGTTTCGCGTGTACCCGCGACCTCCGAATATCTGCATCGCGTCGCTCGCAACCTCCGTGGCGGCTTCGGGCACGTAACGCTTCATCAAAGCCACGCCCAGGCGGTCACCGCAACCGCGGTCGAGTTTCCACGCGTTCTTGTACACGGAGTTGCGCATGTTGTCTAGCTTGACCTCCATGTCCGTGAGCATCTGCTCGATCTGCTGGAAATTCGCGATCTGGGTTCCGAAGGCCGTGCGCGTGCGCGCATAGGCTACCGCATCCTCCATGGCGGCTTGCGCCAGACCGAGCGCCGTGGCGCACGAGAACAGCCTGCCGATCTCGAATAGATGGAACAGCTGCGGAAACCCGGCCTGCTTTCCGTGCAAACGGTACGGCTCGTCCAAGCGGACGTTCTCGAACACGACGGTGGAAAACGGCAGTATGGATTGGCCAATCTTCTGAACCGGATACACCTTGATACCGGGCAGATCATGAGGAACGAGCCAAAACGACAGCGCCGGATGCTTTCCCGTCGACGCATCCCGATCGATGGCCGCAACGAGCAAATAAGGCGCGTACTCCCCGTTGTTCACGAATGTCTTCGTTCCGTTGAGAACCAGCCGTCCGTCGATGGTGCGAGCAGACGTGCGCATACTCATGGTGTCCGAACCGCCCTCGGGCTCGGATATAGCAAGGGCGAACGCCAACCGCCCTTCGGTCTGGTACCCCGTTCGAACGAACTCAAACTGCCCGGACCCGGCGAACTCCTCCATGATTTGAAGGTTCAGAAAGTCGTTCGGGAACGGCAGAGCCGCCCCCGAAACACGGGCGAGCTCCTCCAGAACAAGCGTCTGCGCCATAGTGTCGTACGTCACATGGTCGCGACGATGAATAACGCCGAAGCCATTGAAATCGAGGTTCACGAAATCACGCACCACCTCGTCGGGCAAACCGGCATCGTGTTGCCACTGGCGAACAGCCTCACATGTAAAATGCTGCTCGCCGAATTCGCGCACCGTCGCAATAAGCTTCTCGTATTCAGGTGCGAGATCGAAATCCATGATGCGGCCCCTTTCGCTGTCCATGATGGTTCACATCAGGCAGAGTGTAGCCTATACGCTGAATCACGTCGACGAAACAAGAGAAAAGCAGCGAAAGAAGCCCATCAAAAAGCCCATATTGGGTAAATGTCTCGCCATCTACGCAAAGAAGAGGTGCATGGAATCGAATTACCATCGCCGAGGATGCGACTACACGACACCGGAATTGCGCCCAAGGAGAGGCTCAGGCAGAGGATCGCCAGGATCGATCGTGCCCGTCACATGCAAAAGCGCGGTCGACAACAGGCACGTGCGACCATCCTCGTCTTTGATGGACGTTTCCACCAGCACAGAGGTCGCACCGGCATGGACGACGGAAGCCTCTATACGGATCGAGCCGCCCAGCTTCACGCTGCGCGTGAAATTAAGACTGACCTGCTGGGTGACCACGCGCTTACCCAGCGACCAGGCCGCCATGCACGCCGCCACGTCGACGAGCTGCATGAGATAGCCCCCGTGCGCGCAACGGTATAGATTTGAAGCACCGTCGGGCACTGTTACCACGTTGCGCACGAACCCGGGGCGAACCTCGTCGTTGCGCACGGCATCGAATCCGCGCAGATCGCTGAGATGGTTCAAGCACCCCTCGCGAAGATAACGTTCCATAAACTGCAACTCCTCGATCTTGCCGATTCCTACCTGAGGGCCCCGACGACGCTGAACGCCGGAACCCTCAGGAGCGCCCTGATTGAGGCGATCTCCGTCCAGAGCGCGTGCGGTTCCTTACCCGAAGCGGTACTCCACGCCCATCGTGGGCCGGGGGTTCTCCCACTTCTTCACGATGGTGTCTCCGCAGGCTATGCG